>JACCDR010598146.1_pt1 | contig 37810 bp, 55 predicted proteins | sample 7446431 | NCBI WGS metagenome assembly JACCDR01 (sample SAMN15323443, study PRJNA562643) | freshwater metagenome | isolation source: river surface water | place: USA:Blue River Watershed | collected 2017-08-17 | reverse complement strand
TACCGGCCTGAACCGGGGCGGCGCGGCCGGGGTGGCTGCAGGCGCGGCTGGTGTCGCGGGCGCCGCGGGCGCCGCGGGGGCTGGCGCTGCTGGGTCTGCGGGCGCTGCGGCTGCTGGCACTGCCGGCTTCTGGGGCTCGGCGCTGAAGACCGTGGCCCCGGTGCTTGGCGCTGTCGCTGGCGGGCTGATCCAGTCCAATGCGGCCGGCAATGCGGCCGGAGCACAGACCGCGGCGGCACAGGCCGGCATCGACGCCATCCGCAAGGCGCTGGAACCCTACCAGCAGGCCGGCACTGGCGCACTGACCGGCCAGCAAGACCTGATCGGGCTGAACGGCGCGGCGAAGCAGCAAGCCGCCATCGACGCCATCAAGGGCTCCCCAGCGTTCACCAGCATGCAGCAGCTGGGCGAGAACCGCATTCTGGCCAACGCATCGGCCACGGGCGGGCTTCGCGGCGGCAACGTGCAGGGCGCGCTGGCGCAGTTCTCGCCGGCTCTGCTGTCGCAGCTGATTGACCAGCAGTACACGCGGCTGGGTGGGATGGTCAACACGGGCGCCAATGCGGCGGCCGGCGTCGGATCGGCGACCGCGAACCTGCAAGGCCAGATCGGCAGCGCGCAGGCCGGGCAGGCGCTGGCGAACGGCAGCGCGCTGTCGGGCGTGCTGGGCTCCGGCTTCAGCGCGTTCGGCCAGTACCTGGGCGGGCAGCAGCAGATACCGCAGCAGGGCATCGCGCCATCCATCGGCACGAACACGCCATTCGGTCAATTCCAACTCGGCGGGGGCTTCTGATGGGTCCGCAGAACTACACCCTCTCCAACGCGCCCGACCCGGGCCAGGCCTTCATGCAGGGCCTGCAGACGGGCGAGCAGCGGCTGATGCTCCAGCAGCAGCAGGCCATCCAGGTGCAGCAGCAGCAGGCGGCACTGCAGGCCCAGCAGCGGCGCGAGCAGGCCCTGCAGCGGGTGCTGTCAAACCCGCGGGCCGGCGCGCGTGAGTACGCCGAGCTGGCGGTGCTGATGCCCAAGGACTCGGAAGGGTTCAAGCGCGCATGGGAGATGCAGAACACCGAGCAGAGCGCGGCGCGGCTGTCGGACCTCACGCAGTGGACGGCAGCAATCGAAGCCGGCAAACCAGAGTTCGCCGTCTCGGCCATGCTGTCGCAGGCTGACGCACTCGACCGCGAAGCCGGCCAGCAGACCCCCGAGGGTCAGGCGCTGCGGGCGCAGGCCGAGGTGGTGAAGGCTGACCCGACCACCGCTGCGCGGGTGCTGCTGAAGCCGCTGCTGTTCGCGCACCCGGACGGCAAGAAGGTGCTGGACAACATCGCGGCGCAGGGCCAGGAGCAGCGGGCGGCCGAGTTGCAGCCGCTGAAGGTGCGGCAGGAGGCGGCCGACGCGACGACCAAGGAAGTGGCGGCCAAGTACGCCGACCAACAGGCGCTTGCCGATCTGGAAACCAAGGGCTGGAACATCAAGGCCATCCAGAACGACATTGAGGTGAAGAAGCAGGCGAACCGCATCGCGGCGATGAATGCGCAAACGTCGCGCATCAACAGCGACTTGCAGCGGCAGCAACTGCAGATTCAGATTGACGACGCCCGCAGCAAGCTGGCCGACAAGGTGCGCGAGAAGGTGGCAACGGCCGAGGCCGGGGCGACCAGCATCGACAACATGCTGAACACCATTGAGCGTATCAAGAAGAACCCGAGCCTCAACGATGTTGTCGGCTCCATTGAGGGCCGCTTGCCCGTGGTCTTCAGCGACGAGGCCGCAGATGCGACGGCGCTGATCGAGACGCTTGGCTCTCAAGCGTTCCTCGCCCAGATCCCCAACATCAAGGGCATGGGCGCGCTGTCCAACGCCGAGGGCGAGAAGCTGCAGGCCGCCTTGCAGAACCTTGGCCGGGTGCAGTCGGAGAAGCAATTCCGCGCCAGCCTGGACGAAGCCGGCCGCCTGTTGAAGAAGGGCCGCGAGGCGCTGTCCAAGTCAACCGGCGTGCCGCTGGGCAAGCCAGACACGCCAGCCGCGCCGGGTGCCCGCCCGCCCCTTGATTCGTTCTTCAAGTGAGCGGCCATGTTCGACGTTGAAGGCGCACGCAAAGCGGGTTACTCGGATGCTGAGATTGCCGACCTCCTGGCGCGGCGGTTCAACTTCGACCTGAAGGGCGCCCGCAGTGCCGGCTACAGCGACGGCGAGGTGATTGCGCAGCTTGCGAGCAAGGCGAACATTCCGGGGCAGCAGACGCCCGATGCGCCGCAATCGACCGGCCTGCTTGAGAAGGCGGCAGGCGCTGGTGAGGCCCTGTTGTCGGCGGCATCCAGCATCCCGGCCATGGTGGGCGCAGCAGGCGGTGCGCTGGGCGCTGCGGCCGGCGCTATCGCATCGGGTGAGTTCGGCACCAAGCAAGCGGCGGACAGGATCGAGCAAGCGGCCGGCGATGCCATGCAGGGCATGACCTACGTTCCGCGCACGCAGACTGGGCAGGCCATCATGGGCGGCGTCGGCGATGCAATGAACAGCCTTGGGCTTCCCGCCATCGGTGCAGCGCAGGGCCTGCGGGCTCCTGCTGGCGCCATGCGGGCCGCGGCGCAGGCGGCGCGCATCCCGGCTGCTGCGGTGCTGGATCGTGCTGCAACGGCGGTGCCTGCCGCTGTGCGTGAACTGCCGGGCCGCGTGGCTGCTGCTGTGCGTCCCGGTCAGACGCCAACACCCGGCACGATGGGCAGCGTAGGCGCGGCAGGCGCTGACATGGCAACGCAGCGCACCACAGCGGCGCAGTCACTGCCTGTGCCTGTGCGGCTGACCACCGGGCAGGCTACGCGCAACTTCGAGCAACTGCGATTCGAGGGCGAGACGGCCAAAGACCCGCGCACAGGCGCACCGCTGCGCGAGTTCGCAGACCAGCAGCGCGCCGACGTGCTGGCGAACTTTGACCGCTTCATTGACATGAGCGGGGCGGAGGCGCCCGACTTGCCGGCCGCTGGTCGCTCGGTCACCAGCGCGCTGACCAAGAGTGCAGCACGCGACAAGGCTGAGATTCGCACGGCCTACAAAGCGGCGGACAAGTCGGGCGACACGGCGCAGCTTGTCCCATACGCCGAGGTGTCCGCGTACATCGAGCAGCAGTCACCCACGACCCGGGTGAAGCTGGCGCCCATCCTTGATGTTGTCGCGGAACAGTTGAAGGCCAACGACCCGGACGGCACGGGTGCAATCTCCATCCGTGCGCTTGAAGACATCCGCAAGACCATCAACAAGAACACCGAGTTTGGCACGCCCAACTCCGTGCACGGCGGCGAGATGAAAACGCTCATCGACGCGGCTACCGAGGGCAAGGGTGGCGAACTCTACAAGAAGGCCCGCGCACTGCGCATCAAGTACGCGACCAAGTACGAAGACCGCGCCGTCATTGCCGACCTCATCACCAACCGGAAGGGCATGGCCGATCCGAAGGTGGCGGTGGACAAGGTGTTCCAGCGGTCCATTCTTCAGGGCTCGCCTGACGATGTGCTGTTCCTGCGCCGCACCCTGCAGAGCGGCGGCCCTGACGGCGTGCAGGCTTGGAAGGAGATGCAGGGCGCCACGCTGCGCCACCTGTACGAACAGGCCACCCGGGGCGCTGGCAGCGACCAGCGCGGGGCGCCGCTGATCTCCGTGGCGGGCCTGGACAACGCCATCAAAGCGCTCGACAAGAACGGCCGCCTGCCCATCATCTTCGGCAAGCAAGGCGCCCAGCAGCTGCGCGACATCAACGACATCGCCAAGGTGGTCAACACCGTGCCGCCCGGGGCGATCAACACCAGCAACACGGCGTCCGTCCTGCTGGCCGCGCTGACCGAGGCCGGCGTGACCGGCTCCATGACTGGCATCCCGATCCCGGTGCTGTCCGGCCTGCGCGCCATCGCGCTTCAGGTCAAGGACCGGCGCATCCAGCAGCGGGTGCAAGAGGCGATCCGCAACGAGGCCCTGCGTCAGCAGCGTGCACCAGGCAGGCCCGGCGCCCCCATCCAAGCCCCCGGCCCCAACACCCTCCAGTAAGGCGCGACCATGCCCGCAATCGCATCCCCCCTGCCGCAGTTCTTCGACCTGGACGGCGATCCGCTGGAAGCCGGGTATGTCCACATCGGCACCGCAGGCGGCAACCCCGAGACCGCACCCGTGCCGGTGTATTGGGATGCAGCCCTGACGCAGCCTGCCGTGCAGCCGCTGCGCACCTCGCGCGGGTACATCGCACGCAGTGGCTCCCCTGCTGCGGCCTACGTGGCCGGCTCCTACTCGCTGACGGCGAAGCGCAGCAACGGGGTTCGGGTGCTGTACGCGCCGACATCCGACCAGACGAACGAGTCGGTCGCGCTGCGCAGTGATCTGGCCAGCACGGCCAGCGGCAAGGGGGCCGAGCTGATCGGGTTCCTGGCTTCTGGGTCCGGTGCGGTGGCGCGCACCGTCGATGACAAGCTGAAGGACATCGCCAGCGTGACCGACTTTGGCGCAGACTCGACCGGCGCGACGGACAGCACGGCCGCCATCAATGCAGCGATTGCCTACCTGGCCAGCAAGTCGGTGAAGGAGCTTGTATTCCCGGCCGGCATCTTCCTGATTTCCAGCGCACTGACGCCGCTCACCGGCAGCAACTGGACGGTGCGCGGCGCAGGCCAGCACTCGACCATCATCCGGTCAACGGCCAATGACCGCATCTTCGCCAGCGATGCGCGCACCGCTGAAATCTACTGGCACGAATACCACGACATGACGCTTGAGCGTGTCTCGGGGACGCCCTACGAAAGCTCTGTTGGCATCGTCGTGCTGGGCGATACCGGCAGCGTGACAGGCTTGCAGTACGCCACGTTTGCAGGCCTGCGGTTCAACAACCTGTACCGTGGCATCGTCGTTCAGGACACAGGGAAGTACACCTCAGGCGCGTTCGTCAACAACACGCGGCACGGGTTCTTCGTGTTCAAGGATCTGGTGTCGGCCTTCTCCACCAACGCCATGTACGAGTGCGTGGTGTTCGAGGGTGGCACGGGGCCGCACCACACGTTCATTGGCGGGCAGATTCGCGGCAGCAATGCGGCGATTCGGCTGGGCACGGCTGGCGGCGATGCTGGCATCGGAGACCTCACGTTTGTCGGCCTGCATGTGGTGACGGCTGGTGTTGGCCTTGATGTCTATGGCCCGACTGGCGGCACGACCTATGACCAGAATCTGACGGTCGCAGGTTGCCAGTTCGACAACTGTTCGACGGCCACGGTTCGCATGGACAAGATGCAGAACTGCCGGATTGCGCTGAACAACTCGACAAGCGTCGTCGGCGTGACTCTGACGAACTGCACGAACATCGTGCGAGAGGACCGCAACGCCTTCACCTTTCAGAACGTGTCGATGGAAGGGACGCTGACCACTACGCTGGGCGGCATCTCGGACACGAACGGGACGCGCATCTACCAGCGCGCCGCGTTCCGACGTTCTGCTGCTGATAGCTCGCTGCTCCTCACTGGTGGCACCCTCTCGACCGTGGGCGCCCGGCTTGAGCTGTTCGGCCAGAGTCACGCGACGACGCCCGACACCGCTTCCGTCTTCGCGGATCGGTTCGCGCTGAACAACGATGCAGCAACGGTGAACTACCTTGACGCCAGCGAAACCTATGTTCGCATCGGCGATGGCGCGTGGAATGGGACGCCTCTCAGGCTTGGTGCGTACTACCTGTGGGTGGATTCCACCGGCGATCTGCGCATCAAGAGCGGGGCGCCGGCATCTGACACAGACGGCGCGATTGTTGGGGTGCAGTCGTGATTCTGGATGCCTTCAACCTGATGCCAGACAAATGCACGGAGGATGCACATGATGGAAGTTCTAGGCTCAATCCTGGCGGGGCTGTCCCTGCTGGTGCTTGTCGGCGTCTGTGGACTTGGCTATGTCGTGTGGCGCAGTCGGCGGCGCATGGAAGATCACGCGGCTGAAATGGCGGCAGCCCAGCAGGCAAAGCAGGGCAGTGGCGGTGGCGGCCCAAAAGAACCGGCCTGACGCGCTGGCGGCCGTTGTCATGGCTGCGCTGGTGCTTCGGGAGTCGGCGTGGTCCTGGTTTCCGGTCGATCTGCAGGGTATGGCGTCCAAGGGCCTGGGCGCACTGCTGGTGCTGGTGCTGCTGGCCGCTGTGTGGCTGCTGTCGTCGCGCTCGGGCTGGTTGATGGCGGCGATGGCCTATGGCGCCTGGAGCGCGCTGCAGACCCTGCTGTGTGCCTGCGCCTACATGGTCGAGCCGTGGACGGTCCCGCCTGGGCAGGGGATCTGCAGCGCCCGCATCGGGTTCGATCTGGGCGCGCTCGGGCTGTTGGCCGCGGCATGGTTCGCGCTGCGGGCATCGCCTGTCAGGTCTTACAGGTCACAACATCAGAAGTAGCACGCAAAATGAGCGACAACCAAGACTTACCCGCCGCGACCAGCCTGGGCGAAATCGACATCCATCTGAGGTACATGCGCGCCGAGGTGCGCAAGCTGGTCGAGGCAATGCCTCAAATGGCCACGAAGCAAGACATCGCCGAGCTGTCGCGCAAGTTCGATGGGTACGCCACCCACGACGATGTGCGGGCGCTCCGGACTGATGTCGAGGTGCTGCGCCAGCAAGTGGAAACCGGCAGCGTTCAGGGCGCTGTCAAGACCTGGGCCGAGTGGGCTCAGCGGCTGTCGGCCATCGCGGCTTTCCTGGCAGTCGGCGCGGTGGCCGTGGCGCACCTGGTGGCGAAGCTGCAATGAAGCCTGCCGCCTGGTACTCGGCCGCCGTGACTGCCGCCATCCTGCCGCTGGTGTACTGGGTCACCTGGCGCGTGCTGACCGGCCCCTTCAGCATCGAGGTGCAGAGCATGGTTGTCGGCGCGGTGGTCAGCGGCGGCCTGGGCGCAGTGACCGGCTTCTGGCTCGGCAGCTCGGCCAGCAGCCAGCGCAAGGACGAGCGGGGCGGCTGATGCTGACAGCGGCGCCCACGGTGCCGCATGTCCTTAGCGGCGAGGTGGTTGGCCTGGACGGCACCAAGGTCTGGCCCATGCTGGCTGCGCCTGGTGACCGTTGCGTGCTGTGGGTGGTGGCCGGCGACATGGCCGGCGCCCAGCTTGATCTGGCCGGCGTTGAGGCCCTGCAGCGGCTGCTGGGTGAGGTGGCTGCGGTGATGCGGGGCCGTGGGGAAGATTCTGCCCACCGTGGCGCAAATGCGGCGTTTCCGGCGGTCGATGCGCCAGGCGCGCACCTATGACGGCATCTGTGCCGGTAGTGCATGCATGGGGTTGCAAATCCGTCTAGTCCGGTTCGACTCCGGATCGCGCCTCCACCTTACGAATCAACAACTTAGGCCCGCCCAGCGCGGGCCTCGTCGTTTCTGCCGTGGGGGAATTCGCGGCCGCTTTCAGCCGGTGCGGCGCTTCAAAGCAGCGACCAAACGGGGCACGCCGTAGTGTGCGTAGCGCTTTGTGGTCTGGTGGCTCTTGTGCCCCAGCACGGCCCCCACAGTGCCCAGATCCTCGCCGGCTGCCACCATCTCAGACGCGGCGGTGTGCCGCAGGTCGTGCAGCCGCACATGCGCCAGGCCGCAGGCTTCTCGGGCCTCGGGCCAGTAGTAGTCGATCTCCGACCGGCGCGGCGGCGGAATCCTGGCCGCGCTGGTGATGATGGGCAGGCATGGCACGATGCGCGGGCTGCCGTTCTTGGTGTCGCGCAGGATGAACAGCCCAGGCGCCCGCTCGGCGGCCAGGATCTCCCCCACGCGCATCCCGGTCCAGTAGGCGATGCGGATCACGGCACGCACACCCCGGTGGCGACAGGCGCGGGCCAGGGCCACCATCTGTGCGCGGGTGACGGTGGTGTCCCGGGCGTTGCGCACCTGAGGCTGCACCACGCGCTGGCCTGGGTCGCTGTCGCCCATGCCGTGCACCTTCCAGGCCCACCGGCAGGCGGCGCGCAGGTAGGCGATGCGGTTGGCGATGGTGGCCGGCGACAGGGCGCCGTGCTGGTCGGCTGCGTACTCAGCGCAGACGGTCGCCAGCTCGTCCATCGGCCGGCCGCGCCACCAGTCGGCGGTGGCGTCCAGCTCGCGCCCGGTGTTCTGGCCGGCCTTCAGGTCGGGCAGTCGCTGCCGCTTGTAACCAGCGACAGCATCGTCAATGAGGTGCCGAGGGCGGGCGATGCCTGTGGCGAGCGCGTACAGGGCCGCGCTTTCCTTCCGGTCGAAGGCTTCGGCCTGGGTGCGTGTCCACCCGGCCGGGAGAAGCTGACGCCGCCGAACGCGCTGCCCGCCGACGTAGCGGTCGAAGTCGAAGCGCCACCGCCCGGTGGCCTTGTCGCGGTAGATCGGCATTGGTCGCGGTAGGCGATGACATCAGGCTCGGAGAACCGCACAGCCCCCCGGCCGGCGCCGACACGGTAGCACGGCAGGGAACCGCAGGCGGCCAGGTCGTACACCGCTCGGGGGCTGAGGCCCAGCAGAGGGGCGACTTGGGCGGCGGTCAGCAGAATCACGGCTTGGTCGCCCCTGCATCCGGCGCCGAGTATTCGTGCTTCGCCAGCAAAGCCAGGGCTGCGGCCGGCAGCGGCCGGGCCACCAGCTCGGCCCGCGCCCGCACCCAGCCGGCGCAGATCTTCCCGTTCATCGGCGCATGGCACAGGAACGGATGACCCTCGGCGGCGGCCTTCAGGAAGTCCATCTGCGTCTGCAGGCAGCCATTCGGCACGCTGCCGGCTTGGCACGCGCATGTCGTGCACATCTCGCCGCGCACGCCGGGGCCTTCCACACCATCCAAGCCCAGGTCCTGCAGGCGCTGGCGGCCGAGTTCGGCCAGGCGGGCGGCGCTCTGGCCCATGGCTCGGCCCTGCGGGGTGACGCGGCTGTGGTCTTTCGCTTCTTTCATCAGAACAGCTCCAGCGTCCCCGCTTTCGCCCGGCGCGTGGCCTGGGCGTTGGTGCGATGGTGGTCGTGGTCGTAGGCCAGGTGGTGCCGCTGGCACATGGCGCGCAGGTTCTCTGGCGCGCAGTTCGTCGGGTCGTGGTCCAGGTGTGCCGTGGTCAGCACGATGATGGTGGGCCAGTCTTCATCGGTCGGCGCCCAATAGGTGCGCACGAACTCGCGGGCTGCCTTGTAGTTCCAGCGGTTGCCGTAGCAGTCGCACCCCTCGCCAGCCAGGTCAAACCAGGTGTCGCTGGCTGTGCTGGCCGGGCGGTTGCCCTCAATCGGGCGCCACACATGCCGGCTGTCGCCGCCCCACTGAATCCAGTGGCCGATGCCGTACTGCATCGCGGTGCAGCCTTGGTGCTGGCACTTCCAACCGGCGCGCTCCTTCGCCGCGTGGCTGATCTGCTTCCAGTCAGCCGGGTAGAGCTTCAGGTTCTCGGGCTTGATGGGCATGTCACCACCTCGGGCACTCGTAGCACTCACCATCGTGCCCAGCGCATCCGCTGTCGGTCACGCTGCGGCGCTCCCCGCAGACGTAGCAGCGGGGGTCATCGTCGCGGCACTCGGGGCCATCGTCATCGGGCACGTCCGACAGGTCGTGCGCGGCGTAGAAGTCGGCGTGCTTGGCCTCGCGGACCAGCTCGCGGGAGCGGGCACGTCTGCTCATGGTGCGGCTCCGGTGGTGGGCGCGCTGGCCAGCTTAAAAGGGCTCTCCGGATTTCCATGTGGATTCCTTCATTGCCGCTTATAGTCTGAAAACGGATTAACGTGTGGAAAGGACATCATGACCGTGAACCTTGACGATCTGCGCAGGCTGCGCGAAGAAGCGATGGCGGCAGGCACCGGAACTGGCCGCTGGATCAAATGCGCCCAGGCGTTGATGGACGCCTTCCCTACCTACTACGAGACGGCGCGAGCAATGAACGAGCGGCTGACTGCTGCGGGTGCAGCCATTTGCCAGATGAAGCCGGTGGTCGTGGCGGCCCAGGAATGGAGCTGCGAGCGGCCTGTGAGCGATTGGGCTGATGCCGCACTGCTCAAGGTGCTGGCGACGTTCGAGGGCGACAGGACCGAGCCGTGCGAAGGGTGCGACGGAGAGTGCGGGGAGCCCTGCCAGCCATGCACCGTTGCCGAGATGCACGCAGGTATTGACCGGCAGACCGCTGCGCTTGTTGAGGCGGGGAAGCTGCTGCAGGGCACGCCGCTGGATGCCATCTACGCAGAGGCCGACAGGTTGGGATGCCGGCTTCCAAGTGGCGACTCTCCCGAAGGCTACGGCATCACGCTGAGCCTGAAGAACCTGCGGACGGAGAGCTGAACCATGACTGCCGACGAACTGATGCGCCTGGTACACCGCTACACCGAGGCCTGCGACGACTTGGGCTCCGGTCTGTTTGAGCAGTCCGAGGCCGAGACGAACCAGAAGCACGCCAAAGCCAAGGATCTGCACACCCAGATCCTGGGTGAGGTGTACAGGCTGCACACGGCGCTGGACCAGGCGCGGGCTGAGTACGAAGACCTGCAGCGATGAGAAGGCTGGCGAACTCTCCGGCTCACCAGGGGCTGGGGTGACTGTCTCGCAGGCGTGAAGAGAGCATTCGCGGAGCCGATCAAGGCGCTTGTGACGCCAGACAATCGGTGAATGACCACTGACATCCTCGACCTTCCCGGGTGGACCGTCCTTGCCAAGCGCCTCGAAGACCGTGAGTACGAGCTCGAAGCCGAGTACACCGTCAAGCCCACCGCCTGCCAGAAGTGCGGTGTGCTTGATCGGCTGTACCGGCACGGCATCAAGGACACCATCTACCGCGACAGCCCCATCCGGGGCCACGCAACCCGCATCCTGGCCCGCGTGCAGAGGTACAAGTGCCGGGAGTGCGGCGAGACGTTCCTGCAGCCCCTGGCGGGCATCCAGGAGGACCGCCGCATGACCGTCAGGTGCGCCGACTACATCAAGGAGCAGTGCCTCCGCGACACCTTCACCAGCATCGCCGACCACGTTGGTTGTGACGACAAGACGGTGCGCAACCTGGCCGGCGAGTACATCGCCACCCTGGACGCGGCCTACAAGCCTTCCCTGCCGAGCTGGCTGGGCATCGACGAGACGCAGATCGACGGCAAGATGCGCTGCGTCCTGACGGACATCGGCGGCCGACGCCCCATCGAGATGCTGGCCGAGCGGGACAAGGGCACGCTGACGACCTGGCTGAACCACTACCGGGACCGAAGCCACGTCCGGGGCGTCGCCATCGACATGTGGCGCCCGTACCGCGACGTGGCCCGGCACATGCTGCCCGGCGTGCCGGTGGTCATCGACAAGTTCCACGTCGTCCGGACGGCCAGCTATTGCATGGAGCGGGTCCGAATCCGGCTGCAGAAGGTCAAGAAGGCTGGCGAGCGCCGGGATTGGCTGCGCTCGAAGGCGTACCTGAACATGCGCTACGGAAAGCTGACCGAGAAGCAACTGTTCAACGTGGACATGTGGCTCGATAACGAGCCGACCTTGAAGGCTGCGCACGGGCTCAAGGAAGCGTTCTACGGCATCTACGACATGCCCAAGGCCGAGGCCATCGCCACCTATGACAGCTTCGCCGGGTCTGTCCCTGCCGACCTGAAAGCCGACTTCAAGGTGCTGCTGACGGCAATGAAGAACTGGCGTCCGGAGATCCTCGCGTACTTCGACCACCCGATTAGCAATGCCTACACCGAGGCATTGAATGGTGTGGCCAAGACGATCAACCGTGCCGGTCGGGGATACAGCTTCGAGGTGCTGCGCGCCAGGCTTCTGTTCGGCACGCGCCCCCGAATACAACCACCACAGGAGACACCCATCATGACCAGGGTCGAACAGTCGAAGCAGCGCGCCATGCTCATCAAGGCAGGGAATGGACGGTGCCAGTCCTGCCAAGGAGCGTTTGAACCGGCTTCCTTGGCCGTCCACATGGCCCCTCCCGTGGTGCCGGGCGAGCACCGCAAGGCCATGCTTGTTTGCGCCGATTGCCATAGACGATTCCACACGGATGAAGCTAGCGGTCATGCGTCAGATTCCACACACTAATCCGTTGAGCCCTTAAAAGTTGCCATAGTCTGCATACGGTCCCTCGTCATTGGTCTGCTGCCGTGGTTTGCGATCAAGCATCCACGCCCACAGCGATCCGCCCGCCACCTTCGCCAGAAGCTGAAGCCCGGCGATCTGCAGCACCACCTCCAGCAGCTTGGGAGCGGGCGACAGCAGCCAGAAGGCCAGTGCCGAGAAGACGGCCGTATCCACCACGGCGCCGGCCACGTTGCTGCCCAAGCTGCGGCGCAGCCACGACCCAGGTAACCGGCTGAACGCCTGCCAGTCCACCAGCGCCGCCAAAGTGAATGCCGCAGCGGATGCAATCACGATGTGCTGCGCGCTGGGGTTCAGCACATAGGTCAGCGCACCCGATGCGCCGATCAGCGCCAGCATCTGCCAGGCGCGCAGCCGCATGTGCAGCCAGTCGCGCAGCGCCAGGTCAAGCCCGATCAGCAGGAAAGCATTGATCGGGCTTACCCACGGGCCGAAGTGCGCAATGGTCAGGTTCGCCACGGTCATTGCGGCGGCGTAAATCAGAACAGCGAGGGCGAGCATTCGATTGACTCCTGAACGGGTTGACGGCACCAGACGGCGGCCGAGTTGTTGACCTCGATGCGGTCGGCAATGGTTGCTGCGCGCTGCGCGGCGGTGGGTGCGAGGTACATGCCGAACCGGTCCAGCGATCCGCAGTTCACGGCGGCATTGGTGCTGTCGGCGCTGGCCAATGGCAGGCGGGTGAAAATCTCGGGGTCAAGCATGCGCAGGCCGTGCAACCTGGCCAGCGGGCGGCCGGCCTCGTCGCATGCCGCGTTCATCGCCTCGGACATGCGGCCCCACCAGCTTGACGTGCCAGGCGTGCGCCACTGGCCAGATGAGCCCAACGCCACCCGCGGCCACTCCGCACACAGGCGACGCAGCCTGCCGATGGACTCATGCAGGTGCCAAACCGGGACGCCCGGTAGCTGGCGCGGCCAGGCAGCCAGAAGCTTGTCGTTCGCCTCCTCGTCGCCGTCGATCACGTCGGGGATCAGCGCCCATTCAAAGCCTGGGTGGCAGTGCCACTCGTCCACCCACGCGGTGTAGCCGCCAACGTCCATGGCCTGGCCGCGCTTCCACTCGCTGAAGGCGCCGTTGTCGAACACGAACGACTGGCACACGTCGGCCACGATGCCCATGTCATCGCGGCGCGGCCACGGCACCAGGGCGTGTCGGCCACGCAGGAATCTGGCAGCGTCCTGGCGCGTGCCGCCGATGGGCGTGCCGTGGTAGTGGATCACGCTGCGGTCCTGATCGCGTTGATGACGTCAGCAGCCTGCGCCGGCCCCACGGCATTGCCGATCAGGTGCCACGCGGTCGCCTCGTTGGCCGGCAGGCGGTAGCCGTCCGGGAAGCCCATCAGCGCCCGGCCCTCGACGGCCCGCACCATGCGCATGCGGTCGCCGTCGATCAGCGCCCAGCGGGCCCGGGTGGTCAGCGTGCCGATGGGGCGCTGCAGGCTGCGGCCGGTCTCGCCGCTGCCGCTGCCGTAGTAGGGCGCCAGGAAGCGGTCGCCGTGCTGGCGCCGGCCGGCTTCGATGCGCGCCAGGGTCTTGGTGCTGCGGCCCGGCCGGTTGATCGGTGACCAGCTGCCGGCGCTGAAGTCGATGCAGTCGGCCGCTGGCCGGTGCGGGCGCTGCGGCAGATCCAGCGTGATCGGGTGGCGGCTGCGGGTGGCCACCACGAACAGCCGCCGCCGGTGCTGCGGCACGCCGCTGTCGGCCAGATCCAGCACCATCGGCTGCAGGGCGTAGCCAAGCGCGTGCATGGCTGCGCACCAAGCCGGCCAAAGCAGCCAGCCCGCGAAGCTGGGCACGTTTTCGACCAGCACCACCGGTGGCCGGTGCACCTCGGCGCAGGTCACCACGGCCCAGGCGGTCGCCCGCTGCGCGTCGTGGTGCGGCTTCTCCTTCCCGCGCGCCGGGCTGTGGCCCTGGCAGGCCGGGCTGGCCAGCAGGATGTCGTGCGCCGGAGCCTCGCGGAAGTCGGCTTGCTGCAGGTCCTGGCAGGCGTGTACCGTGCCCGGGTGGTTGGCGGCGTGCCACTCCACCGCGGTGGGCCAGTGGTTGGCGGCCCAGGCCACCGTGCAGCCGGCGGCCACCGCGCCGGTGCTGAACCCTCCGGCCCCTGCGAACAAGTCCACGGCGATCATGCTGCTGCGCCTCCAGCCTTCGCCAGCGCCGCATCGATCAGCGCCAGCGCCCGGTCGTAGTCGCGCAGCGGCTCGGCATCCTCGGCTGCGATCCAGGTGTCTGCCTCGACCCACACCAGGCCGTCCGCAACCGCGTCACCGGTGCGGCTGTCGGGCAGCCGGCGGCAGTCGACGAATGCCTGGCGGTCGGTCGCCAGCATGTCGCGGGCGTTGATGCAGGCGGCCAGCAGGTCAGGGGCGGCGGCGATCAGGTGCAGATCGTCGGTGCTTTCGCCCTCGGTCGCGGTGGTGAAGATGCCGACCTCCGAGTCGTCCTGCAGGCGCGACACCACCTGGTGGCCGCAGGCGACGATGGTCCCATCCGGCTCGCGCTGGGTCCAGGCCCAGACGCGCCAGTCGCCGGGCGTGTGGGCGGCAATCACTCCACCGCTCCCGCCAACTTGCGTCCACGGCGGCCACGCGGCGCCACGCCGGCCTTCGCGATGGCAGCCGCAGCGCCGGCCTCGAACTCGGCCGCGTCGCCGGCTTGATCGGTCTCGCCGCCTTCGCTGTCGGCGTCCGGCTCGGGCCAGTCGTCGCTGCTACCGGTGCCTGGCGCTGCATCGTCGGCCGGATCGGCATCGCCAGCGCGGGCGGAGTCCACGCGCAGGATGAAGGTGCGGAGAACAGCCATGGTCAGGCGGCCTTGTCCTGGCCGTACAGCTCGCGCATGGCGCTGATGTGGCTGACCAGCTGCGCGCAGATCACGCCGAACTGGCGCTCAGTGAACAGCGCGGCGCGGCCATCGGTGCGGGCCGGGCGGATGTGCAGGGTGTCGGCAAGGAACGCGGCGCTGACGGTGAAGCCCAGCCGGTCGCAGATCGTGCCCAGCTTCAGCGTGGCGGGCTCGGCCGGCGATGGGTTGGCCGGCACTGCCATGCGCACAACATGCGGCGCGGCGTGCACATGCGTCGTCACCTCGGCGACATGCTGGCGCGTCAGCGGCTCGGGTGCCGGTGCCGGCGTCGGCGCTGCAGCAGCGGCCAGCGCAGCGGCGGCCTGGGCCTGGGCTGCGGCTTCGGCCTCGCGCTGCGCCTGCTCGCGGGCGCGCTGCTCGGCCTCTGCGATCAGCCGGGTCTGCTGCTCGGCAGCCTTGCGCGCCTTCTCGGCCTCGTCGGCCTGGTGCTTGGTGATGCGCTGATCCAGCACGGCGGCGAAGTCGTCGGCCGCCTTGTGCACCAGCTGCCCCAGGTCAGCGAACAGCGCCTGCAGGGCGCGGTCGTCGCCGGTCGCAGCCTTGAACGCGGCCACGTTGGCGCGGATGCCGCGGGCCTGACCATCGGCCAGGATCTTGGCGCCGGCAAGCGTGGTGTCGAGCGCGTCCTGCATGCTGGCGATGGAGCGCAGGCCCTTGATGCTGGCGGCGAAGTCGGCAGGCACCGGGCGCAGTGCCATCGGGGCCAGTTCGGCATTCAGGGCGCGAACGTGCCGCGCCAGTTCGGCGGCAGCAACGGTCACAGCCTGCTCGCGCACTTCGTCCTTGCGGCGCTTCACCAGCTTGTCCAGATCCAGGCGCACAGCCTTCGACTCGGCGGCGATGTCGTCCAGCGCCTTGAACAGCTCGTCGATGCTGGCCGTCTGCGACAGGGCGTGTTCCTTCGCAGCCTTCAGCCGGGCCTCGACATCGGCGCACCACTTCACCGCCTTGTCGGCGTCGGCGAAGTCGGCGTCGGTCTTCAGGTCGCGGTTCACGCTGCGGATCGCGGCCAGCGCGGTCTGCTTGAACTCGGCCAGGTTGCTGGCGGTCACCATGCCCTGCACCTCGATGCGCAGCGCGGGCAGGGTGTCGGGGGCCTTGCCGACAGGGGCGGGCGCGGCGGCGGGCGGCGGCACGTAGACGGCCAGGTCGGCGCGGAACTGCCGCCAGCCGGCCACCAGCGCGGCGAACTTGGCCGGGTCAGCCTCATACCAGCACGACACCAGGCGCTCGGGCGTGCCGTCGGTGCAAGTGAACAGGCAACGGCTTGCGCCGCTCACCAGAAGCTCCTGATCCATCTGCACCGTGTAGTGCTCGGGCAGGTCGTTGCGGCGCACGCACTCGGCCAGATCCTCGTTCCAGAGCTTGGTTTCCCAGCAGATGTCGCCCGGCAGGTCCAGGCCATCCAGGCTGGCCAGCAGCGGCAGGCCATCAACGATGGCGGTCATGGTCACGGGGTACAACTCCCCGCCGACGATGCCCTCGGCCAGCGGCCGGGCCTTGGCTTCCGCCGCGTGGCCGGCTGAGAAGCGCCCGAGCGTTGCGGCGTCGGGCTCCGGCGACACGCCGGTGTGCTTGCGGCGCAGCAGCTCGGCGCGCGTCACGTAGCGGCTGACCCCCTGTGCGGCCGGCGCCTCGCTGGCGGTGTCGAAGCCTTCGCGCAGGCGCAGCCAGTCGCCCGTTCCCTGCTGCACGTCGTGGGTGGTGCGGTCGGTGATGTTCACTGGTTGCCCTCCTCGGCAGCGTCATAGGCGGCGGCGAAGTCGTCGTCAGCAGCGGCGGCCGGCGCAGGGGCAGGCGTGGCGTCTTCGGCTGCGGGCTTCAGCGCCAGGATGCGGGCCTTCTGTTCTTCGCTGAAGGTCGCCTTGGTCTGCAGCATCGCCAGCAGCGCGCTGGCGGTCTTCTTGCCGTCGGCCACCAGCTTGGACCAGGCCGGCAGGTTCTTCTCGAAGTCGGCCGTGGCATAGGCGGGCAGCTCGGGGCGGGCCGCGGCCTGCGCCGGGGCGCGGGCACGGTCGATCACCTCGCCGGTCGCAGCATCGATCACGGTGCCGACGGCGGCCTGAGCCTCCTCGTCGTCATAGAACGCGAAGCCGAACGCCACCCGGGCGCACTGCATCAGCGCCTTGTGCCGGAGCATGCGGCGGGGCATGTTCTTCCACGGGTCGGTGCCGCGCCTGCACTCGGCCAGGTACTCGGTAATAGCGGTCGGCCGCGTGCGGTCCTTGCGGTACATGCGGCAGGTCACGGCATCCTCGGTGATGTCGAACTCCATGCCGTCGAACTGCGGGTGCTCGTTGATGATGCGGATCCAGCCGTCCACGCCCACCACCGGCACGATGCCCTTGTGCTGGTCCGGGTAGGCGTAGATCTCCTTGGTGAACGGGTTCAGGCCGAACTCGTTGGCGATCACCAGCAGCGCGGTCAGCTGCGCATCGCTGGCGGGCTCGCGTGACTTGAACGCGGTCTGCTTCAGCGTGGTGATCAGTTCGGCGTCTTCGGCCATGCCGAAGCGGTGGGCCAGCTTGCTTGAAAGCGTGGCGAGTGCGGTGGTCATGCGTCTCTCCTGTCAATCGTTGAAGGGGTCAGGCGTCCCGGCGCAACCCGGGAAATCTTGGTACTCGGTCGCTCTCTACGCTGATCCCGTAGCCTGCTACCTCACCGCGCATGCGGCGCCTGGTTGATCTGTCAGCCCAGCAGCGGCCAGGCAATGTGCGAGAGGTAGCCGGCCGCGGCCAGCACCAGCGCCAGGCCGACGGTTGCCCGCGTGCGGCGGTGACGCCACATGCTTTCGGCGGCGTCGTGGCGGTGGCCGACTTCGGTGCAGGCTTCGGCGGGCTGCACGGGCACGGTGTCGGGCCAGTTCACGCGCCGCTCGGGCCAGCGGTTTTGCCCGCATCCAGCCGGCAGCAGGCGCACGGTGCCGGTGCTGTGCTTGCGGGCTTCGGCAACGTCAGCAGCGGTCAGAGGGCCGGCGCTGGGGGTGTCTTGCAGGTTGACCATGGCGATCTCCTCAGAAGCCAGCGCCGGCCAGGGCGCCTAGAACGATGCCGATGACGATGGCGGCCAGCCAATCGGCCCAGGTGGTGCGGTCGTTGTTCATGCGGCCACCTTCTCAGCCGCATCAGCGCAGCGCTGCCGCCACGCATTCAGCGTCTCCCAGGTCAGCGGCGTGCAGTTGCTGTGGCACGCCTGCTGGATCGGGCACTTGCCGCAGCCGCTGCCCAACTTGCCGTAGTGCTTGGCGCACACGGCGTCGGCCTTGGTCATGTCGGGGGCGCTCACAGACGCACCCCCGACAACCACGACATCGGCCGGTTGCACAGCCACGCAGCCCACGCTTCGTTGCTGGCCTCTTGCGAGGCGATCAGGCAGAGGACGGGGCTCATTGCTCGACGCTCTCGGCGATGCTGTTCAGCAGCTTCGCCGCCTCGCGCAGCAGGTCAGCCGTGGCCGCCTTGTCGAACGTGCGGAAGGCCCGGCCGATCAGCGCGATGGCGTCATCTGCTGCGGCTTCCGGGTCAACCTCGCAGTCATCGCCTGGGAACGGGTCAGCGTCTGACACGCACGGCAGCGTGGCTGTGGGCAGCGGCTGGCGGTACAGCAACGAATCAAGCAAAGCGGACATGGTGTGCGCTCCTGTGGGGTGTTGGGGTTAGGCGGCGGCGTGGGCCTTGTCGCTGGCGCGAAGCAAGACCGAGGTTTCAACATCGCGGCTGGTGACGCGGCGCAGGCTGGCTTTGCCGTTGCGGCCGAAGACTTCGCCGACCACCAATTCGGTGTCCAACCACGCGTAGTAGCGGCGGTCGTTCATGCGAACTTCAACGCTGCCGGTCAGGTCGTAGCGCGGGGGCTGGCGGAAGTTCATGCTGTCTCTCCGGTGTGCTGGTTCGTTGAACCGATGGAGAGAATGTAGTCCCGCAAACGGGATAAAGCAATCCCGCAAACGGGATACCACGCGCAGCAGTCGGGTATTCCTGTGCAACAGGCCGCAACAGTCAGGCGGGAGGGGTCAGGACTTCAGCCGGGCGGCCAAGCTGAGTAGATCGGCTTGCAGCTTCGCTGTGCGATCTGGGTCCATTTCGAGCGCGGGGGGATGCGCTGGATCAAGGTTCGGCACCAGAAGTTGCCACGCTTCAAGCCCAAAGATGGCCGCCACGTCGGAAACGGCATCAATGCGCGCCGAGGTGTCGCCTTGAAGCATGCGCCCGACGGTGCCATTGCTGCCGCCCCCGCGCCGCACCACCTTCTTGATGGTGTCGAGGTCAGGGTGCGCATCCATAAGTCTGCGGAGGTTCTCCGCCAGGGTTACGCGGGGCATTGCCGGAGTGTGGCTAATCCCGAGTCCCACAGATGGGATTAGGCGCATCCCGCAAACGGGATTAGGATGCGTACCCATGGAAACCATCCTTGACTACGTGAAGCGCAAGCTTCGAGAGGCCGGCCCGAAGCGGTGGCCCGCCATCGCAGCCATTGCCGGCTCCAACGTCCACGCGATGCGAAAGATTGCGTACAACGACGCGGACAACCCGGGCTTGAGCACCGTGCAGCCGCTGGTGACGTTCTTCCAAGAGGTTGACGCGGGCAAGCGCGAGTTGCCACCGGCCGAGCCCGAACCCAAGCCCGCGCAGGAAGCAGCGTGATGGCAATGCTCCCGCTTGACGTTGCCCGGTGTCGTGGTGTCGCTGATCTGGACAGCAGCGTTCCGGTTCCCATGTGCCGCGACTGCGAACGCTACCGCTGGCAGAACGCGCTGGGCGCCCGCACGCCGATGTTTGACGGTGCACCGGCTGTGCTTGAGCGCTACGGCGAGCGGACGCGCCTTGAGTGCGTGCAGCGAATCAAGCCCGACACATCGGACACCTGACCAATGCTGACCGCCACCACCCGCCAGCTCTGCGAACTGCAGGACATCCTGTACGCGCCTGGCGGCATCCACGACACCGCCCGGATGATGCGGTCGCACCCTGCCGGCATCACTGCCGCGCACCGCGCCAAGCACGCAACGGACATGCGCAAGGCCCTGGCCAGCCGCTGGCTGCTGCAGCAGTTTTTGCCGACCGAGGCGGCGAACGATCTGCCGAGCCTGCCGGGAGCGGCCTGAGCGATGAACACCCACCGCCTCCTCCTGGCGCCACTGGCGCTTTACCCCGGCCGGCATGCGTCGGTCGGGGCTTCTTTCTGGAGTGACTGCGGAGTGCATGAAGTGAATGTGCGCCGCGATGGCGCCTGTGTCTATCGGCCAGCGTGTGCGACATCCGCTGCTGGATTGATGGGGGTGCATACAGCATGACTGCCCATCCAGTGATCGAACCGCGCACGTTGCCGCCGTGGGGCGACAAGGAAATCAAGCGCTTTCAGTTCCGCGCCGCGCTGTTTCGGCGCCGTGGCATCGCCGAAGGCTACGCCGACGAGCTGGCAGACCGGCTGTTTGAGCGTGACCACGAAGGCGATGACCGCCGCATGTGCTTGGAGTGCAAGCACCTTCAGACGAAGGGCACTTGCTTTGCCGCCGCGCAAGGCTGGATGCCCGCCAACTTTTCGCGCCGGCATGAGCCCGTGCGCGATCTTCTTCAACGCTGTGACTGTTTCGATTGGCAGAAGCCGGCATGACACAACAACTGATCCGCTACGAGGCCGCATGCGCGGCGCTGGCCGAGTGCAAGGCCGTGGACGAAGTGAAGGCATGGGCCGACAAAGCCGCTGCCATGCAGGCTTACGGGCGCATGGCGCAGGACAAGGGGCTTGAAGTGGACGCGGCTGAAATCCGCATCCGCGCTGAGCGACGGTTGGGCGAGATGCTGGCGCAGCAGAAAGAGGCGGGCGGGCTAAACCGTGGCGCCGCGTCGATGGCCGGCAATCAGCACACCGGCAAAGTGGTGCAGTCGTCACAAACGACCGCACCAAAACTGGCTGACGTTGGCATCAGCAAAGACATGTCCAGCCGGGCTCAGAAGTTGGCTGCTGTGCCCGAAGCCGAGTTTGAGTCTGAGGTCGGACAGTGGCGCGAGCGTGTCAGCGCCGAGGGCCAGCGCGTCACGCACCGACTTGAGAAGGCCGGTGAGCGCGCACAGAAGAAGACCGCGAAGCAGTTGGAGGCCGAGCAGAACGCGGCCGATGCTTACGGTGTGGACGATCCGGCGACCCTGCTGGAAGAAGCCCAGCGCGAACTGGAGCAGATGACCGCGCTCCTGAAGGTGGCCGAAGCTGACGACAAGACCGCCGAGGCGCTGAAGTGGCGCCGGATGTACGACAACGCCCTCCGCCAGCAGTCGGAGGCAATGGAGAAGGCGCACAAGGAGTCCAAGCGCCATGAGGCCACCTATCGCAAGCTGGCCCGCTGCGGGAAGGCTGTGGGCGAGACGGACCCCGACAAGATCGCGCCGGCTGTTGAAGCATTTGTTCGCCAGCATCGGAGGGCCGCATGAAGACCGAAGGCTTTGTGCTGATGGCCGGTGAGCGCATGCCGTATTCGCTTGAGGCGATCCACGCTGCTGGCATGTCCAACGGCGACCGCTTGGCAACGCTGAGTCAGTGGGAGCGGCTTGCGGAGGCCGAGGAGGCTTACTACGAGGCGCGCTATGCCATCTATCGCGCTCAGACGGCTGCGCTGCTTGGAGAGCCGCCATGCGCGTGAGTCTCCGCGACTACCAGGCCGCTGCGTTTGAGCAGGCCCGCGAGGCTGTCCGGCAGGGCGCCAAGCGCATCTTGATCTGCGCCCCGACTGGCGGCGGCAAGACCGTGATTGCGTCGGCCCTGATGGAGATGGTCAAGGAGAAGGGCAACCGCGCCGCGTTTGTGGTGGACCGGCTGTCGCTGATCCAGCAGACGAGCGACACCTTCGACCGCTACGGGCTTGACCATGGCGTCATCCAAGGCGGGCACTACCGCTTCAAGCCGTCACTGCCGCTGCAGCTGTGCAGCGTGCAGACGCTGGGTCGGCGGATGTGGCCGGAAACCCATGTTGATGTGTTCGATGAGGCCCATGTGCTGCACGCCACGCACAAGAAGCGGCTGGAGGATCGGGCGTCCATCGTCATCGGCCTGACCGCGACACCGTTCACCAAGGGCCTGGGCAAGTGGTTTGATGTGGTCATCAACGTGACCACGACCCGGGCGCTGATCGATGCCAAGTGGCTGGCGCCCTACCGCATCTTTTCCTGCGCTGAGCCCGACATGAGCGGGGTGGCGGTGAAGTCAACCGGGGAGTGGGACGAGACGCAGGCCAGCGGCAAGGCGCTGGAGGTGGTGGGCGATGTGGTGGCCGAGTACCTGAAGCACGGCGAGGGCCGAAAGTTCATCTGTTCGGCCGTGGACACCGTGCACGTTGAAGAACTGCAGCGGCAGTTTCTGGCGGCCGGCATCAACGCTGCGACCTACACCTACAAGGACAGCGAGGACGACCGCGCCGATGTGACGTTGGAGTTCAAGAAGGCCGACAGCGCGATCCGTGGGCTTATCACGGTGACGGCCGCGTCACGCGGGTTCGACATTCCCGATGTGTCGTGCGTCATCATGGCCCGGCCGCTGCGCAAGTCGCTGGCCGAACACATCCAGTTGTTCGGGCGTGGCCTGCGGATTGCCGATGGCAAGACCGATTGCTTGGTGCTGGACCACTCGGGCAACTGCGCCCGGTTCTTTCAGGAGTGCGAACAGTTCTTTGACTTTGGCTGTGATGAACTGGACGACGGCAAGGCCAAGGAGAAGAAGAAGCCCGAGAAGAAGCCCGAGGCCGAGCCGATCAAGTGCCCATCCTGCCGGGCGCTGCACAAGCCGATGCCTCACTGCCCGGTGTGCGGGCATGAGTACCCGCGCAAGGCTGCTGTGCAGCATGTGCCCGGCACGCTGAAAGAGTTGATTGCGGGCGGGCATCACCGCGAACTGACCCGCGATCTGTGGCCCCAGGTGTGCGGCTATGTGCTGGAGCGCCGAGAGGGTGACGCGGCACGGCGCCAGGCGCTGGCGATCTACAAGGACATGGTGGGCGACTGGCCCCGGGCGAAATGGGAGAACACCAAGCCCGTTGAGCCGAGCCATGAGGTGCGCAACAAGATCCGGTCGCAGCAAATCCGGTTCTCTAAGCGCCGGCCCGAGCCCATGGGGGCTGCGGCATGAACTTCAGCGACACCCTGCGCGTTGCGGGTCTGTTCCCGCGTGATGTGGTGGCCGATGGCAAGTGGCGCCGTACCTACGAGCGTCTGATTGCCAAACGTCAGGCCGAACCGCCGTCAGGCTACAGCGAGCGTCACCACATATTGCCGGTGGCGCTTGGCGGGACGAACGATGCCAACAACCTTGTTCGGCTTTCTGCGCGCGAGCATTTTGTTGCGCACTTGCTGCTGGCGCGACTGTTCGGCGGAACGATGTGGTTGGCCGTCATCCGCATGAAGGGCCGGCGCCACGGCGACGGCTATGTCAACAGTCGCCTGTACGAACAAGCTAGGCAGGAATGGGCGGCGTGGTCGAGCGCGAATCAGCGCGGCGAGAACCATTGGGCGTTTGGCAGGCCGGGCCTGAATCGCGGGAAGTCGCTGCCGAGTTGCCAAGGCGAGAAGCATTGGAACTTTGGCACTGGCCGTGCACCTGATGCGGCTATCGCGGCAAACACAGGCTCAAAGAGGTCTGCCAAGACAAGGGGGCGCATTGGCGACGCGCAGCGCGGCGAGAAGAACCATGCGTTTGGTAAGCCGCTTACCCCGGAACATCGCGCAAAAGTTTCCGCTGCCATGCAGGCGCGTGTGCTGTCCGATGAACACAAGCGCCGCATTGGCGAAGCACACCGCGGCCGGCCCAAGAGCGACGAGACAAGGCGCAAGCTGAGCGAAGCCGCTAAGCGCCGCTACGGGAGCGCCGCATGAGCCTATCGTTTCGACAAGCAATGGAGATTTCCGGGCTTAGCCCGGGTGAAATCGTTGCTGATGGGCGGTGGCGCAGGTGCCGCACTGAAGACAAGAAGAACAAGAAAAACGGAGCCTACGTGCTGCACCCAGATGGCCGGGGCTTCTGGCGCAACTGGGCGACCGATGGCGAACTGAACTCCTGGCGCGACGAGCGGGCGACCTATGCGCCCATCGATCACGCGAAGATCGAGCGGCAGCGGCAGGCCGAGCGACAGGCGCGGATTGTGGCGATGCGCGGCGCCCGGTCAGCGTGGGAGCGTGCGCGCCCACTGAAGGCGCTGCACCCGTACCTTGCCAAGAAGGGGCTGCAGCCGCTGGGCTGCGCTGGCCTGCGGCTTCTGGATGGCCTGCTGGTGGTTCCCGTGGTGCATGGGCAGTGGGTGGTAAGCATCCAGACGATCAGCCCCGACGGTGAGAAGCGGTTTTGGCCTGGCGCCCCGGTGAAGGCCGGCGCCTACGTGATGGAACGCAAGTGCGCCGCGCTGACTTGCGTGTGCGAGGGGCTGGCGACCGGCTTGGCGGTCTATCAGGCGGTGCGCAGTGCTTCGGTTGTGGTGGCGTTTGACGCGGGCAACCTGTTGCCTGTGGTGCAGCGCCTGAAGCCGTCTGGGGCTGTTGTGCTGTGCGCAGACAACGACCACGGCACGCAGGCCCGCCGAGGGTTCAACCCGGGCCTGGAGAAGGCCCGCAACGCTGCCGAGTTGATCGGGGCAGGGGTGGCCTACCCGCAGGGCATTGAAGGCACTGATTACGCTGATGCGCTGGCCGAGTGGGGCCAGGGCGGCGCCAAGCGGGTGGAGCGGTCGATTCTGGCGGGGGTGCGCTACGTGGTGAACACCTCATGACCGCAGGCGCCGTGAGCCTCGCGGAAACGTCAGGGCCTGAATGGGCTGGCAGGGCAAGAAACACAGCGGCACCGACCGCGCATCAAACGGCACCGGACTGGCGAAAGCCTAGGGGGCAGTTCCCGAACGATCCGGCTGGTGGCCGATTGGTCCCGCGCCAGGGGGTGATGCAGCTACAGCACTGCATCACAGGCGGGAGCCCCGTAAGGGGGGTGACGGCAGCGACCTTCCGCCCTGTGGGGGTAGGGGGGCCGCTGGGTGAAGTTCAACAACCTGTGCCGCAGGGTAGGCGGGCGGCGGATTTGAAAGGCATCATGAGCACGAAAGCCGAAGTCAAGCCAGGCGGGCAGACATCCCAGCGCATGGCGGCGATGGTCGAGGCGCATCCGGGCCGCACCAGCAAAGAGCTGGCCGCGCTGGCCGGCTGGTCCCGCCCCCATGCGTACAAGGCGCTGAAGGCGGCGAAGCTGGATGGTGCCGTGCATGTCACACGGCTGGGCGGCATTGCGCGCTGGTTCAGCCCTGCCGATCTGCCGGCGGCGCTGGACCAGCTGCAGCGGCAGCGGCGCGAACGTGAGCGCGTGTCACAGCGCGGGCGCAACTTGAAGCAGAAGGAGCGGCTGGCCGCCAAAGCCGCCGATGACGCTGGCGTGCCGGACGTTGCCGATCTGCCGATTCGCCGGCATGTGCACCCTTCCGCGCCGCTGCCGTTCGTATGCCGCGCACCGGCCAGCGTGTTTCACCTGGGGGCGATGCTGTGAGCATCCTCGGCATCGACCCAGGTACGACGCAATCCGGCTACTGCCACTACGGCGCCGGCCTGGTGCTGGCCACCGGCGTCTGCAGCAACGAGCAGATGCTGGCTTGGCTGGAAGCGCAGACCTTCCGCGACGCAACCCAGGTTGCCATTGAGATGATCGCCAGCTACGGCATGCCGGTCGGACGCGAGGTGTTTGAAACCTGCCTGTGGATCGGCGAGTTCCGCCACGCCTGCCGCGGCAAGGTGCCGGTGCGGCTGGTCTATCGGCGCGATGTCAAGCTGCACCTGTGCGCCAGCGCCAAGGCCAACGACGGCAATGTTCGGCAGGCGCTGCTGGACCGGTTCCCGCGCACCGGCGGTGGCAAGACCCCGCAAATCGGGGTCAAGGACAGGCCCGGCCCGCTGTACGGCGTCAACACGCATGCATGGCCGGCGCTGGGCGTTGCCATCGTCGCTGATGAGGTGGCGGCATGAACTGCCCGCGCTGCAAGACCAAGAGCCAGGTCCTGGAGACGCGCGGCCCCGAACGGCGGCGCGAGTGCCTGAACACGGATTGCCAGCACCGCTGGACGACCGTCGAGATCACGGCGACCGAGTTGGGCCAGATGCGGGTGGACACCCTGCGCCTGTTGCGCATCAAGGCCATGCTGTCCGAAATGGAGGCCAGAGCATGATCCGCCAGCGCCTGCCCCTGCCGCCCGGCGCTGCCCGGTGCCCCGAGACCCGCACCCAGCCATGCGCCAGGGCCAGCGAGTGCGCCCGGGGTGTTGAGCCGCACGCAAAGGGGCGCGAGGTGAATGACTTCAGCATCGAGCCACGCGGGCAGGGTGGCGAGTGCGGCTGGTTCATGCCGATCAAGTACGCCGGCCAGGCCCAAGCCGCGCCGACCGTGCACGACGCGCCAGGGTGGCTGAAGTGACGGTCAAGACCCTGCGCTGTGCCGAGTGCCACCGGCCGCTGCTGCGCTTCGCGGCCAGCATCAAGACGCGCAACGGCCTGATCGGCTGGGGGCCGACCTGCGCCAAGGTGTTTGGCCGGGTCATGAACGAGCCGAAACCAGAGCGCAGCGCAGTGAAGCGGGACAAGCGGACAATTGATTGGGTGGCGGAGGTGAAGTGATGGGACAGAAAAGCACCTACACGGAATGGCACGGCGAGATGATCTGCGCTGGGTTGGCTGAAGGGCATTCGCTGCTGTCGATCTGCGAGGCGCTGGGGGTCCCGTATGAAACTGCGCGGCGGTGGGAGCTGGACATTCCAGAGCATGCGGGTAATGTCGCGCGTGCGCGCGAGATGGGTTGCCATGCGCTGGCTGAGCAGGCTTTGGAGATTGCCAACACCCCGCACCTCGGCGAAGTTCGCACCACCAAGGCAGACGGCTCGGTCGAGATTCGTCAGGAGGACATGACGGCGCACCGTCGCCTGCAGATTGACACGCGCAAGTGGCTGATTTCGCGGTGGCTCCCAAAGGTCTATGGCGACAAGGTGGCGGTGGGTGGCGCCGACGATCTGCCGCCGATCCGGTCAGATCGCCCGCTTGCCGATCTGACGACCGAGGAAATCCGCGCCGCGCTGGCGAAGTTGGGCGGCTGATGGTCCCGCACGATTTGGGCGCCGAACTGTCCCGCGAGCTGTCCCGCCGCGATCTGGTCGAGTACGCCCGGCGTGTGCCGGTGCCGGGGTCGCCCATGGCTGAAGCCGACGAATCGGCGCGCATCCCGCTGATCGAGAGCGCCCAGGCCGAGCACCACCGGCTGATCCTGGCAGAGATGCAGCGTTGCATGCAGACGCGGCACGGCCGGTTGATGGTCATGGCGCCGCCTGGGTCTGCGAAGTCAACCTATGCAACGGTGGTGGCCCCGAGCTGGTATCTCGGCACCCAGCCTGACCGGCGCGTGATCCTGGCAAGCTACGGCGGCGACCTTGCGCGCAGACACGGCCGGCGAACTCGCCAGCTGCTGCGGTCCGCTGAGGCCTCGGCCATCCTGCAGGCCAGCATCAGCGACGACAGCCGGGCGGCTGACGAGTTCAGCCTGACCAACGGCAGCGAGTACATCGCCTGCGGGATCATGGCCGGCATCACTGGCAACCGGGCGCACGGCATCGTGATTGACGACCCGATCAAGGGGCGCGAGGAAGCCGACAGCGAGACCGTTCGGGCAAAGACCTTCGCAGCCTACGAAGACGACCTGTTAACCCGCCTGATCCCGGGCGGCTGGGTGGTCATCATCCAGACGCGATGGCACGAAGACGACCTGGCCGGGCGCATCCTGCCCGATGGCTGGGCGGGCGAGTCGGGCGACATCAAATGCCGCGACGGCAACGTCTGGCGCGTGCTGTGCCTGCAGGCCGAGTGCCAGACGCCATCGGACCCGCTGCGCCGGCAGATCGGCGAGATGCTGTGGCCGCAGTGGTTCGACCGCAGGCACTGGGAGCAGTTCAGGCTGAACCGCCGCACCTGGTCGAGTCTGTACCAGCAGCAGCCGGCGCCGGCCGAGGGCATCCTGTTCCGTGCCGACGACATGGCGACCTATGACAAGGTGCCAAGCGGTCTGCGCATCATCGGCGGCAGTGACTACGCGGTGACGCCAGACGGCGGCGACTGGACCGAACACGGCGTGGCCGGGCTGTCGGAGGACGGTGGGCTGTATCTGCTGGACTGGTGGCGCGGGCAGACCGGGCCCGAGATCTGGATCGAGCGGCAGATCGACATGATCGCCCGGTGGGGCCCGCTGAAGTGGTTCGGCGAGGCCGGCCCGATCCGGCGCGCGACTGAGGGAGCCCTGCGGCGCCGGATGACCGAGCGCGAGGCGCCGTGCCTGCTGGAGTGGCTGCCGTCGATCACGGACAAGCCGACCCGAGCGCAGTCGATCATCGCGACCGCGGGCATGGGCCGGCTGTTCTGGCCGCGCGCCGCCTGGGTGGCCGAGCTGCAACGGCAGTGCCTGGTGTTCCCGGCCGGTCAGCCGGATGACGGCGTGGACACGCTTTCCGTGATCGGGCGCGGCGCCGCGACCTTGGGCAAGATGCGCAAGCCCGCCGCCGTTGATCCGATCCCCATGTCATCTGCGTTCGCCCGCCGATAGAATCGGGGTGACAGTCGAGGCGCCGGCAGGTCCGGCCGCACGTATCGCGCCTGGTGCCGTATCGTGCCGCTGTCGCCACTCGACCATCATGGTCCGCTGAGCCATTCGCGCCGCCAGCAGCGCACCCGACCCGACAGGGGAGCGTGACGCATGGCCCGACTCAGTACCGCAGACCGCCTGGAGCAGATCCACGCGGACGCCATCAAGGAATTCGACGACATCCAGAAGGCGGTGCGCCCCGAGCGCATGCAGTGCCTCTCTGATCGCCGGTTCTACAGCATCAGCGGCGCGCAGTGGGAGGGGGCCATCGGGGATCAGTTCGAGAACAAGCCCCGGTTCGAGTTCAACCATGTGCACCTGGCGGTCATCCGCATCATCAACGAGTACCGGGCGAACCGCATCACGGTCGACTTCCAGACGCCAGACGGGTCGGACGATGACGAGATGGCCGACACGTGCGACGGCCTGTACCGGGCCGACGAGAAGGCGAGCACCGCCAACGAGGCTTACGACAACGCCTACGAGGAGGCTGTCGGCGGTGGTTTTGGCGCCTTCCGGCTGCGCGCCACCTACGAGAACATGGAGGACGAGGAGAACGACCGCCAGCGGGTGGTGTTCGAGCCGATCTACGACGCCGATGCGTCCGTGTTCTTCGACCTGGCCGCCAAGCGCCAGGACAAGGCCGACGCCAAGCGCTGCTACGTCCTGACGCCGTGGCCCATCGAGGCATACAAGGAGGAGTTCGGGGACGATCCGACCGACTGGCCCAAGAGCATCAGCGGCGCCGAGTTCGACTGGTGCACGCCCGAGTTGGTGTGGGTCTGCGAACTGTTCAAGGTCGAGGAGCGCAAGGAGTTGATCCGCTGGTTCAAGGGCCTGGACGACACCGAGATGCGGGTGCCCGATCAGGAACTGAAGGACAACCCCGAGAAGCTGCCCCAGCTGCTGGCCACTGGCTTCCGCCAGGTGCGCGAGAAGCGCGTCGAGCGGCGCGTGGTGCACAAGTACCTGCTGAGCGGCGGCAAGGTGCTGGAAGACTGCGGCGTCATCGCCGGGCGCTGCATTCCCATCGTGCCGGTGTACGGCAAGCGGTGGGTAGTCGATGGCGTGGAGAGGTGCATGGGCCACGTGCGGCTGGCGAAGGATGCCCAGCGGCTGTCGAACATGCTCATGTCGTGGCTGGCCGAGATGGCCGCGCGCTTCGACATTGAGAAGCCCATCGTCTCGCCCGAACAGGTGGCCGGGCACGCCCAGATGTGGGCCGACGACAACATCAAGAAGTACCCCTATCTGCTGCTGAACGCCGTCACCGACTCGGCCGGCAACGCGATCCCGCAGCCGCCGCTGGCCTACACCAAGGCCCCGCAGGTTCCGCCAGCGATGGCTGCGCTGACGCAGCTGGCCCAGCAGGCGCTGACCGACCTCCTGGGCAACCAGCAGGCCGGCGAGGAGGTGAAGGAGCAGGTCAGCGGCAAGGCCATTGAGCTGATCCAGAACCGCTTGGACATGCAGACGTTCATCTACATGTCGAACTTCGCCAAGGCCATGAAGCGGTCGGGCGAGGTGTGGTTGTCGATGATGAAGGACATTGCGGTTGAGCCCAACCGGCGCATGAAGACGCTCACCGATGACGGCAAGGCCGACAGCGTGGAACTCAACCAGCCGGCCTATGACCCCGAGAAGGGGCGCGAGTACGTCAGGAACGACATCGCCAAGGCGCACTACGAGGTGGACGTGGATGTCGGCCCGAACAGCAGCAGCCTGCGCAGCGCTGTCGTGCGTGCCCTGACCGGCATCGCGTCCATCACGCAAGACCCCGAGACCCAGCAGGCGCTGACGCTGGCGACCATTGCCAACCTCGAAGGCGAAGGGCTGCAGGAACTGCGCGACTGGGGCCGGGCGAAGGCGATCCGCATGGGGCTCATAAAGCCGACCGACGAGGAAAAGGCCGAGCTTGCCGCCGAGCAGCAGAACCAGAAGCCCGACCCGCAGGCCGAGTATCTGCAAGCCGAAGCGGCGAAGGCCCAGGCGCTGACCGTCAAGGCAAAGGCGGACACGTTCAAGGTGATTGCCGACACCGAGAAGGCGAAGGCGGACACGGCGGCGATCCTGGCTGGCATCGATCAGAAGGACCGACAGCAGGCGATTGATGCTGCAGCGGCCTTCCAGAAGGCGGCTGGCGGGCTCTGATCGTTCAACAGAAACGCACGAGGAGAATTGAATCGTGCAAACAGTTTGAAGTATGATGCGCGCATCTGGCATCCCTCGGGCCGCATTCCGGGGAGATTGAAGGGCGCACATGGCAATTCCGGGCACCGAAGGCGACGAGGACCAGGCGGTTCTTGACGATCAGCAGCAGGACGACGAGCAGCAGACCGAAGCGCTGCCCGAAACCGCTGCGGACGATGCGCCGGCCGGTGAACAGGAGGCCGAAGCCGACGAGGTGGTGGTGAGCCTGGGCGAGGAGCCCGAGCAACAGGCCGAGGAAGACCCGCACAAGGCGCCCGAGTGGCTGCGCAATCTGCGCAAGTCCAACCGGGAGAAGGACCGGCGCATCCGCGAGCTTGAAGCCAAGCTGCAGGCGCCGGCCCAGGTGCAGCAGGCGGTGGTGGTGGGCGAGAAGCCGACCCTTGCCGGCTGCGACTACGACGCCGAGGTGTTCGAGCAGCAGCTGAGCGAGTGGTCCGACCGCAAGCGCCAGGCTGATGAAGCCCAGCGCAAGCAACAGGAGCAGGCGCAGCAGGCCGAGCAGCGGTGGCAAGCCACGCGCCAAAGCTACGACGCCGAGAAGGCCGAGTTCAGGGCGAAGTACCCCGCCTTCGATGAGGCCGAAGAAGCCGTCAAGGATGCGTTGAGCATCCCGCAGCAGGGCTTGATCCTGCACGCGATCAAGAACAGGGCCGCGCTGGTGGCTGCCTTGGGCGCATCGCCGAAGAAGCTGAAGGAGCTGGCCGGCATCGCCGACCCGATCCTGTTCACCGCGTCGATTGCGGTGCTGGAAAAGGAGTTGAAGGTGACGCCACGCAAGACCGCCCCATTGCCCGAGAAGCAGGTTCGCGCTTCTGCTTCCGGTGCGCTGGTCCCATCTGCCCGCTTGGATGAACTCCGGGCGAAGGCGGAGAAGACCGGCGACTACAGCGCATACCTCGCCGCCAAGCGTGCGATGAAGAAGTAACCCGGCTGCTGGGTGCCCTGAGTGGGCGCAGCGGTGACAGTGGCGACCGTCCGGCCCCAACGGATGAGATGTGAGCAGCAGGAATTCTCAATCTCTACCTATTGGAGCCAATCATGGCAAACGCACTCGCCCGTGACCTCGAACTGATGTTCGAGAATTTCGTTGAAGGTTTCGACGCCAACTGCGTCGTGTCGATGGAAGCTGAGACCAGCTATCCCGACGCGACCTCGATGCAGCGCGCCGGGGACACCTTCTACAAGAAGCAGGACTATCAGGCCGCCGTCGTGACCGGCTTGGACGTGTCCGCCGCCGCCCGCACTGACGTGATCGAGCGCTTCGTGCCCACGGTGTACCGCAGCCCGGACAACGTGATCTACGAACTCGACGCAAAGGAGCTGCGCGACCCTCAGCACATGACCAAGATGGGCCAAGCCGCTGCCAAGCGCCTGGCCGCCGAGGTGGACAAGAACCTGTACGCTGCCGTCGCCGCCCAGGCCGCGATCTTCGTCAAGAAGGTGGGCGCCATCGCTTGGGACGACTTCGCCACGGCTGAAGCCCTGCTGATCTCGCGTGGCGCGCTGTCTGGCAGCCTCAAGGCGTTCCTGAACCCCTTCGATTACCTGGTGGTCGCCAAGGATCTGGGCAACCGGGCCTATCTGGGTGATCGCGCCAAGGATGCCTACGAGCGCTCGAAGGTGCCCGACATTGCCACGTTCGCCACGTTCCGCACCGACAACGTGAGCAACGTCACCACGAACGGCACCGTGACCGGCACGACCATCAACGGCGCGCAGTCGCACACCGTGACCGCGATGACCGGAGATGTGCCGACCGACAACCGGCGCATGACGCTGACCATTCAAGGCGCGAACATCGCCAACGTGGTCAACGGCGCGGCATTCACCATCGCTGGCGTCAACGCGGTGCACAACATCGACAAGAGCGACACCGGCCAGCTGATGACCTTCCGTGTGGTCAGCGGCGGCGGCACCACGACTCCGGTTATCACGCCAGCCATCATCGCCACCGGCCCGTACCAGAACGTGACCGCTGCCGCTGCCAACAGCGCGGCCGTGACGTTCCTGAACAACGCCACCAAGCCGGCGAACCCGTTCTGGGCGCAGGGCGCTGTGACGCTGGACTACGGCCGCCTGAACTTCCCGAGCGGCACCGGCGCTCAGGTGATGACGGCCAACACCAAGAACGGCGTGCCGCTGGTGATGGTGGCGCAGATGAACGCCCAGACCGGCAAGGTGTTCGTTCGCAACACCACGCTCTACGCGGCCACCGTGCTGAACCCCGAGCAGTGCGGGGTTGTGGTCGCCAACCAGACCTGAGCGTGACCCGGGGCCGCCACTGAGCGGCCCCACTTCCAAGGAGGCGCGATGCGCGAGTTCCCCAAGATGCTGTACCGCGCAGGCGCCGGCACGTTCGTCGATGGCGTCGAGTGCGCTTCCCTGGTGGTGCACAGCGAAGCCGAGCAGGCGCAGGCCTTGGCCGAGGGCTGGGGCCTCAAGGTCGACGCCGAGCCGGCCGAGCCTGCCGACGATGCGCCGCCCACGCGCGCCGAACTGGAGGCCAAGGCCATGGAGTTGGGCGTGGCGTTCGATGGCCGCTGGGGCGACAAGCGGCTGGCTGCCGCCATCGCTGCGAAGCTGGCGGGCTGATCGTGACGACCAAGGGCGATCTGATCGGGGACGCCTTCGCGGAGCTGGGCATTGCCTCCTACGTGTTCGATCTGGAGCCCGAGGAGCAGCAGACTGCGCTGCGCCGCATGGATTCCATGATGGCCGTCTGGGAGTCCCGCGGCATCCGCGTCGGCTACGTCTACGGCGGCGAGCTGTCGACCGATGCAGGCCTGCCGCAGTACGCGCATGAGCCGGTGGTCGCTGCGCTGGCCGTGCGCCTGGCGCCTGGCTTCGGGAAGACGGTCAGCGCGCAGACCCTGGCGACGGCCAAGAGCGGGTATGACGGCCTGATGTCGCGCTCTGCCTTCCCGCCTGAGCAGCAAGCCAAGAGCCTGCCCAGCGGCGCTGGCAACAAGCCCGACCACTACGTGCAGCAGCCGTTCCTGCCTGTTCCGACCGATCAACCGCTGGGCATTGCGCCGGGCGGCGACCTGACATTCACCGGGGGCTGACGTGGCAACCATCATCAACCTGCCGCAAGGCACGATCACGGCGGCATCCACGCTGCCGTTCTACGACCCGAACAACGGCGCAGACCGGCGCGTGTCGGTGACCGAGTTCGCCGCGCTGCTGCAGACGTTGCTGAGCGCGGCTGCGCCTGTCGCCGTGTACAGCGCGCCGTCTGCGACTGGCTTCTCCGTGACCATCGCGCCGCCGACAACCGGCCAATCGGTGCTGCTGCTGCTGACTCCTGCGGCTGGCTACGCGGCCGGGACCATTGTTCTCCCATCGTCGGCTGTCGATGGACAAGAGGTTTCCTGCACATGCACGCAGTCTGTCGCCGCCCTGACGGTGAGCGGCGGCACGATCAACGGCGCACCTACTGCGCTGACGGCAAACGGCTTCTTCAAACTGCGGTACGACGGCATCTTTGGCGCCTGGTATCGCGTGGGCTAAGGGATCATCATGGCAACCATTGCAGCCGGCGCATCTACCGCCGTCACCGTCGCAGTCGGCACGTACCTAGAAGGCACGGGCGCCGGCACCGCGATCATCGGCCGGGCCGCCGTTGTGGAGCCGCTGACCGCTGGCGATGCGTGGCAAGTCGGCCCGTTCGACCGGGCAACGCTGGTCAGTATCACAGCAGGAAGCGCGATCACCTACACGGTGAAGGACAACATGCGCGACCCGAGCGAGGCGGACAAACTGCCGCTGGCGACGGTCAGCGCAGTTCAAACCCTGGTGTCAGGGGCTGGGAGTCTGTACCCCATCCTCGCCACGTTCCCGGGCCTGCTGGCATTCTGGGATTTCAGCGAGCCCCGCGCCCCGTTCGTGAGCAAGGCTGGCCGGGCTGGCGCTGTCGCGCTGTACCAAGGCACCAACACCAACGGCACGGTGGCCCGCGTCACCAAGAGCACTGGCGGGCCGCTGGGGCATTCGGTGGTGTTCAACGGCACCAGCGATTTCCTGATCGCGCCGGCCGCGACGGTGGGGGCGCTGAACATCGGCGCGGCTGGTGGGCGCGAGGTGTTCGTCCTGGCGTTCGTGAAGCGCACGGGCGCGCTGACTGGCAATGCCGACTTCGTGGCTGGCATCTGGCAGGAAGACGACACCGACCCCCGGCGCCAGTACGGCCTGTTCTGCGACCTGGGCACCTACGGTGGCGCAGGCCGGGTGTGCATGCACATCAGCAAGACCGGCGGCGCATCGCCCGGCATCATCTACAGCCGGGACTACTCTGCCAACGGGCTGGAGGCGCTGAATCCGAACCAGTGGAAGTGCATTTCTGGCCGGTATGACGGCACCGATATTCGGTCCTACGTCGAGGGCCGGTTTGAGCCCTATGCCAGCTATACCGAAAGCAGCACGCCAACAATTGGCGACGGCCGCACGCTGGCGAAGAACCCCTATGTTTTCCCCGATGGCCTGAACTCGGCCAGTGCCGATTTCACTGTTGGCGCCTGCAAGCTGTCGTCTGGATTCAGCAACTGGTTTGCCGGCGAGATTGCGGCCCTGCTGGTGATGGACGCCGCGCCGACCCTTGCACAGGTTGTGGCAATTCAAGAGGCCGTCATGCAGGACGCATCCGGCGCGCTGGGGATTGCGCTGTCGGCCATCACGGTTCCTGGCGCATGCAGCGTGCTGTATGACGTGTCCTGCTATCGCGGCGGAACCGCCATCGACGACACGGCCAGCAACTCCGGTGTTTTCCAGGCCACCCGCAACGCGACAGACGGCAACTACTACGTCCTGCGCAACACCACGCCGACCGGCGCGGGGTTTCTGGCGGTGGGAAATGTGCAGGAGGGGCTGACGGCCGACAACCTGAACACCGCCAGTATTGAAATGGCGGTGGCAAACACCGGGGACGCGGCGCGGCTGGCAATCAGGATCGACAGCACCTGGTATGCCACCGAGGCGACCTATACCAATACCAACGCTGCGGCATCTGGCGCCGACTGGACCAACGCCGAAACCAAGACCATCACCTTCGCCAAGACGGCAGCGAACTGGCGCGACCTGACGGTGACGCCTGGATCTGCACTGACCCTTGCGGGCGCCGCCCGTGGGACTGATCTGCCGTCCGGGGCCATCACCGGGTTCGGTGTCTACGTGGCCGCGACCCCCACGGCGGCCATGCGGTTCCGCAACATCAAGTTCAAGCGGCTGTGAATTCAAGCCCCTGCCGGTGCACCCGCCGGCTGACACCTCAAGGACCAACATGAACGACCAGACCATCGAGCAGCAGATCAAGGACAAGGGCCTGACCGCGCCCCGCGTCACCCTGGACGCGCTGAACGCAAACATCGCCAGCGTCGAGATCGTGAAGCACGTTGCACCGAGCGGCCAGGTGCTGCGCTGGGCCGTCCTGACCACCCGCAGCGGCTATGCCGTCACCGGCCGACCCTCGGTCAGCGTGAGCCCGGAGAACGACAACGCCGAGCTGGGCGAGCAGATCGCCCGCGACAACGCCCGCAACGAGCTGTGGGCACTGATGGGCTACGCGCTGAAGGAGCGGCTGGCCAGTCCCTCCGATGACCAGGTGGGCCGCTTCCTGACCTGGCCGGTGCCGGCCGACGTGTATCCGGACGGCACGCCCGGCCAGCCCGGCCGCACCGGCACCAACCTGCTGTCCGCGCCGCATGCCAAGGCCATGCTGCAGCACGTCCTGAGCGGCTGACCGTGAACACCCTCGCCATCGGCGGCCCCTGCAGGCTCTGCGGGCGCCCGAACATCGAGCACGGGGACGGGCACTGCCCGCCGGCGGTGCAGTGGCAGGCCGATGCCGTGGCGCGGGTGAAAGCTCGGCTGATGGTTGATCCAGAGGCTGCCAAGGCGCTGCTGCCGAACATGACGCACGCCGAGGTCAAGGCAGCGCTGCAGAAGCGCCCAGCGTCCCAGCCCCAGAGGTGACACCCATGAGTTCATCCCAATGTGACCCGCGCTGCGAAGACTGCGGCTGCATGCACTGCCGGTGCCCCGTGCCAGCAGAGGCTGTGCGGCACCCGCTGCCGGGTGTTCCACGCGCCCACCACGAAGGCAGCTTCGGTCAGCGGCTGGCAGATGCGCAGAGGGTCGCGGCGGCGGCGAGCGCCAGCGGGGAGCGTGCGGGCTGGTGGGCGCTGGTGATGGGCGCCGCTGCCAGCATCGAAGACGCCGCGAACTGCCTGCGCGATCCTGATGCCAAGCGGCAAGCCGAAGGCGCTGCGAAGCACTACCGCGAAGCTGCACAGGCACTGTGGGCGCAGCCTGCGGCTGCGCTGCCCGCAATGAACAACGGCGACCCCGAAATCGCAAAGATCGTGCACGAGAACCTGTGGGATCTGTACGTCGAAGACGACCGCCAGCCGGCGCCGGCCGCCTGATCCCATCCCCCATAGGTGCACATAGGCCAATGACCCAGATCGCCATCGTCTCGGGCATCTACGCGGACCAGTCAGGCGACTACCGCACGAGCTACCCGGAGAACCTGATCCCCGTGCCCAAGGCGCAGGGCATCAGCAATGGCTACCTGCGTCCGGCTGATGGCATTGCCAGCGGCGGCACAGGTCCGGGCATCGGGCGCGGCGGCATCAACTGGAACGGCACGCTGTACCGCGTGATGGGCACAAGCCTTTGCAGCATCAGCGCGGCAGGCGCGGTGACTGAGTTGGCGGCCATCCCCGGCACTGGCCTGGTGACGCTGGACTACGGTTTCGACCGGCTGGGCATCAGCGCAAACGGGACCATGCACTACTGGAACGGCTCGGCGCTCTCGACCGTCACCGACCCAGACGCCGGCACGGTCATCGATCACTGCTGGATCGGCGGGTACTACCTGCTGACCGATGGGACGAACCTGATCGTCACGGACCTGAACGACCCGATGGCGATCAACCCGCTGAAGTACGGCAGCGCCGAGGCCGACCCCGACCCCATCATGCGCGTGCTGAAGGTGCGCAACGAGCTGACGGCCGTGGGCCGGCACAGCATCGAGGTCTTCCGCAACCGCGCGGG
>JACCDR011231868.1_pt1 | contig 37828 bp, 64 predicted proteins | sample 7446431 | NCBI WGS metagenome assembly JACCDR01 (sample SAMN15323443, study PRJNA562643) | freshwater metagenome | isolation source: river surface water | place: USA:Blue River Watershed | collected 2017-08-17 | reverse complement strand
TCTTGAGAAGAAGTTGGAGCAAGCCAAAGCAAAAGGGGATAAAGAGAAGATCCGAATCTTGGAAAAGAACTTAAAGCTTCAAAAGAAGAAGATGGAACCCAAGAAAGAAGCTGTGCCGATCATAGAGACTACGGGTAAATCCGCACGTGAACAGATCGATGTTCCCAAGACGTTCTCGGAGAAGTTCATTGAAGGTGTTAACACAGCGGTAGATGCCATCAAGAATCCTGGTCGTACATTAAGCAATACGGGACGTGCGATCAATGAGAACTTATTCAACTTCTTGGCCCCTATTGAGCGTTTAGAAAATCAGATTCCAATACAAGATCAAGTTACATCAAGAATCAAATTGGCTCAAAGTTCTACATCAACGGTGAATTCGGTAATCGAGAATGGGATTTTCTCGGACATTGGAATGCGTGTTGAACATGGAGGCTTGCGCGAGGCTTATGGGGATTATACATGGAAGCGACTTACCCGGAATGTGAAAAAACCCACCGATTACAGCATTGAAGAATTGGATGTTTACCGTACATCGAAGCAGGCATTAAAGCGACAAAAAGAAGGAAAAGTCACAGGGATAGACACTAAAGAAGCTCGTAAAGATGTAGCAGATTTAGCAGCTAAGTATGAGCCAATCGATGCTGAAATACGTAAATACAATAAAGCTGTGACATCTTATTTCGGAAAAGATTTGTTGGGTAAAGATTTGATTGATCTTTGGAATAGTGATTATCACTCATCATTGTATCGTATCATGGATAGTGGTGAGGGATCAATGTTGTCAACTAATGCATTGGAGCCAAAGAAACCATTCTTCAAGTTCAAGGGATCTGAGAGAAAGATTGTACCAACCAGTGAATCGGACATATACAATACTGCCCTCTTGGTACAGAACGCAAAAAGAAACGACGCTGTGCTTCAATACAAGCGTAACGTTGAGAAGGGGTTACTTCCGGGAAAGATCGGAAAAGCTGAGTCTCCCAAGATGCCAAAACAAGTAGCCAGTGATCTGGAGATTCCGGACAACTTGAAACTGGTCGCAGACAGTCTGTATGGGCAAACTAGAAAAGAGGCGTTCACACCTTCCAAGAATACATTACGTGGATGGGAGAACGGGAATCCATTTGAGATACAAGTTTCCGAAGAAGTCGTGGAAGTCTTCAAGAGCATGCAGCCACTCACCCAAAATCAGATAAGTAAGATCTTAACGAGTGCTAACCGCATGTTCTCTCGAGGATTGGTGTTGGATCCCCGCAAATTCTTCTCTATATATGCCCGAGACGCATTAAGTTCCATGATATACAGCAAGACCGGAGTGATACCAATAGACACCGCCAAAGCTACTGCACAAGCGTTAGGCGATGATATGTTGTTCAAGCAGTTTAAGTTCGATGGTGGGGATATATATGCTACGCGGTTAGCTTCAAGAATAGATCGTGCAAATACTTTAGATGAACTAGTGACGCCAGGAAAGAGTGGCCCCATCGTGCCATTAAACAAACTTTACCAGTACTTCAAGAAGTATGAGAAGAAGCTTGGAGATATGTCAATGGCAGTTCCATTTGCCGAATATAAGTCGGGCCTAGAGAAATATGGGAACACACCCGAAGGTCGTATCTTAGCTATGATGGATGCCAAGAAAGTCACATACGATCCAAGTCGTCGTGGTAAAAGTAAGATCGTTCGTGAGATGGCACCGTTCATTAACTTCTGGAACATAACTCTCCAAGATATCTCGATGTTGGGATCTCAACTTAAGAAACCAGAAGTGTGGGCTAAGGGTATTGCGTCCATAACAATGCCTACACTAGCTCTTAAGATGTGGAATGAAGGGAATCCGGAATACGATGATCTTACAGCATTAGATAAAGCCGCTTTCTGGCACTTGTATTTCGGAGATCATCATCTACGAATACCCACTCCATGGCTTCTTGGGACAGTGTTTAAAACCATTCCAGAGACTTTATATGACACTATCAAAGGGCATGGAGGAGAAGGCGCTAAGGGGCTTTATGAGAATGCTGTTGACCAAGTGTCGGGTAATCTTAACCCATTGATTCAGACTTCTATAGAGGCCATGACGGGACGATCTCCCGCTTCTCCGTTGGGAGCTTTATTGGGAGTAGAATCTAAGTCTCCCGAAGTCATTCCAAGAAGGCTTCAAAATCTTCCCAAAGAGCTTCAATACACATCTGGAACCAGTCAAATATCTCGAAAGTTTGCTCCACTGATGGGTATGTCTCCGGTGATGATGGATCGGGTCGTATCCAATCTGGGGGCTAACTTGGGTCGTGATGCATTAGCGCTTATGGATGAGATCGCATATCAAACGGGGATGGTCGAAGATAAACGACCCGACAAGATGTTGAGTAACTACTTAGCTCTTGGTAACTTTGTAACGAACTCACCAACATCACGAACTAAATACGCCGAACAATTCTATAAATTGATGGAAGCTCAAAGATTGGGTAAAGCGGGTATCAAATACGGAGTTCCGTCCGAAGACGTTAATCGCTTAGAAAGTGTCGGATTGAATAAATACAACTCACGAATATCTGAGAAGTTCAAAAAATACCGAGATCTCCAAGACGCCAAAATAAGTTCTTCTCAAAAGAAAATCGAGCTGGACAAGTTACAGCGCGAGATCAATGCTCTCTATAAAGAGGCCGTGATGAAAGCCGAGAATGCTAAGAAGCGTTGAAACATGTGTTTTTTTTTGTCCATAGTGTAAACTATTTTTAACACATCGAGGTAAATATGTCTCAAGTTCCCATAAAACATGACCAATACCATAACCTTGTCCAAGGTACGTACGGGGATAAGGCCTTTAGGGGTGATTATGATGTCAATGACAATCTCATTTATGCTGGGTTTGCTATCCCAGGATCCTCTACTGGAGATAGAGTTTGGCAAATTAAGAAGCTGACATATACAGATAACAACCTAGTTTCAATAACTTGGCCTGAAATATCTAGCAAAGCATCTACTTCATATAGCTTTGAATGGGATGATAGAACTTTATACACTTATAGTTAAAAAGGAATCATCATGACTTATGTTTATAACCCATTTACTGATAACTTAGACAATATAGGAGGGGGTGGTGGAGCAGACAGTTCCGTTAAAGTCACCACCTATAATGTCTCAGATAGCCCAGGGACTTGGAACAAAGATGCCAATGCTAAGTCTATTGAGGTATATCTTTGGGGTCCAGGTGGAGGGGGTGGGTCAGGGCGTAAAGGAGTAACAACAGCCGCTGGAGGGGGTGCTGGAGGTGGAGCGGGAGCATGTTGTTTCTTCTCTGGTCCTGCTACGTTCTTCAATACATCAGAGAGCTTTGTTATTGGCGCTGGAGGTGCTGGAGGGAACGCTCAAACAAGCGATGGACAGAACGGAAATCCAGGCAGTAATGGAAGTGCAAATACTGTATTTGGCAAATTAGTTGCTCCTGTAGGGACAGGAGGTGCTGGAGGTACCACAACCACATCTACAGGAGGTACATATGGATTATCTCAATTTATGCCTGTTGTGTATGCGGGAGGTATTTCTGCGGGAACAGGAAGACAGGTTGCAGGATCTACACCTACGAATATAAACGGCACAGCGAATAACATACCTCCAATGGCTCCTACAGGTGGTGGTGGTGGTGGTGGTGGTGACTCAGCTACAGAGCGTTCTGGAGGAATAGGAGGAAATATTGTAGATGTAACTGGAGCCGTTGTTTTAGCAGGTGGGCCAGCAGGACTAGAAAGTACTGGTATCGCAGGAACTATAGGCAATGCTCCTTCATCTACAACATCTGGAGGTCGTATTAGTGGAGGCTCTGGAGGGGGTGGTGGTGGTGGATACTCGGTAGGTGCTGGTGGTGCTACTGCCGGAGGTAGAGGAGGTAACGGTGCCATCCCTGGTGGTGGCGGAGGTGGAGGCGGAGGAGGTATATCTACCGTAGCTAACTCAGGAGCTGGAGGAACAGGAGGTGCAGGTAGAATTATAGTGGTTGAGTTCTTATGATACCTACTATTGAGTTGCTCGTACAGTAGAGCTTACCTTGACGTATCCTATACCCATCACATACACGCCTTTTACACACTTCACATTGACATGACATTTGTAACCCACTCATCATTAGTTATTACACTGGATTGAAAGGGATAATTAGGCATAGGAAGCCAGTAGTCGGCATTATAGTAGTCAAAAGCCGTACTCCCTTGATATACATGCCCATACTCATCCGATAGCAAAAACTCCGCTACCTTTGGCATTTCACCAAACTTATCCACTTTGATCCATTCCATTATCCCTGTCATAGATTTTGATCTTCATCTTCTTTCTTAAGATCAGGACGACCAACCTTTTCCCATAAAGCATTTTTAGCCTTTGTATCCATGCCAGCATGATCCAACAGCTCATCAAAGAATGCAGGACTCTTCAAAGCCTCTCTAACATCCATATTCCCAAACTTAGACATCTTCTCTCTTAGATCTTTTGAAAACAAAAAGGTATCACTCATTTTCTTTATACTCCATTGGTTGTAATGGACCGTTCATGCCCTTAGGGCTCTCAGGATCGGGAACAGAACCCACGCATGCTAAAATAAATGCTACGTATATCATGACTCCTCAACAACTATGTCCGGATGCTTCGCTGCATTCATAACAGTCTGCACGAAGTCAGGATTTTCTTCCAAATACTTAATACCGTCCTCTTGCCCACGCTGGCACGCATCCATATATGCCTTAGCACTTTCTACCAAAAATCTATTCTCAAGGATTTTATCCCTATAATTCCTAGAAATCGTTATCTTAGTCATTACGCTTAATCTCCCTGTGTGATAACAAATCTATGTTCTTTCCATTGATCCAGATGACCTTTATATGTCAAGAGGTACAGGGTTTCCGCAGCACAACAGAGAAGGTCCCGTAAAAAAAAAAAAATCACAGCAACAGCTTGCCAAACTTTGCTGGTTACATCCGATAGAGACGTTCTCTTATTTTTATCTCCTTGTATTTTTTTTACTATATTTGCTGCGTCCTCTATATCTTTATTCTGTTGAATCAACATTTCATTCTGTAAAGATATTGTTTCAAAAAGCTCGCTTATAACTTTCTTATACTCGTCTATATTTATAAGGCTTTCTTTGACAGTATCTCTACAAAGAGCCATATATCGTTGAATAGCTTCTTCAGTAAGAATCTTTGGCTCTTGTGGCTCTTTAGGGTGATATCCCATAGATGGGCTATTTGCAGATGGTATCATGTTAAGATCCTACTAGGGAGTTTGCTAACGCGAAATCTATAAAAATTGGACTTAGGCCCGCTAATGAAGCAGCTTCTACAGACATAGAAGTTCCGAAAACCATAGCTCCTAAGATAACAACATCGAATAATATAAGAGCTGCACCTAAAGCTAGTCCAGAGAATACCATTATAGTACTAAAGTGGTCATAAATGAAGTTGCATATTTTCATAGAACATTTATACATATCGTTAATCGATTGACATAAGTTGTCAACAGAGATCTCTGTTATTTCACAGATAATGTCCTTTATGTCCTGGCACATTCTCAGCACATTTTTTTGCAACCATTCCCTTTTAGATTCTGGTATCGAGGCGCTTATTGTCTTCAATAGATCTCCGGCGATATGGTTTGTTCTTTGTAGTGCGTCTATCTGTATCTTTTGTGTTTTGTTTTCTCTTCTGGAGTCTGTAAGCTCCTTACAGGTGGTATCTAGGTTGGATCTTAAAGAATAAACCTCAGCTTCTAGTTGGCTATAAGTCATGAGCCTAGGCTCGGTAAAATTCTGTATCATACCCTATCCTGTGGTGTGGGGTTGTTTTGAACATATCATCTATAAAAATATGAGTCTATATTTTTTTTGCAACGGTCTCATCTGTAAATTTGTGTTGATTTATTATTTTAAAGTGACCATTCTGAATATGTATGAATGTAGCTCATGATGGCTTATGAGCGTATCATAGGTAACAAAAACTCTTTAGGGGGAAAGATGACAACACCATCTACATATAAGCTGGGGTATCCTCCGCTTAAGTACTCGGTTGTTCCATTTGCAGGTGCATTTACATCGGATCCTACAACATCGGATGTTTCTAGCCCAACTGTGGGTGGTAATTATAAGATTGGTACTATGTGGGTTAATACTTCGACAAATGGTGTGTGGGTATTAACAGGCATTGTAGCTAATGCTGCGCAGTGGCAGGGAGTCACAGATCCTGCTACAGGTAACGTCGATGGTCCAGCAAGTGCTACAGACAATGCTATTGCTAGATTCGATGGTACGACGGGTAAATTAATCCAGAACAGTGTAGGGATTTTATCCGATACAGGTGTCTTAACTGGTATAACCTCAGCAGGTATAGGGATAGCCCCTACGGCTCAAGTGACTATTGCAGCTGGGACTGCTGTGGCAGGAACGGCGCCTTTGAAACTAACCGCTGGCGTAAACTTAGGTACTCCTGAGGCTGGTGCTATTGAATATGACGGCACTAACCTTACCTATACAGATGGAACAGCAACTCGAAGAACGGTTGTGAGTGGACCTGCATCATCTACGGATAATGCTCTGGTTCGATTTGATTCCACTACAGGTAAGATCATTAAAGACTCCGTCGGTATACTGTCAAACGCAGGAGTACTTACTGGTATTACACAAATGGGGATAGGGATAGCACCTACTTCTTACCTAACACTAGCAGCGGGAACGGCTACAGCTGGCACAGCCCCTCTAAAACTAACTTTAGGTGTAAATTTAGGGACTCCTGAAGCAGGCGCTATCGAGTACGATGGAACATTCCTAACGTACACTAATAATGCTGCCACCAGAAATACGTTGACGGTAGGACCTACAAGCACTACAGATAATAGACTAGTAAAGTTTGATGGTGCCGCAGGTGCTATCCAACAGCAGAATGCTACAACACTTTCGGATGCAGACGTAATGACATTCCCAGCTCAAGGTGGTGTTGTTATGACTTCTGGAGGTGCTGGGGCCCGTAAAGGCACGAGTGTATTCGGAGCTGGTGGTGTTAGTGCTGCTATTGCTACTACAGCAGTAGCGGCTGATTCTGTCATTGTCATCACTAGAACCAATCTAGCAGGAGCCGCAGCCGCTCTTGGTCAGTATGTAACGATAACTCCGGCTACAAGCTTTATTGTTACATCCGGAGATGCTGCGGACACATCAGCTTTCACATGGGCAATAGTGGGGTAATTATGCCATTAGTCAAAGGAAAGAAAGCAAGCTCTCCAAAAGGCTTTCAAGAAAATATCCGAAGAAGTATGCACGAGGGTAAGCCTCAAGATCAAAGTGTTGCTATAGCATACTCAGAAGCTCGTAGAGGGAAAAAGGGAGGGAAGAAAAAATGAAAAACGGAAAGATCAAGCAGGTGATATCCCATCTGAAAGAGGATAAGAAAGATTTTAAAGAGCAAATTAAAGATGATCAGAAGCTTGCTAAACAACTCAAAGTCAAAAAAAAGGAGAAAAGATGATGAACGATCCGGGAAAGACGATGAGTAAGAAAGACAACCGTGGTGAGTTTGCTAAACCTGAAGGAGATATCAAGGGTAAGAAAAAAATTGCCATTGTATCTTTTGTCGAAGGTACGAAGCCTAACAAGAAACTACCCATGAAGTCGTTAACACCTAAGGCTCCTATGATGAAGAAGAAGTAACCTTAACGTAGTAGAAAGAGGGATAGACAGGACATTTCTAAAGGAATGTACCTGTCCTGTTCCTTGTTCCCCTCTTCTTCTTTTATGAAATGGGAATGTCAGCAGATATTTCTGGCTGAGTAGACTGTGCTTCATCAATTACGTCGCAAGCAGTACCGTATATAGAAATATTGTTCAGGTTAACTGAACATCCACTTATGATGAAACTTGAAATAAAAATAAAAAATATCCAGATCATGATGATCTTTTCTCCTTCCAAAGGTTGAATTTTTCCGATGTCTTAGATGGATCCTTTAAGAGCTCTTTAAGTGATGTGAGTATATCCCATTTAAAGTGATTTGACACAACTTTAATGTATTCTTTCATGAGATATTGGTCCTCTTTTTCGAATCTACTAAAAAGCTGCTCAAGCAATTCTTTTTCTTCGTCTATTTTCTGTTCAGAGATATCAGGACATGATAAGGGCTCTACGCTAATTTCCCCCTCTATATATCCTATGCCTATGACATCACTAAACAGTTGTCTAGCAAGACGAGACATGGCTCTTGCAAATAACATGTCTTCTGGATTCTTTTTCCATCCGCCTTTATCTTTTACCAAGCCCGCTCTCTGAGCCATTTCAATGGTATATTCTACAGAAAGCTCTTCTCCTGTATCTCTGCGCTTTCCCCATATGGTACATTTAGTATCAGTGGACTTTAGGATCTTTACGATGTGTTTTGCCCGACGAATAAGTGCTCCCATAATCCTAGAGGATAGTTCGACCTTACCCTCTATGATATTTAATCCTCCATTTAGAGCTTGTGCTGGACCTATGCCGTATTCTCGAGCAGCTAGCATAATCATCATTACCCCTGACTCTTTGCCTATACCTCGATACATATTGCTTTCTACAGCAGTTTTAGCCCATGTTTGATATACCATGAGCTCCTGAGATGTTGGTATGCCATGAATATGTGAAATTCCATTCGTAGGCTGTATTTCTAGCCCTGTTTCTTCAGATATCTCTTCTACCATAAGGATTCTACCTAGTTAACATTAAACAATAATCACATCCTGTAGACGAACACCAAGGACATATTTCTTCTTCTCGAGGACTCTCTTTCCATCCTTCATGGTATTCTAGAACATCTACCATATGGAATTCATAGCAATCAAGATCATGTGTGAATATACGTGCTGATTTTACTTGATATATTTCATGAGAATCGCTATTCTCTACCAGTATCTCAGGAACATCCACATGCACACCAAAAAAATAATCAAGATACCCCATCTAAGATCGGGAGGCATTTTTAGGAGCATTTCCATCCAATATACCATCACGAAATATGAAAATATTTGTTATACAGAAAAACCATTGGAAATGCAAAGAGATTATTTAGAACCATCCAACCCAGGAGAGGATATGCACATCAAAGTGATCGAATTCCAAGAAAAAACCGATTGCAAAACAATCGGTTTTGTAAAGGTATTATATCATGAAATATTCTTATTCTTAAGAATAAGAAGACATCAGAACAAGATATATATAGAAATGCCACGAGTCAAAATAGATGAGACTTGGGTTAACTGTATGAGATGGTCTTCCTGCAGAATCAACGACTTTTTTTTGAAGGAAATCCTTAGGCAGCTCAAGGAAGACTTCAATATTGACCTTGCGGCAAAAGAAAGTGTTGAACCGAAAATAAAATAAAATTAAGGTAAAAAGCAAAGGCCAGTCTTCACTGGCCTTTGCAACCGAAGTTTGCTGCTTATCGGCGAACAGGACGTCTGCGGCCTTTACACATCAGCAAAACAAGGAACCCAAACAGGACCCATGTTAGCTGATGTGTGCCAATTTCGTCCAGTTATTTCCTACTTATGGATTTTATGGACAAATACGCACTCACAGACGAATACACAGTGGCTAAGATAGCAGATGTGTCCCCTAGGGCGATGCCTGCGTACTTTCTATGCCTACACAAATCCGACCAAAACGGCCTATGTTCGTTTACCCGTGAGGAGATCATCAACCAGCGGGTTCGTTCTTGGACTAAGTTCAAGAACGATGTGCGGTCTCTTGCAGCTCTTTACGTTTTAAACTTTTCGATAAAAGGTGACTCGATAAGCATCGAGATTATACCGCAGGAGACACCGTGACGGTTATCTGCTGTAACCAATGCTTTGAGAATATCGCCAAGAAAGACACTAAGGCAGCCCGCTTATGGCTAGACCTATGTTCCTATCGCGCAAAAGTATCCTCTAATTTTTTTCTTAAAGAGTGGATGGTTCCTGAAGAAGTTCCGTCCATTCTGAATCTAGAAATTCTAGGGTTTATTTCCACGCTAGATGCTAAGGAAGGGGTATGTGTTAGGGTAGAGGGATATGAGTCTATGTCTTTTTGCTCTTCTCTATCATGCTCGGTGTGTATAGACACCTTTTGCATAGAACGAGAAGGTCATGGCAGTGATTGGCAATAAAAAAGGCCGAGTTATTGGCTCGGCCTTAGACTTAGTGATACAGCAAATCCACAGTTCAGACTCACATGAACAGACAGACTTATCCCCTTATCTTGTCTGTTCATGTTTTAAAAATCAAGGGGATTTAAGAGGAATACATGAACAGAGACTTTAAGGGGATATGGATCCCTAGAGAAATCTGCCTACATCCAGAGCTTTCGCCTCTGGCAATGATGGTATGGGCTAACATTCACTCCCTATTTTGCCGAGAAAAACAGGGCTGCTATGCAACGAATGAGTATTTAGCCTCAAAATTTAGGGTTAGCGAGAGTCATATAAGCGATACGATATCTAATCTAAAAGCCCTTGGACTCATAGTAGAGGTATCTTTCAATGGAAGAACTCGATTTCTCAGAGCTGTTGTTCCTGCTGAAGATTTGGAGACAATTGAATCTCTTCCGGAGTCGAGAGAAGAAAAGTTCCACCCCTATAGAGAAAAAAGCTTAGATAAAAGAAGAGATACCACACCCCCTACCCCCATCACACACATCACAATACCATCTGAAATATGGCTTCGCAAAGACATCTCAGTGCAAGCCAAGTGTCTTTGGGCAGAGATCCGATCGCTCCACGACAAAGAAGAAGGTGGGTGTTTTGCCAGTGACGAATACTTAATGGAGTTTATCGGTCTTAAACGCAGCCGGCTACATGAACTTTATAAGGAATTAAAAGAATCTGGACTGATGAAAGTGGTAAGCTTTGATGGTAGAAGATCGGTCCGATGTGCTGTTGTTCCTGAAGTTGAGTACGGTGGACGGAAGCTATCCAGAAACCATAAGAAAAACATCCCCCCTAACCCGCAGCCGCCGATGGCCAAAGATGCGCCTAACGGCACGAGAGGTAATAAATCATGAATAACCCAAGACTTTCACACTCTTTCGATGTTGAAGTGGCGTCTCAATGCGGTGTACATGCCGCGATCTTGTATAATCATATAGCGTATTGGATACGTGCGAATGCCGCCAAAGGTATGAATTTTCACGATGGGCGTACTTGGATGTACGACAATATGAAGTCTTTCAGTCTTCACATGCCATACTTAACTTTTGATGAAGTGAGACGAGCTTTAGAAAAATTAGTTAATAGCGGACTCATCATCAAAGGAAACTACAATAAAGTGAAATTTGACCGCACAATTTGGTACGCTTTGGGTGGCCAAGTTGATGTGGCAAAAGATACAAATCGTGCTGTCAGTAGTGCCTCATCCATTTGGCAAAATCGCCAAATGGTGGTGGCTAATCAACCAAATGGTGATGGCGAATTTGCCAGGTGTATAGATACAGATATAGAAACACATGTAGAAACAGATATAAAAAACACACCCCCTACCCCCAAGCCGACGATGGCCAAAAATGCGCCTAACGGCGCGGGGGTGTGTGTTTTTTCTTCTCATTCACCTAAGCCTAAAAAAGAAGCGCATGGGTCTCATGTAAAACTCAGCCAAGAAGAACATGCTTCGTTATGCAAAGCCTACACTAGCACTGTCGTCTCTACGATTATCGACGAAATGAACGACTACTGTGCTGCCTCAAAACCGAAAGGATACGCTGACTACGCAGCAGCTATTCGATCATGGATGCGTAAGCGCCAAGGAACTGGTATTCAGCCTAAAAAAGATCGTAAGTTCTCCCCTTGTTCTGATGACAATAAAGCTCGGCAATACCTTGAAGGAATGACAATGATAACCTCTGAAGAAGAATCTGAAGTAGAATTTGATCCGAACTATTACAATCATGACATAGTCTATCCACCTGGATACGAGCCGGAGGGATACAAGAAATGAAAACCCTACAGCAAGTACTAGATAAAATAGACCTAGGCAGGACACCACGTATCGTCCACTACACAACCTCAAATCACGGCTACATTCCTCTTCCCGAGCCTAAGATGGCGGACGAGATAAGCTGTCCTTTTTGCGATGGTAAAGAGTATTACACCTGGATGACGCCCGATAAAACTAAGGCATGGATCTGCGGACGCGTTTGCAGCCCTTCTAAGCTCCCAAATTTCGACAAGGCTACCCCTACACCGCCCACCCCTAAACGTGCGATCCTATGGCATTTATGGTGCCAAATTAACGATATTGGTGATGTCTATCATGACGTTAAATTTGAGCTGATTCATCAATCGCCTAAAAACACCAAGTTTCTGCTCGATTATTCTTTAAAACCTCATGGCATAATCTTGATCCATGGCTCCCCTGGAACAGGTAAAACTTATGCCTGTCTATCTATATGCGAACTCTTTACTCGAAAGAACTCCGATGCTCTTTTTTTTACTCAAAAAACCCTGACCGATAAGTGGCTACAGACTTTTAAAGAAGAAAGAGCTTCAAATTTTGTCTCTAGATGTGAAGAAGTCTCTCTTCTTGTCATTGATGATTTCGGAATTGCCGAGCCTACTCCTGCATTTCTATCATTCTTTATGAATATGATTAGTGCTAGAATACAATGGACTAACAGAGGAACAGTAATCACAACAAATCTAAACAAAGAAAAATTATCTGAATTTTGCGGAGAAGCTCTCTCCGATAGAATAAAGACAGGATTTAATCTACTTTTCTCGGGAAAAAGTAGAAGAAATGAACCCAAAACAAAAGGACTTTATTATGATTGAAGTATTCAACATCAATCCTATAAACAGAGGCGATCTACTAGCCTCCTGTTCTGTACATATCATCCCATGGAAACTAAAGATCCATAAAATCAATATCTTCCAAAAAGGTGCCAAACAATGGATCTCCCTCCCTCGTGAAAAATATGAGGTCTCGGGCGAAACAAAATATAGCGACCTCCTCGAATTCACCGACCTAGGCGCTACTAAACGATTCCGTGACCAAATCATGGACGCCGTAGACTCTTATATCAAAAAAAATGGAACTCTACAGCCCGAAGATGTCATTAAACCCCTTGACGATTTCCCATTCTAGGAACTCATAAATGCAATATCCAAAAATCAATAACCTTTGGAAAAGGCAAGGTCTGTATTTCGAGGCATCTAGAAATACAGACTCCTTGTACCAGCTAAATAAGCAGCCCTTTATCATCGGCGACTACACCTGCTCCGAGTTCGCCTCTGTCTCTCATTGGGAAATAGACGAGAAAATCAATGGAATACATGTTCGTATCCTCTTTGATAAAGACACATATTCGTTATCTTTTTCAGGAAAAGATAATGAATGTATATTACCAAAACCAATACTAACGTATCTACATTCACATTTCACTATAGAAAATATGAGTAAATATTTCTATAAGTATAAAAAAGTTATACTTTTTGGTGAAGGCTACGGAAATACAATAAAAAGTTCCGGATCTAGGTATCGACATGATGTATCTTTTTGCCTATTCGATGCTTTATTAGATGGAATATGGAGGGAAAAAAGAAATGTAATTGATATATCAAATACTTTTCATGTAGAACACCCCCCTACATATCCCATTATGGAAAAAAAAGAAATCATAGACTTTGTACTTTCTAAACCTAAGTCTCTTATTTCTAAAGATCCTACACTAACCATAGAAGGCGTAGTCGCTAGATCTCAGCCAATGATGCTTTTTCGTAACAATATGTACCCCATCATGTTTAAACTTAAAGTAGAAGAGGGCAACACACATGCTTAAATTAATCTTTCCAGGCCATCCTATGCCACAGCAAAGGTGCCGGATTTTTAAAAGAGGTCCTAAAATCTGTTCTTTTGATCCGCAAACAAGGCTAAAAGTCGAATTGAAAATTTCCGCTAAAGAACAACTCGATGATCATAACAAAAAAGAACCCTCTCCATGGACACTTCCACAGTACCCGAAGATCAATTTCTTGTTCTTTATGCCGATTCCAAAATATATGCCCAAAAAAGAACGCGTCTTCGCAGAGCTCGAAACCCTGAAGCACATAAAAAAACCTGATGTCGATAATCTCATAAAATTATATCTTGATGTCTTGTCAAATATCGTTATACACGATGATGCCTCCGTACAGATAGGAAAAGCCATTAAAATGTACTCACTTAACCCAAGAACTGTTATTCTAATACAGGAAATGGGGAAAACAATCACTAATTATGAACTATACGGTCAATCATGAGCTTTATACAGCCTGTACAATGTGTACCCGATATTCTCTCTTCTACCCGAAACATGACTCAGTGGGTTAGAGTATGGGACTTTCTACCTCCACAAGGCAATGTCGTCCCTGTTTGGGACGGAGACTATATGTATTATGCCGCCTACTGGGAAAAAGATGGTCAACAGTTTTGGATAGTCTCAGGCATCGTCTCATCTGTCGACCAAGAGCAATCCTTTATGAAAGCAGCCGGCGAACAAGTTTACCCCATACACTGGATGTTTATTCAACCCCCCCCTAAAGGTCTATGATGTCCGTACCTAATTGCGAATTCTGCAAAAAGTCTCAGTTAGAATGTGAGTGCGAAACCTCACTCCTAGACAGTGAACATAAAATGAAATCACTTGCCAAAAAGACCTCTATATCGTCCTACAAAAAGAAAAATACGTCATCTAACAAGAAAAAAAAGGCCTAACCTCAAGAAACTACCTCTTCTTGAATGCAAGGAAATAACGCCTCTGATAGTCTCCTATTGTCCCATACCCTAGCTATTGCGCTATGCGTCCACGGCTGCCCATCTCTGTTCCTGTAGCCTCCTTCATTCATTAGCGTTGCCATCTTCCTAAAAGAAACACCTAATCCTCTCAGGCGCTCCATCTCCACAAGTACCTCTATTTCTTCTAGATTCTCCTTTATCATGATCGCCTCACCTTTATTTTCGTCTGTTCTTTTTATCTTTTTTGTTAACATATAGCCATACGGTATATGGCCTACTCTTTCTCCCCTTAACCTTTTTGCCCTCAACGAGGCCTTAATTCTTTGGCTGATGTCTGACCTCTCTTTTTGCGCTAGACTTCCAAAAATACCCAACATCCAATCCTCTGTCTCTTGCTCAAATAATGAATATACCCTCCCACCTTTCGAGACAATTAACCTATGAATAGTAACCATCTCTATTATATCTCGACTTAACCTGTCTAGCTTTGGAGTTATTACTACATCTCCTTTCTTTATAAATTCTAACATAGACTGCAAACCCTTTCTGTTTGCCATCGGTATTCTTGTTGTCACTTCCGGATCTTGAAACTCTATTATCTGCGCTGGTTTATCTTTAATAGAATTTATATATTCTATACAGTTATCTCTTTGAGTGCTTATATCTTGCATGTCAGTCGAAACCCTGATATATATTATATATCTCATAAAATTACTCTTTGTTAGTTGGTTTTTCTATTAGATTCAATGGCACATAGTCTGCCATGAAAATCCTTTATATCTTCCCTTATAGCATTGATCAGCTCCCGATTTTCTCGCGCGCTTGACTCTATTTGCGCTAGTAAATCTCGTCTATCCGAGCCGAGCTCAGACCTATTTAATGCTATATCAGCCCTTATCCAAGAAAACATACCCCAAATACTCACTAGTAATATGCCAAACTGCAACCAATCCATACCCACCCCCACCACTCTATAAAGTTCTTCCAAATGGACTTCTCGTATATTTCATTTCTTCTTGGATATCATAAAATTCTGAGTTTGCAATCAGTGTAAATACTTCACAATCACTTTCAAAAACATTGAACTTATACCTAGATTCTTTCTTCGGGTATATATAAAGTAGATACCCGTCGTAACACCATTTTTTTAAATCACTTTCCTCACAATCTATATCATGTTCTTTAAACCACACTAGCATAGACGAAACCGGCGGCACTTCATATTTCATCCATGCCATAAACTCAATCTTCATGTTAAACTCTCGTCCCTCTGTAATTTATAACTAACTCTTTTTAAGATATCTTTACTAAAAGATATCCTAGGATATATCGTAACCTCGTAAGCTCCGCTCTCCAAATAATATTGTAAATCTTTTTCCACTAGGTTTTTTCTCCTAGCCGTAGAACATAGCTTTTTCGACCCTTCATTTAACGGGGAAAATAACGCCCTACCGTTACACTCGAAAAATTCAAACTCACACTTAATCATTGCTTGTCTCCTTCCTTGTTTGGATGTTACCTAGAATATAGCACTAACCGGCATTAATAGGCAACACATTTCCACTACAATTTCTCACTTTTTCTTCCTGAAAAGAAGCGCCCCTCTCAGAGCGCCCCCTTCCTTCTACTAGTATATCACTACAAAGCCGCTAGTATCTTTCTTCGCCTGCCCCTTTGCTGACAACCCTATAACGCAACCAGGGGGGTCCAAAAAGCGCAAGTCATTTTTGTCTCCGTCAACTACCGGATATCCCCAATAACTTGACGGCAATTCATCGTTAAATACAACGGCAATCCTACCACCCCTTGCTAGTTCTTCCACAAGCTCTTCTTTTTGTCCGTCGTGTGCTCTGCTATATATCAGCATGTAATTGGGTTCCAACTTCCTTTTATTCGGTGGCGCTTTCGTGTAGTCATAAAATTGTACGTAAGGAAAAAGTTCAAATATACTTCGTTTATCTTTCACCCGTATACGCTCCCATAGTATATCAGAGGTGCCGTTAAGCCTCACTACCGGCTTTACTCCTTCCCTATAACATTTACGGCATAGCGCTTCTATATCCTCACATAACATAGACATAAACTTCTCCCTTTCGTCAAAAAAGAGCCGGGTTTTCCTTACTCTGGATTCTTGCACCCTATCGAATCGCCCCCTACCCGCTGTATTCAAGCAAGCTTGCTTGCATCCCTCAGTTGCCCAAGGACACACATTGCGCCCGCTTAAACTCGCCGGCGCTAGGTGTAGAATGGCGGTCAAATACTCTCCGCCCTTGTCACTCTTATTTATCTTTGTGTTACCCCCTATCGTCAATAGCTTCATTATGCCGCCCTCCATTCTAATTCTATTTTTTCTTTAAGCTTGCCCACCAGCCTTACCCCCCCTACTTCATTGTACTTCATATATAGGCCTATATATTCGTAAGTATATATCACCCTCAAAAAGCATGCCGCGTACTCTGTAAAATACTCTTTTTCAATAAGCTTTTTTATAAGCTCCTTGTCACTAAACCCTTCTCTTAACTCAATGTCACAAAAAAACAAGCCAAAATCATCGAATAAATCAAACTTCATCTTACACCTCACGGGTTAAGCCCCCTTATCGGGGGCTATAATTTATCTGTTTAAAAAAATATGTAACTTACTTCCTTCTTCTATAGTGAAAATATCACCCCCTAGATCGCAATCACTCGCGTAAGAATCATAGTCAAAATATCTCTTTATAGTGTCTTCTAATTCTACTATAGATTCTAGGTACTCTTCCGCCCAATCAGCTAAACTTTCATAGCAACCGCAATAATTCTCAAGCCTATAAGCACTTGCACACTCTCTATCAGTTCCCAAATACCTAGACAATTCTTTCGTTAAATCAAATATATCTTTCATCTTTCCCTCAAGGTTAGGCCCCCTCTCGGGGGCTATTCATCTATATTTAAAGCACTGCTACATGAAAAACAACACCGTCATTTAAACAGTTATACGAACCAAATAAATCGCAAGCACTCCCGTCATACCATGTAATGTAGTAATAATTAAAATTATTACCGTACTCCTCATTGAAGTGCTCCACTTCATCTTCTCCACAACTAGACACTTCGTCAAAGAATTCTTTCAAACACTCTTTCTCAAAGTCCATGACCTTGTTTATCTCTTCAATATATCTGCTCACAATAAACCCTCACCGTTAATTTAAATTCTTTATTCTTCCCCAACAATCATCGGTCTCATCTTCTTCACTATCTCCGGGAACTTCGGCAATAAACCCCTATTCTTGTAATCCTTCTTCTCCGCTAACATAAGATAGTTCACTATAGCTTTTTCAATATCATGATATGCTTGTTCAAGATCTTTATGCCTATCAAAAAGCTCCCACGCCGCTTCGTTCTTAAACTTAGCATAAGTAAAATCTATACATGCCTTGCCTACTTGCATTCTATACTCTCTCATCTCTCCCTCACGGTTACTTCGTTTATCTCTCACTCACAACTACTCTCTCTTTGGGGTCCCTTCTTAGCTTACGCTCCAGGCCTTTAATCGATTTTCTTCGTTCGTGATAGCTCTAATATAACACTCACTCGAATTTAACACAAGATCTAAACGAAATAAAAAAATCATATAACACTAACCCCATCCTCAACCCCTCCTAAACCCATATTTGACTTAAATTCAATTAATTACTTATAGTCCGTATAATCAGTCTTGAACATAAGGGGGCGTCAGCCCCTCAAACAAACACTAGGCCCTCATGTCAGGTTTTCCTACTCAAAAAAATGGCCGCCGTATCGGCGAACCCGCCCGTAACCCCCGCCCAGGCATACCCGTGCTAAAATCCGATATCCTTCCTCTCATAAAACACTATCACGGTAATATCTCCAGAGTAGCTGAAAAACTCGGTACTACTCGCCACCTAATCAGACGTAAATGTGATGCCGACCCCGAACTAGGCCTTGCTCTTGAAGATGCCCGCGAGCGCTTCATCGATAACCTAGAACAAACTTCCTGGGACAAGGCCCTAGCTGGAGATACCCTAATGGCCATGTTCTTGCTTAAGACCATCGGCAGACAACGCGGCTACGATCAAGATCTCAACCGTAATCAAGTGCAAGATATAGCTAAAGCTGCTTTCGAGTTCGTAATCAACAAATCTAAGAGCCCTGTTGAGATAGAATGTAGCCCTCAACCTAGTTGTGAGAGTAACGCACCCTCACAATCTATCCAGTAATGTCTCGCCTCGAGATAGTAGCGAGACACACGCTTCAATAAATCAAAGATATACACAGTCGCGCGTGGATATAATAAGCGCACGGGACTCTGCCTAGAAAGCTATAGGGTAGCATCCTTAATAGAAGCGGTACCTTGTCTATATATATCTATATACAGAACTCCCTTCCAAGCTCATTTGGAGTAAAAAAGTTAAGAGGGGATTTTTTGTGGATAATTTTTGAGATAAAAGGTAGAGGGTAATTTTTTGTAGGAAGGGATTAGGAGGAGTAGGAGGAAGGGGGAGGGGATTTTTTTTTTAGACGGTAGAGAGCTTGGTAGATTTTGATACGATTTTTATGAATGGAGTTGTAGATTTTTTGTTTAAGAAGGAGATGGGGTTTATTTTTTTGGTAGTAGAGTTTGTGATAATCTGAGGGATTGGGCATGATATTATGGGGTGAGGGTTTTTAGGGGGAGCCCCCTGTTGGAATTGAGGCAAGGAGCTGTATGTGGGTGTATGGATGCCAGTATTGAGGTAAGGAGAGAGGGGATGTGAGGAAATAGAGAATAGAATGAGAAGTGTAGAGTAGTCAAGGGAAAAGAGATGAGAATGAGGAAGAGTAGGGGTAAGGGAATTAGGATAGAGGGGGTTTAGGGAGATGAGGAGGTTTTTGGTATTAGAGACGGAGAGGGATCCGGAGGAATTGATAAGGGAGATAGGGGAGAGGCCATTTCATGTATGTGATGAGAGGTGGGAGAGGGGATACAGGCACGCGCTGCATCCGAAGGTGATCAGGATAATGAGTAAGGATATTAGGATAGAGGTGCATGGTAATAGGGCGAGGGAGGTATCGAAGGCGTTAAGTGAGTTATTGAATCAGAGTTACAATGTAGTGAGGGGAGTAGGAGATGGAAATGAGGTATGAGGGGATGGGATTGATGGGAGGGGTATTGAGGTGTGAGGAGTGGGAGGGGGTTTTAAGGATTAGTGTGGAGGTAGGGGATAAGGTATACAGTGAGGAGATAGGGATGAGAGAGGTAAGAGAAAGGGATAAGGAGTGGATATGTAATGAGTTTATGAGGAGAGTGTATGAGGAAATGATTAGGGGGATGGAGATAAGAGGGAGGTATGGAGGTGAGAAGGTGTTGTATGTAGAGGATTTTATGAGATAAAGAAAGTTATTGCAATGTATTCCAATAAATTCCTATATATTCTAGTGTATGGAGTGAGGGAGGGGGAGTAGGAGATGTATATTACGTTGAGGCAGTTTTCGGAGGGATATAGATGGCCATCGGTATCGGCATTAAGGTCTATATATTTTGACGCTACGAAGAAGAGGAACGAGTTTTTGCCAGCATTTAGCAAGGTAGGGCGTAGGGTGCTAATCAATCCGGAGAGATTTTTTCAGATAGTGGGGGGATGTGGCGGTCAGGATATTGCGTAATGCGGCGCAGTGTTTACACTGTAAGGACATAATAGAGAGCAAGCACAGGCATGATTTTGTGAAGTGTTCGTGTTTCAAGAACAAGGAGACGGAGCATGGGATATGTGTGGATGGGGGTTTAGACTATCTAAGGTGTATAGCGATCAATGTGTCGGAGTTTAAGAGTTTGATTATTACGGAAGGTGAACCAGAACCAAGAAAGGGGTTTAATTATGAAAGGGAAGGGAGACAAGGTAGTGAAGATACTGTTGCGTTCGGGGCAATCGATAAACATGTATGCAGACGATGTAGCAATTGCGGAAGTGAGTTATCACCCTAAGTTTGTGAGGTTTAAAGACGAAGGTAGTGACAGCATACTGGTTTCGATTGAAGATATAATGGGATTTGAGGTTTTAGATGATAGAAGAGTCGATAAAGAAGAAAGTGGGAATGGGGAGAAGCAGGTTTAAGACATGTGAAAGGTGTGGAAGGAGAGACGGGGTGGAGTTTTATCAACACATCTACAAAGGTATAAGCCTTTGTGAGGAGTGTGCAGACTGTCCGTGTGTTGAGATTGAGAAGATGATTCAGGAAATAGAAGATGGACAAGGACAGGATAAAGGCCCAGCTGCTGTTATCGGATAGGTCTTGGCGCATGTCGAACCTGTATTACATAAAAGATAAGCAGGGCGAGAAAGTCATATTTAAGCCGAACTGGGCCCAGAAGATGTTGATGAAGCCGCATTATCTCAACATTATTCTGAAGGCTAGGCAGCTGGGGATAACGACGTATCACGCTCTGCTTTTTCTGGATACGTGTTTATTTAACGAAAACGTTAATGCAGCGATTATAGCAGATACGAAGCCTAACGCGCGAGAGATTTTTATAGATAAGGTGAAGTTTGCCTATGACTGCCTTCCGGAGTGGCTTAAGATATTGGTTCCTGCCTGTAGAGATAATGTGAATGAGTTACGATTTTCTAATGGTTCTGTCTTTAGAGTGGGAACGTCTTTACGTTCTGGGACGTTACAGTTATTGCATATCACAGAATTTGCCAAGATTTGCGTGGAGAACCCGAAGAAAGCGAATGAGATTGTATCTGGGGCGATAAATACGGTACAGGCGGGGCAGTTTTGTTGTATAGAAAGCACAGCGAGAGGTAGGGAGGGAGCGTTCTATGATATGTGTAAGAAGGCTTTAGACAAGCATTCAGAAGACAAGAAGCTGAATGAAATGGATTGGAAGTTTTGGTTTTTTTCCTGGTTTCAACATCCGGAGTATGTATTAGATCCAAAAAATGTATTGATAAATAAAGAGCAAACGAGTTACTTTGATGATTTAGAGAAAAGACTTGACGTACGCATCCTTCCTGAGCAACGTGCTTGGTATGTTATGAAAGCGGAGACTCAAGGTGACTACATGACTCGGGAATACCCGAGTACACCTGAAGAAAGCTTTCAGAGTGCTAATGAGGGTCTGTACTTTGGGTCTTACATGACCAAGGTTAGACAAGAACGTAGGATATGCCACTTACCATATGATGAAAACGCTCCAACATATACTTGTTGGGACATTGGTATTGGCGATGATATGGCTATATGGGTGTTCCAAACTATCGGCAAGGAGATCCATTGGATCGACTACTACGAGAACAGTGGAGAGGCCCTTGCGCACTATGTCAAATGGTTGAAGAGCAAGCCGTATCAATATGAGAAGCATTTTATGCCTCATGATGCGGCTAAGAGAGAACCTGGCTCTGGAAAGACATTTGCAGATGTAGCGCGGGAATTGGGGTTGAAAGTAGAGATAGTGCCATACGATAAGAACGAGATGTTTGGTATAGATGCTGCTAGGAATGCCTTTCCTAGATTTTGGTTTGACCAGTCTAAGTGTGCAAAAGGCATAAAATCTATCGATGCTTTCCGTAAGGAATGGAATGAAAAATTAGGATGCTACCGAGAGAGAAGCCATCATGACTGGGCCTCCCATGCGTCTAAGGCTCTAATATATGGCGTTAGGGCTTTAGATAGATTAAACCCTGGTAGAGGGTTAACAGCAGAAGAATGGAAAAGGCTACGAAATGATGCAGCCGTCTGAGAACCAATTTGAGAAGGGGTTTAAACGTTGTGAGAACTGTCATTTCTTTGTGCCTTACACATATGATTTCAGTGGGAAAGAAGTTCCTTGCAGCTATGGGGAATGCCATAGATATCCACCACGAGCCGTGCCAGAGGGAGAATGTGGATTCCCCGTAGTTATTGAAACTAGCTGGTGCGGAGAGTTTCGCATCTAAAAAATTTTGTCTTTAGTGACAAGTAATTATTTTAGTTTAGTCTTGATGTGACTCAAGAGTGCGTTGCGGCAAGACATCGAGCATACGCGAGTTTTTTGGTAACGGTTGATGACAAATTTATTTGAGCATATCTCACAAGCCCTTTCTTCGTTATCTACGCCGCTAGAACGTCGCGCCTTCATCACGCAATTATCTGAGCAGTATTTTACATCTGTGGTGTGTTTGCTTGTGAATGTCCTAGAGCAGTGTTGGCATGTGTATGACTTATCCTCTCTATTTTCAAATTGTAGCTTAGCTCGAGCTCCCATAGTTTTTCGGCCTTTTTCAGATCGATGCCATTCATGTAGTTCATTGCTTCTTGATTTCATTCTTGAAGAAAGTTCTTGCGATCGCATTGTAGCGTGTAGGTGCATATGATCGGATTTAGAAAGGCACTCAAGATTCTTCACGGAGTTATTGAGTTTATTTCCATCTTTATGGTGGATCTGATGTCCTTCAGGTATTGTGCCATAAAGGTGTTCCCAGATCATACGATGTATGGGTATATGTCCAACACACAAATATCCTTTGCGAAGTTTTATAACTTTGTCTCTAAAAATATTCATAAATCCCTCTTACGCCTTTCCTTACAACGATATATGGATATGAGATTTTTATACAACAAACACTTCATAGTGGTGTTTGAATGACTTACACAGCTCAGCCAAATGATCGTGTCGCTAAGTTTTCTAGTTTCTACTACGATGCTTGGAGAACTTGGGGCCTATTTTACAATGCGGCTTATAGGGATCTTAGAGCTTATGCAGGAGATAATTGGACACAAGCCGAAAAGGCAGCGCTTGAGCAGCAGCGCCGTATGGTGTTGGAACTCAACAAAATCCGCAGAGTGGTCAACTTGTATTCTGGCTACGAACGGGAGAACCGTCTTAGCACAGTTTGTGGCCCTATTGAAGACTCTGATGAAGATACAGCGGATCTTCTCAGTGATATCATGTTGTATGTATACGAAAAGGGAAATGCCCATCACGTCATATCAGAAGCCTTCGAGCACTCCCTTAAGACGGGCTTATCGATTGTCGGACTCTACATTGATTATTCAAGAGATAAGGTCAATGGAGACATTAAGTTCTACTGGAAGCCCTTCAACGCGATTATGCTGGATCCGTACTTCACTAAAAGAGATTTATCAGATTGCGATCAGGCCTCCACACGTGACTTGTTGAGTAGAGAACAAGTCAAATCAATGTTACCTTGGGTAGATCCAAAGATCATCGACTATATCCCTACAGGGATTCGAGACAATAAATATCAGTACTTGGGCATCTATAGGCAGTATAATAGTACTTATATTGCTAAGAACTTACTGACTTATGACCAGTACTGGATACGGATCAATAAGCCTCAGAAATATCTTGTAGACTTAGAAACTGGAGTTACGCAAGAGTGGAACGGTTCCAAAGAAGAAGAAAAACATATACAAGAGGTAGTTCGTGTAAACCCGAAGATTCAGATTATAAACTCATACAAGAAGACTGTTGAGTTAAACATCATTGTGGGTGGGCGTCTTCTGTATAGTGGACCAGACCCAACGGGACTAGATACATATCCATTTCTGCCTATTATAGCATACTTCGAGCCACTGATAGATACGTATGAGCTTAAAATTCAAGGTGTTGTAAGGTCGATCAGAGATGCCCAAAGGCAATACAACCGTCGTCATTCTCAGATAATAGATTTGATGGAAAGTGTAATCAATACAGGATGGATTTCGCGTAATGGTGCTGTTCTTGATCCTCAGATGTTACTTCAATCAGGGCAAGCAAGAAATATCATTATCAATGAGGGCTACGACGTAAATGCGGATATTAGGGAGATCCAACCTCCACAAGTTCCTCCAGGATATCTTCAGTATCAAGATATCATTGACAAAAACATTATGGAGATCCCAGGAGGATCTGAAGAGCTTCTTGGAATATCATCGACGGGAGATTCTCAGGTCTCAGGAAGGCTTGCAGAAGTTAGAGCCAGTAACGGACTTAAAGGGAACAGAGGTCTTTTCGACAACCTGGAGCAATCTCTAAAATGGCTAGGAGACTTGGTTATAGAGGCTATTCAGAAGAATTTCACTCCAGGGAAAGTATGGCGTATTACAAAGAGAGATCCTACACCTGAGTTCTTTTCGGGAGAGTTTGGAAAATACGACTCTGTAGTGAAGCAGGCTGTTCTTACACAGACACAGAAAGAAGCGTACTACTATCAGCTTCTCCAGCTTAGGCAGATGTTAGGAGATGTTATTCCAGCGGAAGAGATTATCGATGCGGCTCCATTACAAGGTAAAGTACGGTTAAGAGAGGTTGTGGCTGCCAATACTCAAATGCAACAAGAAGCCAAACATCTTGCAATGCAACAAGAGCAACGTAAATCTCAGCTGGAGCTTTCTCAGGTAGAAAATAACTTAGCATTGGCACAAGAGCGTAGAGCCCGAGTTGTTTCTGATATAGGACTTGCTAAAGAAAGAGAATCGGAAGTAGTTCAAAATAATGCTAAAGCAATGCTTGATAATGTTAAAACTATAGCTGAAGTAGAAGATTTAGATAGAGCTCACTTATTAGATGTTATACGGTTTTTTAATGAGGTAAAACATCAAGACCAATCAAAATCTGATGAGCAAATTCAAAAAGACATTATCAACTCTGATCAGTTGAAGGAGGCTTAGATGTTTTGTGAATCTTTCTATGGCATGAGATACAAAGGACTTGAAGATTCTCTATTACATTATTGTGCCTGTTTTCATCAAGATGGTGGACCTCTAGCTTGCAGTCTTTCTTTTTACACCGAGAGCACTCATGACCATATTCATTAAGAGCAACGCTTCTATAGCAAGGTATTCCGGTACGGTAAGAGGGATGCGCCTGCATAACAGGTTGATATCTGATAAACTTATTGAAGTGGATGATAGAGACATATCTGCATGCATTAGAACAGTGAGTTCTGGCATGTTCGCACGGTCTTACGTAAAACGTCTTATGACAATTCTTACATGTAAGGCAAATCTTATCTCGTGTATTGGATTTATGAAAGCATTCTGTGGAACAAAAAGAATTTCTTTGATTTTTGGCTGTTATCAAAAATTGCATTCCACAGTACTCGCAAGTTTTTGGATCCCTGGCTTTGACTCTAGACGACGTGTAGCAACCTTTGCTGCAATATTTCTGTCTATTGTCGTATCCGGAAATCTTTTTTTTACATCTCATGCAAATATTCATGATGAGGATGTTAACAAAAATTCACTAACCAGTCACCCCTTAAAAAGGTATTGAAAATGGCTAAACAAAAAATGGCGAATATGACTGCCTACAACAACGGGTATGTGCCCCCTAGAGGGTCTGCCGGTAAGGCAGCTTTTGGTGAGTACAGTACTAAAAAGAACCCTATGAGCGTTCCTAAAAAAGGATCTGCGTTAATGGGTGTAAGTGAATTTGGCAGTAATGCAGATCACATGAAAGTCAAGAATTTGACAACTGAACAGATGCGTGACGAATCTCTTCGGGGATACGCATGCTAGTTTCACCCAACGAACCAGTGATGTTGAAGATCAAAGAGGAGCGTAAGGCCCTAGTTGACCACTACAACAAGGATATGGAGAAGATCTTAAACGAAAACTCCGCCAAAGAAAAATACTGGATCTTGGGCAAGGTTAGATTCCCTCCTGAGTTAGGAGGGAAGGTGGGGCGCACATTCTTACAGGCTTGTGAAGAAAAGCCTGCACTCATAGCGAATGCATTTCTCTATGAGGTAGACAATAAGAGAGGAGTCAAAGAGATACTATGGATCATGAATCCTGACGGATCTCTTAGGATTCCCTCTCTCAATAAAACAATACAGGCTATGCCTTCTAAAGTGCATAGCGTTAGGGCGATAGATAGCTAGGCCGCCACTAGCATGTGTCTCCGACAAACGGGTGATTTACGGGTGAATATATGACAGAAGAAGAACAAGTTCCTGTCTCCGAGGAACAACAAGTATTGCACGAAGAGGTCATTCAAGAAGACGTTGCGTCTACACCTCGCATGGTCCCTTTGGAAGCATTAGAGGCTGAAAGGCGCAAGCGACAAGATCTTGAAGCCCATAATCGAGCTCTACAAGAGATGATGTCTAAGTCCAAAGAAGAAGTCTCTTCTGAGGATGAAGACGATGAAGAATTCATCACTAAAGCTGAACTTAAGAAGAGATTGAAGGAAGCAACCTTTGGGAATAAGAGAGAGGTTATGGAAGAGGCTTTCTGTTCCTCTAACCCCCAGGCTGTGGAGCTCATTAACAAGCATTTAGAAACGATTATAAAAAGAAAACCTTGGCTAGCACAAACGATAGAATCTGCTCCTAACCGGTATGCTAGGGCATACGAGATTGTTCAGGATTACTTACCTAAAGAAATGGCTCCCGCTCAGAAGTTTCGCGACCCTCAAGCGGAAGCCAGGAAGATCGTCGAGAATTCCAATAAACCAGGAAATCCGGCAACGATCGCGAAAGCTAGTAATATGAGCAATTCTGAGTATTTAAAGTCAATCGCCGGCAAACCGGAGTTTAGAGAATATCGTAAGAAAATGCTAGCTGGGGGCTAACCAAACGGAGGCCCTACATGGCACTCACGACCACGACGCAAGTAGATCCTGAGGTAGGCATTTACTTCGATAACGTGCTTCTGGATAGGCATCAGCCCTATTTTGTCTACGGATATTTCAGTCAAGAGCGGCGCATACCCCAGAAGAACTCTAAGACGGCTATCTTTAGACGTTTTGACAACTTAGCCGATGCTCTGACACCTCTATCTGAGGGAGTAACACCAGCGGCAGAGGCAGTAACTAAATTTGATGTGACTGCGGTTGTCAGTCAGTACGGTATTGCAGCTTAGACTTTGCCGTATTAAAACCCCCAATAATTACTTGGAAAGCCTAAACGTGAAAGCGCATGGTAACCAGAGGCAAGGGGTTAACATGAACGGGAATTAAGATGTCTTCCGTTCTGTATGTGGGAGTGGTATTGGTATCTCATACCAAAGTCACAGTTAACCGGCTAGCCGCAACGACTAAATTTAGGGGCATCCGAGAGGATGAAGCGATAGTCTGAACTGTATGGAAACATGCAGAGGGAGATCCGAAGAGGTCTTCCCGCCTGAATAGGGTCAGTAGGCTGAAGAGCTGAAGTAACAGATAGAAAGTAGTTGAGCTTACAGATGATGTCATCATCACTGTACAAGACCAAACGGCGAATGAAGTGGCTGACATGTTAGCTCAGAACATGGCTTCCACCTACGATAAATTAGTCAGAAATATGCTGGTTGCTACAGCCAGCCAGATAGACTGCCTAAACGGTGTAAACGGTAATGCTATTACCGAAATCACCGTGACGGACTTAGAGCTAGCTGTAGATTACTTGTTAGGAAATAATGGCCGTAAGATGGCTCCTAACATAGAGGGAACGAATGCCTTTGGTACAAACCCTGTATGGGCTGCTTACTGGATGATTGTATCTACTGATTTGAGGTCAAATATCAAATCTCTAGGGAATTTCACGCCAACAGCATCATACCCAAGGCAGCAAAGCGTTCTGGAGGCAGAGTTGGGAGCTCTTGATGAAGTCCGTGTCGTTATGACTTCGGAAGCATTCAAGTCTACAGCTACTCCAGCGGTGTACTCAAACTTAATGTTTGCGGCTAATGGATATGGGCGTATCACTATTGATGATCAATCTATGGAGATGATCATTAAGCCTCTTGGAGCTGGTCAGGATCCTCTTAACCAACGACAAACTATGGGTTGGAAAGGACGTCTTGGAGCTACTATCCTAGATGATAGTTGGGTCATCAATCTATTGAGTACACGCCCATAAGGAGGATATCATGGCTGTAACGAACTTTGAAGACGCTAACATAGCGTTCTTTACTTTGATCTCAGGTGGTGCTGCATATGACATCACACTCCCATTCGAAGCTGATAGTATCGAGTGGTGGAATAATAGCCTCTATGCCACTAACTCAAGCAACTTGAGTGGATTTTGGTCTCCATATTTGACGGATCCAATCGGTGGTGGTTTGATCATTGCCAGAGGGACAACTGATCTTACATCTACACTAGAGACTACTAATGGTGTGACGGAATTGTCTGATGGTTCTGGGTTCGCAGACAACCACAGGACTCCCACAGCTATAACGGCTGCGTCTCCTCCTGTGGTCACCAGCAATGCTCATGGATTAAGTAACGGGCAATTTGTTCGTGCCACTAATTTCAGAGCAACCCCTGTAGCTGATGCTACGGGAATGTATGGTCTAAATAATCAGCTATTTCAGGTTGGTAATGTGACTACGAATACCTTTGCACTGTATTATCCAAACACTAACTTACAGATACCTTATGACACGAGTGCTGAAACGGCATTCGTTAACAATGGTATTGCACAGTTCACTTTGGTTGGTGAATCTCTAAATACAGAGAACCCAGCACCTGTGTTCCAATACACGCTTGGAAGTGCTATTATGGGGTCTGATGGTAACAGAATCATCATACGTGCAATGAAAGGTAACGTATCCACAAATCTAGGAGACGTCGGTGCCTAATACTGAGCTTGGATTTGCTATACAACAAAAAGAGCCTGTGACAGCAATTGAGCAGTCTATGCCTGTTCGTGTAACGATTCCAAGTCATGGTATGTCCAATGGACAATTTGTGAGGGCTACGAATTTTTTCGTAAGCCCTCCATCTGCGGCTACAGGCATGTATGAGCTAAATAACAACTTGTATATGATAGGTAACGTAACGGAAGATACCTTTGATCTTTTTGATCAAGAGGGAAATCCTGTTGATGGGATAAATTATACTCCCTTCGTGGCAAATGGACTCCCGCAGTTTACGTTAACAGGCCCAGACTTATTTACAGAGAACTTAAACACTCAAGAAGGTTAAGACATGAATAAGAAAAAAGAAGACTTGGCGGGTCCACTCTCATTATGTGAAGTCCCTGTAACACCAAGATATGAAGATGAGCCTTTTGACCCTGAAGTTGACGAGATCACGAAGCTCGAGCATTTCGATATCTATAATCAATGGGCAAGAAAAAATAAAAGGCCTGTAAGGGTACCTACAGAGGATTTTTACCCTAAATACAAAGTTAGATTTCAACGGTTTGATCAGCCCGATAACGTTTTAAAATGTAGAGTTAGGAAAAAAAATATTGACTGGACAGGGCAGCTCAAACCTGGATGTGTATATGATCTATGTTTACCTGTCATTCAATGGCTTACATCATTATCTGAACCTATATTTGCAGAAGTATCTGTGAAAGATGGTTCTCCTAATCGTAGTGAAACCAAGCAGGTAGGGGAACGTGCCCGCTTTAGTTGTCAGCATATGGAGTTTGCGGCGTGACAAAATTCCCATATTTTCCCATAAATTCCCATAATTTGGGGGAATAAATGGCCAAGAGTACGGCAGATCTCATACAGATTGTCAGGAATGTGACAGGGCGTATAGATGCCAGTGATCCTCAGTTTACGGATCCTGTGATGCTACAGTACATCAATGACTTCTATATGCTGGAGATGGGCCAAGAGATGCGGTTGAATGAACGCATGACTTGGTGGGAGTTTGAATTAGATGCTACCACAGCAGATCCTTTGCCGGTAGATTTACAAGCTCCTTACCAAGCTCCTGCGGGAGTTCAGTTCACTACTATTGGTCCTCTTGCATACATAGATGGATTTCAATGCTGGTGGTATCAAAATCCAGAAGATTTTTTCTGGAGATGGCCTGAGACACAGCTGTACCAGCCTACTAGACCTATAGCGGTATTGTATTACAATAATACCTTAACATTTAGAAATCCTCCCAATACTCCTGAAAATGGGATACCATATGCTGTAAAGATTAGCGCATATCAAGTAGAAGTAGAGATGACTGATGGTGGAAATATCTCTTCTGATTACTTATGGAGATATGTAGCTTACGGGGCAGCAAGGGATATATTCAGCGATTATGGAGAGATGGATCTATGGGAAAGGTATGCTCCTACCTTTGTCAGATATAAAGCTATTGTATATGCAAGGACATACCAACAAAACATGAATCAAAGATCAATGCCGAGGTTTTAGATGACTTACAGTATAACGGTTCCTAATGCTAGCCAAAGTCCGGCGCTCTTTCCAGCACAGAATAACACGAACTCTCTTAGGCTAAAAGACATTATCAATGCTGACCATAACTTCTTAGACACCTCTGCGGCTGATCAAGGTGCTCACAAGCAGGTTACTTATATCAACAGGACTGCTCCAATAGGACTACCTGCGGGAACAAATTCTATTCTCTATGCAGCATCGGTATCAGGAACATCTCAGCTATTTTTTTATAATGATGCAGCTCAAACATATCAAATTACTCCTATAAATCCTTCACCAACAAAAATAGCTGATTCTGTAGTGGTTTCTAATGGAGGGAGTTCTGCAGTAGTATATTCTGTTCCAGTGAATAGTCAAGGCACTATATTTGTTAATTATACAATTCCAGCAGGAAACTTTTATAGATATTACCTGTTTTATAGGTCATCAAATTCTATAGTGGAACTTATTTTACTTAACCAAAGTTCCAATACGGGAAGACCCGATGTTACAGTTAGTGGAGCAAATGATTTAAAAGTTACTAATGGAAGCTCTGGTGTTGGAAGTAAGACGGTAAGCTATTGGATTATAGTGGAGTCTATCCCTTGAACTATACTCCATTCCTCATATCAGATTTTGCAACAGGGTTTGACAGGGAAAGACAGCCTTGGCTATTGCCTAATGATGCTCAGTTTGAGTTATTGGATGGGTATGTCTATAGAGGTGTCTGGCAAAAACGAGAGGGGTACAGTCAATTTGCAACAGGAGAGCGAAATGGACATCCTTATTGTGAATCTAGGATGGTTCATCGTATTACTGGATTTGCCACGGTAGGTGTTATCAATGGGATCAATACAGTCTTTACTGCCAGCTTAACAGTCCCAGCAGGCCAAGCAATACGTAGAGGTGGAGTAACGGTTATAGGAACAGTCCCTGCACAATCTTTTACAGACAATGGTTTGGGTGGATTTACGGGAGCTACTGGAACAATTAACTACACTACAGGTGCGTTATCCATAACACTACCGGTTGCTCCAGCGGCCGGCTCTGTTACTGTAACCTATAATCTTCATCAAAGCCTTCCAGTAATGGGAGTCATGAACTTTTTCACACAAACAAGTACTAGACAACTCATTGTAGCAGATACGACCTATGTTAACAGGTATAACCCAACAACAAACGTATTAGAAGATATTTCTCCTTCTGTATTACTAACTGGTAACAACACAAACTTTTTTTCATGGACTAATTACCCAAGTCCTAGTGGATTACAGCGTCTTTTATTCGTGAACTATAAAGACCCTATACAACAGTATTCAGGATCCACTGTTACTACATTTCCTGTGTATACGGTGAGCACGCAATTTACTAATGTAGCTTCCGGGGTATTAGGGAATGGCACTACAGGACCATACGTCATTGCTGGTCCGACGAACATCGTCCCTGGGAGTCTATCTATTATAGATCCTACAACGCCACAAACGGTCACAGACAACACGATTGGTGGTCTGCAGGGTCAAGGTACTGGTACAGTGAATTACATCACTGGTGCTATCTCTGTGACGTTTACAGCAGCTGTTGGTATTGGCAATGCGATTAACTTAACGTATCGGCAACTTAGCGGTGCTATCGATACATGTCGCCATATCTTCTCTTTCAAAGATCGCCTGGTTTTACTTTCTACTATTGAAAGTTCAGTCCAGTTTGGACTACGTATCCGGATATCTGGAACCGGGGCTTTTGGTGATATATTCACTACAGATGCTATTGGGGCTGGATTTATTGATATCCCTGACAATACATTCATACAAGCTGCTGATTTCAACAGAGATGATTTACTGATTTTTACCGAGTCTTCCACTTGGGTATTGAAATATACATCCAATGATGTGGTTCCTTTTGCGTTAGATAAGATCGATGAGTCCCGTGGATCTCAGGCTCCGTATGGAACAATTACATATTTGAATAAGACGAATGCATTAAGTCCTAGAGGTCTCATCATGACGGATGGGTACTCGGTTATTAGGACTGATGACAAGATACCAGATTACTCTTTCAACTCTATCAGTCAATCTAGGTTTTTCCAGTGTTTTGCGGGATCGGTAGACGAAGATAGAGACCACTATTTGATTCATCCTGGACCTGGAAGACAGGTATCAGATAGAATTCTAGTTACTAACTATGAAGAAGATAACTATGCTGTATACAGAATACCATTGAGTTGTATGGGAAACTTTGAAGGTGCTTTTGATATTAACTGGAATGATCTATCTATATACAACAATTGGGATGAGCTAGCAGCTATTTATGGTAATTGGTATTCATTTTCCTACTCTGAAGGTGCTCCTATTTCCATTGGTGGAGGACATAATGGTCAAATTACTAGGCTAAATGTTACAGAAGTGGAAGATTATCCTGTCAAGATAAGAAATATCACAATACCTGATCCATTACATTTACAGATTACTACAGACTTCCAAGATTGGGAAATAGGAGACATTGTAGAAATTGATGGAATACAAGGTATGGTAGAAGCTAATGACAAGCAAGGAGCAATTAGCAGCATAATCACACCAAATTATACATTCCAGATAGCTATCAATACATCAGGATTTTCTTCCTACACTAGCTCTGGGGTAGCATCTAAAGTAATCCAGTTCACTACAAAGACTAAGAAGTTTAATCCTTTTTCAGAACACAATCAGAAAGTGCGATGTGGGTGGGTATATTTTTATGTCTCTACTACTGGAACAGATCTAACGCAGAATGCATTTATTCAAGGTGCATCACAATCTGATCCATGTATTATCACATTACCTGGACATGGTTACACTACAGGGATGCAGATATTTATAGATGGCGTATTAGGTATGACGGAGCTTAACAGTATATATTATTATATTACCGTTATAGATGATGATACATTCTCCTTAGATGGAGTAGACTCTACTGGATTTACAGCTTATGTATCGGGGGGGGTATGCACTACTCCTGTCGATGCAAAACTTCAAGTTAGAGTAATAGTAAATGACACCGAACAATCTACGGATGTATTCCCTTACAACCCAGCTCCATATGAAGTGAATCTGACCAATGCACAAGCAGAGAATGGTATTAAAAAGTGGTATAAGCTATACATTAACCAGATAGGGAGATTTGTACAGCTAGAGTTTGGAAATGCTCAGTCAGGGACTAAGATTGAGATTCAAGCGATTATGCCGGGTATGTCTGGCGTAGGGAGATTAATCTGATGCCTTCTCTTCCTCCTAGATACAATTGGGGTTCTGAGATTAAGAACATCAACCCAACGTTGTACAATCAATTAAACGATGCATATACCATATCTTCTCGTATCATAAACACGAAAGTAACCAAGAATGTCACTACGGTAGATCCTACGGCAGATTCAGTCTCTAATGCTAGCTATGATATTGGAGATATATGGATAAATACGAATTCAGACTCTGCTTGGATAATGACTTCTAGACAGACAAATACCCAAGTCGTATGGACTTTGATAACTTAATGGAGAGATTATGGCTAAGCTGAATGTTAGCGGAGGATTATCTGGAGCAGCTTCTGGTGCTTCTGTTGGGGCATCTATTGGTTCTGTTCTCCCAGGTGTAGGGACTGCCATTGGAGGTGCCATAGGTGGAATAGGAGGAGGACTTCTAGGGCTATTTGGATCTAGAAAGAAGAAGCCTAAGAGACTGTCCACATTTGATAGAAATCAACAAGAATTATTTGATAAGTATACTCAAGGGGTACAAGGTAAAGGTCAATTTTCTAATTTATTTGGTTTCGACCCAGCACAACAACGGGATGTGTTTCAAAAGATGTATGCTCAGCCAGCATATCAGAACTTTCAAGAAAACATCATTCCTTCGATTACTGGTCAATTTCGAGGAGGGAACTTAGGAAATTCATCGTACTTGGGAGGGGCTCTTGGTAAGGCAGGGACTGATGTACAACGAGGTTTAGATGCTCATCTAGCACAGATGCTATATCAAGGTCAGCAATCATCTATAGATAGGCGACTTTCTGCTATAAATAATATTCTTGGAACGCAAACATTCGCATATCAAAAGCCACAAGCCTCTCCATTTGAGTCTATGTTATATGGATTTTCTGGAGGCTTAGGACAATCAGCTGGATCGAAATTTTCCGATTGGTTGAATACATCTTCGGGTGGCGCTTCAGTCCCAGTTACATCTTAAGGAGGAAATATGCCATCAGCACAAGTGATAGATTTCGGTCCCGAGCCTTTAACAGAGGCTATGGGGAAGTTTGCTTCTGGTTTCTCGGATTCTTTCTTCAAACAGCAGACGCAAAAAAAGAATGAAGACATCTTTAAACGCATCAAAGATTCCTATGGCCCAGATGCTTCTCCTGAGCGTATTTTTAAGGACATCTTAGAATCTGAGGGATTGGATCAGGATTACAAGCGCAATCTTTTGAATGAAGTGAAAGAATATGCTTCTTTAGAGTCTCAGAAATACAAGACAATCTACCAGAAAGAAATGCAAGATCTTCGCAAAGAAGACCTTAAGTTAAAACGAGATAAAGCGCAGAAGGGCGACGAAATCTCAAAGTATCAAGAAAAAAACTTAGCCAATCAAAGGCGGCGTCTAGATTTGGAGCAACAACGTATCAACCAAGCTGCTGAAAAGAACACAAAAGATCTGCCAGATTTAGTATCTAAATATACTAATACAATATTAAAAGATGCAGAAGAAAGACTACCTTCTCAGGACAAAGCATTACTGAATAGCAGGATAATCTCCAATATCAAGGATGATGGCATGGAGATGGATGAAGCTTTCAAGGAAGCTTTAGACTATGTGCAAATGAAGAACCAGATCATAGAAGAGGTGCAGATAGAGCCTAAGCCGACTAGATTTATAGGATCTCCCAATCCTCAAGAGATAGAGCAGGCTATTGAGAAAGCATATGCAAATCTAGATCAGTTATATGATTCTGGCATAGAGTCTCAGTCCGATCTCAGGAAGATTGCTAAGAAGAGTGGATGGTTGCCCCAGGAGATCACCGTAATGCTTCAAGAGTTGTACCGAAGAAAGGGTAAAAGAGTGCGTTCAACGGAAAGTGCAACAAAAGCATCTCAAGAAGTAAGTGGTTCTGAACAAGGGGTTGCTCAAGAATCTGGTGGTCTTGATGACATATTGTTTGGTGAGTAGATGAAATTATCCTTGGAAAGAATCCAAAAAGCCCGAGAATCTGGGTATGACGACGACCAAATCATTCAGTCAATAGAGAAGCGTGATAGTGATTTTGGATCTCGGATAAAGAAGGCTCGGGAGTCTGGGTATGATTCTTCTGCAATAATGCAGTCAATTGAGAAGCGACTAAGTCATCCAGTGGAGAGTCAGCAGCCACAGACGCCGTCATCGAGTCCACAAGATACATCTGTTCAAAGAACTTCTGGAATGCCAAGCTCTCCGGTGCAGAAATTGATACAACTTCAGTCACGAATGGCAGCTCTATCTGAACCAGATGAGTCTGAGAAGTCTTTGTGGCAGAAGTTGGTAGATAATTCTGGTTATTCATTTGTGTCTCCGGAGACGGATGTTGCTGCTAATGAGTTTTTACAGAAATCTGGAGAATCTTACAAGCGTGGACTGCATCAATCGACGTCAGGGTTGTTGGCAGGTAATAAGCCGAAACCAGTCGAAGATCAAGGGTTTTGGCAAAGCCTAATAGAACAGGCCGGAACACTCACTGGTGACGCTCCATACATCGCGGCGGGTACAACACTGGGTGGTATCATTGGGTCGAGTGGAGGCCCATTGGGAACAGCTACAGGGGCTGCGTTTGGATCACTTGCGTTACCAGCATTTCTTAAAGAGTCCATCAAAGAATATAACGACTACGTCGACAAAGGGCATGACATATCATTTAAAGATTTCTTATCACGAGCCGATCGTGTAGCTAGCTCGACATTACGCGATGGTGCGTTTGGTGTCATTCTTGCAAATGTGAATGCAGCGATGCCAATGCTTGAGAAGATTCCGGGGGTTTCGAGCTTATTCAAGTACAAGGGCGTGAAACCCGCTGCCGAGATTGCAGGAGAGACCGCTACATTGGCAGCAGTTCCCGCAGCAACAGAAGGTCGTCTTCCAACGGAGGAAGACTTCGCAAAGTCTCTTGCTTTGGTATTGGGATTTAAGTTAGCAAAAAATCTCTCCGCTATCAGTAAAATCCGGGAAGCATCAAAAGAGTCGGGTGTAACCCTGGAACAGATGACCAAAGATTTATCCAAAGTTACCGAAGGCAAGATCGAGACGGAAGCGGAGTTAGATAAGGCTTTGGAACAAGTAAAAGAATCCCAAGATATCAGCTCCATTGGAAGTATGGGTTCTGCAATCTCTGATAATTTTTATCGAAACACTTTTGATGCGATCAAATCAGGAAAGGAAACGTTAAGTAGTGGTAAAGATGAATTCATGGAATCTGCTAAACTTAACTATGATAAAGGGTTGATCAAGAACGAATCCGATCTAAGAGATTTTAGAAAAGCTTGGGATCAAAAATTTTCAAATAAAGATCAAATCAAAATAGAAGATAAGTATGAAAAAGAACAAGGCACCAACCATCTTCAAGTGACCAAAGGGAATAAACATATTGGTGGGGTTGAATACTCGAAAAGTCCCGAAGGCGTTCACATTGAGAATATATACTCTTTGGAGAAGGGTGGTGCAATCACAGCTTTAAAAGACTTAGTAAATAAGTTTAAAGATAAAGATATCTATATCACCCCAATGACTGAAGAAGGCTCCACGTTTTTTAACAAGGTTTTGGATAAGAACTTTGAACCACGTCTCGTAGAAGGCGAGACCGTAAAACAGACTTTGGAACGCCCCCGGGTAGATTATAAGTTGACGGATGCAGATAAATCCAAAATCTTGGGTGAAAAAAAAGAAACTAAAAAAATCGAAGAACTAGATGTCGAACCACAAAATAAAAGTCCATCCAACAAAAAAATATCCGATCTTGA
>JACCDR010649188.1_pt1 | contig 37845 bp, 33 predicted proteins | sample 7446431 | NCBI WGS metagenome assembly JACCDR01 (sample SAMN15323443, study PRJNA562643) | freshwater metagenome | isolation source: river surface water | place: USA:Blue River Watershed | collected 2017-08-17 | reverse complement strand
TCAACATGACGGGTGCAGCAAGGAAAGCCCGCGATTCTACTATGCGGCGGGGTGCTTAAGCCAGCACAGATGAAGCCAGCACCCCCCCTGCCCGCCGCTTCAGCGCTTGGCCAGGCGCTGCCAGGTCTCGACCACGGTGTCGGGGTTCAGCGACATCGACACAATGCCCTCCTGCGACAACCAGTCGGCAAAGTCGGGGTGGTCGCTGGGGCCCTGGCCGCAAATGCCCACGTACTTGCCGGTGGCGCGGCAGGCGGCAATGGCGCGGGAAATCAAGGCCCTGACAGCCGGGTCGCGCTCGTCGAAGTCTTGCGTCAGTTGCTCGATGCCCGACTCGCGGTCCAGCCCCAGGGTCAGCTGCGTCAGGTCGTTGGAGCCGATGGACATGCCGTCGTAGTGCTCCAGGAACTGGTCGGCCAGGATGGCGTTGCTGGGCACTTCGCACATCATGATCATGCGCAGGCCGTTGACGCCGCGCTTCAAGCCGCGCTCGGCCAGCATGTCGTTGACGGCGGCGGCCTGGCGCACGGTGCGCACAAAAGGCACCATGATCTCGACGTTGGTCAGGCCCATGTCTTCTCGCACGCGGCGCAAGGCCTCGCACTCCATCGCAAAGGCGTCGCCAAAGTCGCCGCTGATGTAACGACTGGCACCGCGGAAGCCCAGCATCGGGTTTTCTTCATCGGGCTCGTAGCGCTGGCCGCCAATGAGCTTGCGGTATTCATTGCTCTTGAAGTCCGACAGCCGCACGATGACCGACTTCGGCCAGAAGGCCGCCGCGATCGTGGCCACGCCTTCGACCAGTTTGTCCACATAAAAAGCACGCGGCGAGGCATGCCCGCGCGCCACCGATTCCACGGCCTTTTTCAAGTCGGGGTCGATGTTGGGGTAGTCCAGCACCGCCTTGGGGTGCACACCGATGTTGTTGTTGATGATGAATTCCAGCCGCGCCAGGCCAACGCCAGAATTGGGCATCTGGCAGAAGTCGAAGGCCAGTTGCGGGTTGCCCACGTTCATCATGATCTTGATGGGGCAGTACGGCATCTCACCGCGCACCACGTCGGTGTCCTCGGTTTCCAACAGGCCGTCGTAAATGAAGCCGGTATCGCCCTCGGCACAAGACACGGTGACCAGCGCGCCTTCATGCAGCTTTTCCGTGGCGTCGCCACAGCCCACCACGGCCGGGATGCCCAGTTCACGCGCGATGATGGCGGCGTGGCAGGTGCGGCCGCCGCGGTTGGTGACGATGGCGGCGGCACGTTTCATCACCGGCTCCCAGTTGGGGTCGGTCATGTCGGTGACGAGAATGTCACCCGGCTGCACCCGTTCCATCTCGGCCGTGCTGCGCACCAGCCGCACCGGGCCGGTGCCCACCTTCTGGCCGATGGCACGGCCTTCAGCCAGCACCGTGTTTTTGCTGGTGTCGCCCTTGAGCTTGTAGCGCTGCTCGGGCCGGCCGCCGGCTGCCGCCTGGCTTTTCACGGTTTCGGGGCGCGCCTGCAGGATGTAGATCTGGCCATCCACGCCGTCTTTGCCCCACTCGATGTCCATCGGCCGGCCGTAGTGCTTTTCGATGATGATGGCGTAGCGCGCCAGTTCGATGGCATCGGCGTCTGACAGCGAATAGCGGTTGCGCTGCTCGGGCGGCGTGTCGAGCACCTTCACCAGGCGGCCGCTGTCGGCCTTTTCTTGCGCGCTGGCAAATTCCATGCGCTGCAGCTTGCTGCCCAGCACGCGCCTGATGACCGGGAACTTGCCGGCGGCCAGCATCGGCTTGTGCACGTAAAACTCGTCGGGGTTGACGGCGCCTTGCACCACCAGTTCACCCAGGCCGTAGCTGGAGGTGATGAACACCACATCGGTGAAGCCCGATTCGGTGTCGAGCGTGAACACCACCCCGGCCGCGCCCAGGTCAGAGCGCACCATGCGCTGCACACCGGCCGACAGAGCCACGTCGACATGGGCGTAGCCCTTGTGCACGCGGTAGCTGATGGCGCGGTCGTTGTACAGCGAGGCAAACACCTCCTTGATGTGGTGCAGCACCGAGTCGATGCCGGTCACGTTCAGGAAGGTTTCCTGCTGGCCGGCGAAAGACGCATCGGGCATGTCTTCGGCGGTGGCCGACGAACGCACGGCAAAGCTGGCGCTGGGCAGCCCGGCGCTCAGGCGCGTGAACTGTTCGCGGATGGCGGCTTCCAGCGCGGGCTGGAACGGGGTTTCGACAATCCAGCGGCGGATCTGCGCCCCGGCGTCGGCCAGTGCGCGCACATCTTCGGTGTCGAGCGTGGCCAGCTTGTCCTGGATGCGCTGGTGCAGGCCGCCATGGCGCAGGAATTCGCGAAAGGCCAGCGCCGTGGTGGCAAAGCCGCCGGGCACGCGCACGCCGTTGGCCGCCAGTTGGCTGATCATTTCGCCGAGCGAGGCGTTTTTGCCGCCCACCGACTCGACGTCGGTCATTCTCAGTTGTTCAAAAGGCGCTACAAGCGCGCCCGCCAAGGCGGCCACGGGGGCAGAGGACACAGACATGGGAAAGCTCCAGACAATGAAAAACCGGTGCGCGCCGCAGCAACAACCCCACTCCGCGCCGCAGCGCGTTGTTTTTCTTGTGGGGGCCTGGTGGGGGTCATGGGGTCGGTGGTGTGCCCTGCCGGCAGCCAAGCTGCAATGGGCGGGCCTGCGTCGCTGATATCACACTGATTCTAGGGATTTCTTCACTATGATGAACTGCAATTGCATCCTTGCAACGCCCACCCTGAAGCGCCATGCCCGACCGCACCGTGTTCTTTGTCTCAGACGGTACCGGCATCACGGCCGAAACCTTTGGCAAGTCCATCCTGGCCCAGTTTCCCGGGCCGCACCGGCATGTGCGCATGCCTTTTGTCGACGACGTCGGCAAGGCGCATGCAGCGGTCACCGAGATCAACGCCACGGGTGAACGCGAGGGGCGGCGCCCGGTGGTGTTCATCACGCTGGTGAACGACGAAATGCGGTCCATCCTGACCAGCGAAAGCTGCAAGGCCCTGGTGATGGACATGTTTCGCACCTTCGTCGAGCCGCTGGAAGTGGAGTACGGCGTGAAGAGCAACCACCGCATCGGCCGCTTTTCCGATGCCAGCGAAAGCCGCGAATATCACGACCGCATCGAAGCCATCAACTTTTCGCTGGCGCATGACGATGGCCAAAGTGCGCGCAACCTTGACACCGCTGACGTCATCTTGCTGGGTGTCAGCCGCAGCGGCAAAACACCCACCTCGCTGTACCTGGCCATGCAACACGGCATCAAGGCCGCCAACTACCCGCTGATACCCGAAGACTTCGAACGCGGCCGGCTGCCCACGCCGCTGGCGCCCTACAAGCGCAAATGTTTCGGCCTGACCATCGACCCCACGCGGCTGGCGCAGATACGCAATGAACGCCGCCCAGGCAGCAAATATGCCGCGCTCGAGAACTGCCGCTACGAAGTGAACGAAGCCGAGGCCATGATGCGCCGCGAAGGTGTGGCCTGGTTGTCGTCCACCCACAAGTCGATCGAAGAAATCGCCACCACCATCTTGCGCGACCTGCGGCCCGACCGCTTGATCTACTGAAGGCCTGACCCAGCGCGGCTACAGCCACAGTTACATCCGCTGGCGCGCCGATTCATACAGGCACACCGCCGCTGCCGCAGCCACGTTCAGCGACTCTTCTCCGCCGGGCTGTGGAATCTGCAGTTGCAGCTGGGCACCGGCCATCAGCTCCGCACCCACACCCTGCCCTTCGTGGCCCAGCAGCCAGGCACAGGGCCAGGGCAGTTGCACCGCGTGCAGCGGCTGGCCCTGGTGCGAACTGGTGGCCAGCAACGGCAGTTGCAGCGTCTGCAGGTCGGCCACTGCCAGGCCTTCCACCAGGTGCAGCGCAAAGTGCGCGCCCATGCCGGCGCGCAGCACCTTGGGCGACCACAGTGCCGCCGTGCCCTTTAGCGCCAGCACCTGGCCAAAACCAAAGGCCGCAGCACTGCGCAGGATGCTGCCCACGTTGCCGGCGTCTTGCAGCCGGTCCAGCACCACCGTGGCGCTGCCCGGCAGCAGCGCGGGCGCGCTGGGCAGCGGCAGCAGAAAACCCAGCCGGGCCGGTGACTCCAGCGCGCTGATGCCGGCAAACAGGGCGTCGGGCACCACCGTGATGCGCGGCGCGGCCTGGGCCAGCGCCTGCAGCGGGTCTTGCTGCCAGCCGCTGGCGCTGACCACCGCCTGCGCCGGCACACCACCACGCGCCAGCAGCGCCCGGCACAGGTGGTCGCCTTCCAGCCACACCAGGCCTTCCTTGCGGTAGGCACCGCCGTCTTGCGCCAGCCGGCGCAGGCGCACCAGCAGCGGGTTGTCGCGCGACTCGATGTAGACCGGCGCCATCGCCTACACGGCGCTGGCCGGCAATGCCGCGCGCACAGGCGCAAAGCTGCGCCGGTGTTCGCTGCAAGGGCCCAGCCGTTGCAGCGCCTGCAGATGCTCGGCCGTGGGGTAACCCTTGTGTGCGGCAAAGCCATAGCCCGGAAAGCTGTCGTGCAGTTGCAGGCACCACTGGTCGCGGTGTGTCTTGGCCAAAATGGATGCGGCCGAAATGGCCGCCACCTGGGCGTCGCCCTTGACGATGGCGGCCACCGGCATGGCCAGCCGGGGCACGCGGTTGCCGTCCACCACCACACGCTGCGGCAGCAGGCGCAGGCCGGCGACGGCGCGCTGCATGGCCAGCATCGTGGCCTGCAAGATGTTGAGCTGGTCGATCTCGGCAGCGCTGGCCAAGGCCACGCTGCAGCACAAGGCCTTGGCCTTGATCTCGTCAGCCAGCGCCTCGCGACGCCGTGCGCTCAGCACCTTGGAATCGGCCAGGCCCTTGATGGGCTTCATGTCGTCCAGGATGACGGCGGCAGCCACCACGGGCCCGGCCAAGGGGCCGCGTCCGGCTTCGTCAACACCGGCCACCAGGCCCGGTTTGTCCCAGCCCGGCCCCAGCTGTTCAAACTTGAAGGACTTGCGCGATGGCATCGGTGGCTTTGCGCGCGGTGTCACAGCGCAGCAGGTGGTGAAGTTCCAGGAAGCGCTGCTCGATCTGACGCGCTGCCGGGGCGTCGTCCAGCCAGCGCAGCGTGGCCTGCGCCAAGGGTAGCGCTCGGCACTGTTCCTGTATCAATTCGGGCACCACAAATTCGCGGCTCAGGATGTTGGGCAGCCCCACCCAGGGCTGGTAGCGCATGCGTTTCATCAGCTGCCAGCTCAAGGGGTGCATGTTGTAGGCGATGACCATGGGCCGCTTGAACAGCGCCGCCTCCAGCGTGGCCGTGCCGCTGGCGATCAGGGTCACGTCGCAGGCCGCCAGCGCGCGGTGCGACTGGCCGTCTTGCACCTGCACGGCCGACAACGCGCCCGCCGCGTGCTGCTGCAGCAGCGGCTCGACCATGGTCCGCAGGCCTGGCGCCACCGGCAGCACAAAACGCAGGTCGGGCCGCTGCCGGTGCATCAAGGCCACGGCCTGGAAAAAATGTGGCGCGATGGCCTGAATTTCAGACCGCCGGCTGCCCGGCAGCACAGCCACCACGGGTGTGCTGTCGGGCAAGCCCAGCGCCTGGCGGCTGGCCTGGCGCGGCACCTGCAGTGGTATGGCGTCGGCCAGTGGGTGACCGACATAAGTTGCGCCCACGCCGTGGGCCTGCAGCAGTGCGGGCTCAAAAGGAAACAGGCACAACACGTGGTCGGCACTGGCGGCCATCTTGCGCGCACGCCCGCCGCGCCAGGCCCAGATGGAGGGGCAGATGAAGTGAATCGTCTTCACGCCCGCCGCCTTCAGCCGCTGTTCCAGCCCCAGGTTGAAGTCGGGTGCGTCCACCCCCACAAAACCGGCGGGCCGCTCCTGCAACAGCCGCTGCGCCAGCGTGTCCCTGATGCGCGACAGCGCGCGGTAGTGGCGCAAGACCTCAACATAACCGCGCACGGCCAGCCGGTCGCTGGGCCACCAGGCGTCAAAGCCCTGCGCCGCCATCTGCGGACCGCCGATGCCAAAACCCTGCAGATGAGGCCAGCGCTGGCGCATGCCAGCCAGCAGGTGGCCCGCCAGCAGGTCGCCCGAGGCCTCACCCGCGACCAGGCCCAAACGCAGGGTTGCTGCCACGCCCAGCGGTTCAGCGCGCGATGCCGCGTGTGGCCGCTGCCAGAAAGTCCAGCATCAGCTGCAGGTCCGCTGCGCCGCCTTCCACGCCGCTGCCCTGCAGCGCCGCGATGGCCTGCCGCGCTGCTTCCAGCGTCAGGCCGTCACGGTACAGCAGCCGGTGCATCTGCTTGACCTGGCTGATGCGCTCGCGCGAAAAACCGCGCCGGCGCAGGCCCTCGATGTTGAAGCCGTGCACCCCCAGCGGGTTGCCGCTGGCCAGCATGAAGGGCGGCACGTCTTGCGAGACATGGCTTTGAAAGCCGGTGAGCGCATGCGCGCCGATCTTGCAAAACTGGTGCACGCCAGTGAGGCCACCCACGATGACCCAGTCGCCCACGTGCACATGGCCGGCCAGCGTGGCGTTGTTGGCCAAGATGGTGTTGTGGCCCACCTGCACATCGTGCGCGATGTGCACGTAGGCCATCACCCAGTTGTCATCACCCACCCGCGTGACGCCCTGGTCTTGCACAGTGCCCCGGTTGAAGGTGCAGAACTCGCGGATGGTGTTGCGGTCGCCCACCACCAGCTCGGTGGGCTCGCCACGGTACTTCATGTCCTGCGGCGCGCCGCCCAGCGCGGCGTGGGCGTGGATGGTGTTGTCGCGGCCGATGGTGCACGGGCCCTCGACCGTGCAGTGCGCTCCCACGCGGGTGCCGGCGCCGATGCGCACACCGGCGCCAATCACGGCATAGGGCCCGACCTGCACGCTGCTGTCCAGCTCGGCAGCGGCGTCGACGATGGCGGTGGCGTGGATGGCGGTCACGGTGGGGTCAGGCGGTTCGGGCGGGTCAGGCCACCTTGCGCATGGTGCACATCAGCTCGGCTTCCACCGCCGTCTGGCCGTCCACGCTGCCGCGGGTTTTGTAGCGGTAGATGCCCGACTTGGCGCGGTCGATGCTGGCCTCCAGGATCAACTGGTCGCCGGGCCCCACCGGGCGCTTGAAGCGCGCGCTGTCAATGCCCACGAAGTACACCACCGTGTCTTCACCGGGCTCTGAGCCCAGCGATTCAAAAGACAGCAGCGCCGCCGCTTGGGCCAGTGCTTCCAGCATCAACACCCCCGGCATCACGGGGCGCGCCGGAAAATGGCCGGGAAAAAACGGTTCGTTGGCGGTGACGTTTTTCAGCGCCTTGATGCGCACGTTTTTTTCCACCTCCAGCACGCGGTCCACCAACAAAAAGGGGTAGCGGTGCGGCAGCTTGCGCAGGATGTATTGGATGTCCATCGGGCCTGTTGTTGTCATGCTTTTTTCTCCAGCGCGCGCAGCCTGTCCCTCAAGGCGTGCAACTGCCGCAGGGTGGCGGCGTTTTTCTCCCACGACGCATTGTCATCGAAGGGGAACAAGCCGCTGTACTGGCCCGGCTTGTGGATGGAGCGGGTGATGACCGTGGCCGCCGTGATGTGCACGTGGTCGACGATTTCCAGATGCCCCAGGATGATGGCGCCACCACCGGCCGTGCAGTGCCGACCGATGCGCGCGCTGCCGGCCACACCCACACAGCCGGCAAAAGCGGTGTGCGCACCGACAACGACGTTGTGGCCGATCTGCACCAGGTTGTCGAGCTTGACACCGTCTTCCAGCACCGTGTCTTCCAGTGCGCCACGGTCTATGCAGGTGTTGGCGCCGATTTCCACATCGTCGCCGATGCAAACGGCCCCCAGTTGTTCGATCTTTTCCCAGCGGCCCTGGTGCGGCGCAAAGCCAAAACCATCGGCGCCGATGACCGCCCCCGGGTGCACCAGGCCGCGGCTGCCGATGGTGCAACCCTCGGCCAGCACCACACGCGGCTTGAGCACCGTGCCCTCACCCACCTGCGCACCCGCGCCCACATGGGCCTGTGCCGCCACCACTGCGCCCGCGCCCACGCGCGCGCCGGCACCCACGTAGGCCATGGCACCCACGGAAGCGCTGGGGTGCAGCCAGGCACCAGGCTCGACCACCGCGCTGGCATGCACACCTGCGGCCGGCGCTGTGCGGCCCTGCCGCACCCACCATTGTGTGAGCCGGGCAAAGGCAAAGTAGGGGTCGTCACAGACGATGGTGGCCGCTGCCGGCTGCCCTTCGCCACCACGCGCCAGGGCCTGCTGTTGCAAGGCCGGTGACACGATGACGCAGCCCGCACGCGTGCTGTGCAGCAAAGCGGCGTAGCGGGCCTGGGACACAAAGGTGATGCAGTCGGGCTGCGCGGCTTCCAGCGAGGCCAGACGCACCACCACCTGTTCGCGCGGGCCCAACAAGGTGCCACCCACCACCGCAGCCAGCTCACCCAATTGCGCCTGTATCGGCGCCGGCATCAGGGCCATGGGGCCGCTCTCAGGATGGCCAGTGACGGAGGGCCAGTGATGCGGGCTTACTTGGCCGGCGTGGCCGAGGCTGCGTTGAGGATGCGGATCACCTTGTCGGTGATGTCGACGCGCGGGCCGGCAAAGACCACTTCCTGAATGATGAGGTCGTACTTTTCACCATCAAAGATTTGCTTGATGGCGCGGTTGGCACGTTCCACCACCGCCGCCAGTTCTTCGTTGCGGCGCTGGTTCAGGTCTTCTTGGAACTCGCGGCGCTTGCGCTGCAGGTCGCGGTCTTGCTCCACCAGTTCGCGCTGGCGGCGGCTTTGCTCTGACGGCGCCAGCGTGGCGCCGTCTTTTTCCAGCTTGTCGGCAGCGGCCTTCAGCCGTGCAGCCACGTCGTTGAGTTCACGTTCGCGCTTGCTGAATTCCAGCTCCAGCTTTTGCTGCGCGGCCTTGGCAGGCGTGGCTTCACGCAGCACACGTTCGCTGTTCACGTAACCAATCTTCAATTCCTGCGCCACCGCCTGCGCGGGAGCGGCCAGCAGGGCCACGGCGCCCATCAAGAGCGCTGCAAATGACAGCGCCGTATGTGACAGCGCCGTGTATGAGAGCGCAAAACTGGTACGCACACCCGAGATCTTCATCAGAAAGCAGTCCCGATCTGGAATTGGAATTTTTGGATTCTATCGTTGCGCTTCACGCTCACCGGCCGGCCCCAGCTCAGCTTGAGCGGGCCCACAGGGGAGATCCAGCTCAAGCCCAGGCCGACCGAGGAGCGCAGCGTATCGGTGCGCATGTCTTCGTCTTCGCGCCACACGTTGCCCGCGTCGGCAAAGGCAAAGATGCGCAGGCTCTTGTCGTTGCCCGTGCCGGGCACCGGGAAGTACAGCTCGCTGTTCAGGTTCAGCCGCTTCGCACCACCCAGGTAGGCCCCGGTGGGGTCAACCGTGCCCAGCGAGCCCTGCTCAAAAGCCCGCACCGTGCCCAGGCCACCACCGCTGAAGTACTTGAACACCGGGTACGGGGTGCCGCCCAAGCCCCTGCCCAGGGCCACTTCGGCATTCACACCCAGCGTCATGCGCAACGGCAGCGACCAGTACTCCTGGTACTGCAGGTTGGTCTTCAGGTATTTCACCTCGCCGGCAAAGCTCCACTCGAACAAGGCGCGCTGGTAGCGGCCGGCGCTGGGCACCAGCAGGCTGTCGCGGCCATCGCGCGCCCAGCCCACCGTTAGCGCAAATGCGTCGGTCTTGTTGCCGTACAGCACGCGGTAGTTCTGCCAGGCCAGCGGCAAGCCGGTGGAGGTGCCGAGTTCGGTGCGCTCCCAGCCCAGGCCCATGAAGACGGTGTCGTACTCAGAGAAAGGCACACCAAAAACGGCCTTGGCCCCTGGCGTGCGCAGCTCGTAGCTGTCGCCCAGGTAGTTGATGGGGCGGCTGGTGCGGTAGAACGCGTCCAGCGACAACGATATGCCGTCCACGGTCCAGTACGGGTCTACCGTGCCGATGACCAGCGTGCGCTGGTACTTGCTGGTGTTGACTTCCACGCCCAGGCTTTTGCCCGACCCAAAGGCGTTGTCTTGCCGGATGGCAGCGTTGAAGGTCAGCTTCTCGGCATTCGAGTAACCAGCACCGATTTGCAGGTTGCCGGTGGGCTTTTCGGTCACGGTGACCACCAGGTCCACCTGGTCGGGTGCACCGGGCACCTCGCTGGTCTCGACTTCCACGTCCTTGAAGTAACCCAGGCGGTCGACACGTTCTTTGGACAGTTTGATCAGGCCACCGTCGTACCAGGCTGATTCGAGCTGGCGGAATTCACGCCGGATGACCTCGTCGCGGGTGCGCGTGTTGCCCGCCACATCGATGCGGCGCACATACACGCGGCGTTGCGGCTCGGCGGCAAACACCACCACCACCTGCCCTGTTGCGCGGTCGATCTCGGGGCGCGGTTCCATGCGCGCAAAGGCGTAGCCGTACAGCCCGAAACGGTCTTGAAAACGGCGTGAGGTTTCAGTGACCGCGTCGCCCCGGTAGGGCTGACCCGGGCGCAGCAGCACCAGGCTGCGGAATTCTTCTTCCTTGCCCAGGTAGTCGCCTTCCAGGCGCACCGCAGTCACCGTGTAAGGCTGGCCTTCCTTGACCGAGATGGCCACCGAGATGGACTGCTTGTCGGGCGATATCGTGACCTGGGTGGACTCGATGGTGAATTCCAGGTAGCCGCGGTTGACGTAGTAGGCGCGCAGCTTTTCAAGGTCGGCGTTGAGCTTGCTGCGCGAGTAGCGGTCGGACTTGCTGTACCAAGTGAACCAGCCGCTGGGGGTCAGCTCAAAAAGCTCAAGCAACTGCGAGGTGCTGAACACCGTGTTGCCGACGATGCGGATGTCGCTGATGCGGGCCGCGTCGCCCTCGGTCATCGTGAAAGTGACATTGACGCGGTTGCGCTCGATAGGCGTGATGGTGGTCACCACCTCGGCACCGTACAGGCTGCGGCTCAGGTACTGGCGCTTGATTTCCTGCTCGGCGCGGTCGATCAGCGCGCGGTCGAAGGGCAGGCCTTCGCCGATGCCGGCGTCGCGCAGCGACTTCGTCAGTGGCTCTTTGTCAAATTCTTTCAAGCCGACAAAGTTGACCGACGCGATGATGCCGCGTTCTTCAACGATGACCACCGGCACCTGGCCGTCGATCTCAATGCGCACGTCCTTGAACAAGCCGGTGGCAAACAGTGCACGCAGCGCAGCAGCGGCCTTGTCGTCGGTGTAGGTGTCGCCAATGCGGAAGGGCAAGGCGGCAAAGACGGTGCCGGGGTCGGTGCGTTGCAGCCCTTCGACGCGGATGTCCTTGATGACAAAAGGCTGCACGGCCTGGGCCGGCATGGCCGCCGTGACCAGCACGGCTGCGGCCACGTAGGCCGTGGCAGGGCGCAAAGACCCTGGCGAAAAGGCAAGGAACATGTGTTTCAGTGAAGACCCAGCAAGCGGGTCACGTCGTTGAAGAGGGCTACTGACATCATCATCAGCAGGATGGCAATGCCGCCGCGCTGCAACCGGGCCAGCCAAGCGTCGGATACGGGGCGGCCGGTGATGCCCTCGAAAATGTAATACATCAGGTGGCCGCCATCGAGCATGGGCAGCGGCAACAGGTTCAGCACACCCAGGCTGACACTGACCAAAGCCAGAAAGCCCAGGTAGTAGGGCAGGCCCTGCTGCACCGACTGGCCGGCGTAGTCGGCGATGGTCAGGGGGCCGCTCAGGTTCTTGATCGAGGCCTCGCCGATGAGCATGCGGCCCAGCATCTTCACCGTCAGTACCGACACGTCCCAGGTGCGTTCGGCACCGCGCAGCAGGCCTTCGATGGGGCCGTGCTGCACCGAAACCATCACCGGGGGCTGCCCAGGCCGGGCATCGATACGGCCAAAGGTCGCATCACCTTCTTGCACCACACGCGGCGTGACCTGCAACGTCAAGGTCTGCCCGGCCCTTTCCACCTGCCACTGCATCGTGCGCGGCTGGCCTTCCACCAAGGCCGCACGCACCAGGGTCACGGTCTGGGCCGCATCGGCAATGGGCTGGCCGTCGATGCGCAGTACGCGGTCGCCGCTGCGCAGGCCGGCCAGGTCGGCCGGGCCACCTGCTTTCACGTCGGCCAGTACCGGTTCGCTGGCCAGCCCGGCAAGGCCGGCTTTTCTGACAAAGCCGGCATCCACGTCGCGCGGGTCCACACCGCTGAAGTCGAGGGTTACGTTGCGCGGGCTGCGGCCATTGGCGTCGCTGGTCTGCAGTTGCAGGCGGCCGGTCTGCAGGGCGGCCTGGGTGACCTGCCAACGGAAGTCGGCCACCGAGCGCAGCTCGGTCCAGTTCTGGCCGTCCAGCGAGCTGGCGCGCACCCAGTCGCCGCCGCGCAGGCCGGCGCGTTCAGCCAGCGTGCCCGCAGCGGGCGGCGCCAGCACCGCCTTGGGTTCGTCCACACCGATCCAGTAAGCCGCGCCAAACAGCAGCACGGCCAGCAACAGGTTGGCCAGCGGGCCGGCGGCCACGATGGCGGTGCGCTGCCACAGGCTCTTGCGGTTGAAGGCCCGACCGAGTTCAGACGCATCGACACCGCCCTCACGCTCGTCGAGCATGCGCACGTAGCCGCCCAGGGGCAAGGCGCAGACCACAAATTCGGTGCTGTCGGGTGTGGCCTGGCGGCGCCACAGCACACGCCCAAAGCCCACCGAAAAACGCAGCACCTTCACGCCACAGGCCACGGCCACGCGGTAGTGGCCGTATTCGTGGATGACCACCAGGATGCCCAGGGTCAACAAAAAAGCCAATACGGTGCTGATCACAGGGGCGGTGCTTTCGGGTTCAAACGGCTTGTTCGGGTCTGGGGCAGGACACGCTCAAACGTTTTTCATCAGGCTTTGGGCGACAGCGCGGGCGCGAGCGTCAAGTTCCAGCAGGTCTTCCAGGCGGGGGTTGCTGCCCAGGTTGGGCTGCAAGTGGTCCAGCGTGCGGGCATTGGTACTGTGAATGGCGGTGAAGCCGATGGTTCCCGCCAGAAAAGCCGACACCGCTTCTTCATTGGCGGCGTTGAGGATGGCGGTGGTGCCCATGGGCGCGCGCAAAGCGTCCCAGGCCAGGAACAGCCCCGGAAAGCGCCGGGCATCGGGCGCTTCGAAGGTCAGCGCCTTCAACTGCGTGAAGTCCAGCCGCGCCGCGCCGGCTTCGATGCGCTCGGGGAAGGCCAGCCCATAGGCAATGGGCACCTTCATGTCGGGTGTGCCCAGCTGCGCCAGCACCGAGCCGTCGCGGCACACCACCATCGAATGGATGATGCTCTGCGGGTGGATGACAACGCGGATGTCCTGCGGCTGCAGGCCAAACAGCCAGCGCGCCTCGATCACCTCCAGCGCCTTGTTCATCATCGTCGCCGAGTCGACCGATATCTTGCGGCCCATCACCCAGTTCGGGTGCGCCACCGCCTGCTCGGGTGTCACCCCATGCAGCGTGGCGTGCTCGCGCTCGCGGAAAGGCCCGCCACTGGCGGTGAGCAAAATGTGGTCGATGCGTTGTGACCAGGTGCGGGGGTCTTCAGGCAAGCACTGAAAGATGGCCGAGTGCTCGCTGTCAATGGGCAGCAGCGTGGCGCCGCCTTCGGCCACCGCCTGCATGAACAGCGCCCCGCCCACCACCAGCGCCTCTTTGTTGGCCAGCAGCAGGCGTTTGCCCGCCCGCGCCGCAGCCATGCAAGACGGCAGGCCGGCGGCGCCCACGATGGCGGCCATCACGCTGTCCACATCGTCGGCCGCTGCCAGTTCGCTCAAAGCCTGGGCACCACTTTGCACGTCCACCGCCAAACCTTCGGCCGCCAGCAACTGGCGCAGCCGGCGCGCCGCTGTTTCGTCGGGCAACACGGCCACGCGGGGCTTGAACTGGCGGCACTGCGCCAGCAGTTCGTCGACCCGGCGCTGGGCACTGAGCCCGACGACCTGAAAACGGTCGGGGTGGCGGGCCAGCACGTCCAGCGTGCTGACGCCGATGGAGCCGGTGGAGCCCAGGATGGCCACGCGCTGCCGCTGCGCGGTCGTGCCGGCGGTGTTGCTGGTGGTGCCGGTGGTGCCTGTGGTGCCGGCCATGCGCGGCGCACTCATGCCTTGCTCCAGGCCAGCAGCGCCATCGCTGCCGGCAGCGTGGGCAGCAACGCGTCCACACGGTCGAGCACACCCCCATGGCCCGGCAGCAGCCGGCTGCTGTCTTTGGCGCCCGTGGCGCGCTTCACCAGCGATTCCATCAAGTCCCCCACCACACTCAGCCCACACATCAACACCAGCGCCGGCACCATGCCGGCGTAGCCCCAAGCGGCGGTCAGCCGCGTGTAAAAGCTGGCGCCGTCAAAGCCGTAGCGCCTGTCCAGCCACAGCCACAACAAGGCCAGCAGCTGCACGCCCAGCATGCCGCTCCACACCCCCGCCCAGCTCTTGCCGGGGCTGATGGTGGGCGCGAGTTTGGCCTTGCCCCAGGCGCGGCCGCCAAAGTAGGCTGCCACATCGGCCATCCACACCAGGCACAGCACCGAAAGCAGCAGGTTGATGCTGACCGTGCGCGCGTGTGCCACCGCCAGCCAGGCCAGCCACAAGGCCAGCCCGCCCATCAACCAGCGCAGGGCCAAGGCCACACGCGGCCAGCCCTGCGGGCCCTGGCGCAGCGCCCAGGCCCCCCCCACCACCCACAGCGCCACACCAGCCCACCACAGCGCCGGCGCCACCTGTTCCGTCCAGCCGCCGGCCCAGGCGGCCAGCCCGGCTGCGGCCACCGCCGCACCCAGCGCCCATGCCAGGCCGCTGGGGGCCTGGTTCAGGCGCGCCCATTCCCAGCCGCCAGCGGCCATCAAGGCCAGTGTCAACAGCGCAAAGGGCCAGGCGTTGGGCGCGGCCAGCGCGGCCAGCAACGCCGCCACCAGCACAAGCGCGGTGATGACCCGCTGGCGCAGCATGGGCGGCCCGCTAGCCGGCTTCGGGTGAAACCGAGCCGGGCTGCAGGCCACCAAATCGCCGGTCTCGCTGGGCATAGGCCGACAGTGCCGCATCAATCTCGGCTTCGCCAAAGTCGGGCCACAGGCAGTCGGTGAAAAAAAGTTCGGAGTAAGCCGCTTGCCACAGCAAGAAGTTGCTGATGCGCATCTCACCGCCCGTGCGTATGAACAGGTCGGGGTCGGGCGCAAAAGACAAGGCCATGTGGCGCGACAGCCAGGCCTCGTCCAGCTCTTGCGGGTCCAAACCCTGCGCCACGGCTTGTCGGCAGGCCTGCACCACGTCCCAGCGGCCGCCGTAGTTGAAGGCCACGGCCAGGGTGATGCGTGTGTTGTGGCGTGTCAGGGTCTCGGCCTGCTCCCAGGCGCGCCGCAGCTTGTCGGACACCGCCGTGCGGTCGCCCACGATGCGGATGCGCACGCCGTCTTCGGCCAGCTTGGTGAGGTACTTGGACACCGCCACCAGCACCAGGCTCATCAGACCCGTGACTTCTTCTGAAGGCCGCTTCCAGTTTTCAGACGAAAAGGCAAACACCGTGAGGTAGCTGACACCGCGGTCGGCAAAGGCCTTCACCGCCCTGACGAGCGCGTCCACGCCTTGTTTGTGGCCGAAAAAGCGCGGCATGTAACGCCGCCGCGCCCAGCGCCCGTTGCCGTCCATCACCACCGCCACGTGGCGCGGAATCAGCGCTGGTGCGGGCGGGTCTGTGGCCACACAGGCCAGTGCTGCGTCGTCAACGCGGGCGGCTTGGGTGGTCATGCAAGCCCGCCGCAGCCGGTTGCACGGGGCGCGCTGTGCGCTACGGTGCCACAACCGCGTGGGCGCGCAGCGGTTTGCGCGGGCTGCGGCGTGGTCATACCGCCATGACTTCCGCTTCTTTGGCCTGCACCAGGCGGTCGATCTCGGCAATGGTGCGGTCGGTCAGCCGTTGCACCTCATCCTGGGCGCGGCGCTCTTCGTCCTCGGAGGCCACCTTGTCTTTCAGCAGCTTTTTCAGGTTTTCATTGCCCTCGCGGCGCACCGAGCGCACAGCGATCTTGGCTTCTTCGCCCGCGTGCCGCACCACCTTGGTCAGCTCCTTGCGGCGCTCTTCGGTCAACGCCGGCATGGGCACGCGCAGCAGTTCACCCTGCGAAGACGGGTTCAGGCCCAGCTCCGATTCGCGGATGGCGCGTTCGATCTTCGCCGCCATGCCTTTTTCCCAAGGCTGCACGCTGATGGTGCGGGCGTCTAGCAGCGTCACGTTGGCAACCTGGCTGATGGGCAGCAACTGGCCGTAGTAGTCGACCTGCACCTGGTCCAGCAAACCCGGATGGGCACGGCCGGTGCGGATCTTGTGCAATTCGTTCTTGAACGCTTCGATGGACTTGGCCATCTTCTGTTCAGCGGTTTTCTTGATGTCGACCAGTGTCATGACAAACCTTTCTGTCCCCGGGCGGTGGAACCCCGCCCTTCAGAGCTGAGCACAAACACAAGCAATCAAACGTGAACCAAGGTGCCTTCGTCTTCGCCGCGCACCACCCGCAGCAAGGCGCCGGCCTTGAAGATGCTGAACACCTTGATGGGCAGCTTCTGGTCGCGGCACAGCGCAAAGGCCGCTGCGTCCATCACCTGCAAGTTTTTGGAAATCGCTTCGTCAAAGCTGATGGCGCTGTAGCGGGTGGCGCGTGGGTCCTTGGCGGGGTCGGCGCTGTAGACACCGTCGACCTTGGTGGCCTTCAAAACCACCTCAGCCCCAATCTCGGCACCGCGCAGTGCGGCTGCGGTGTCGGTGGTAAAGAAGGGGTTGCCGGTGCCGGCGGCAAAAACCACCACCTTGCCCTCTTCCAGGTATTGCAGCGCCTTCGGGCGCACATAGGGTTCAACCACCTGCTCGATGCTGATGGCCGACATCACGCGCGCCGTCATGCCTTCCTGGCGCATGGTGTCGGCCAGGGCCAGCGAATTCATCACCGTGGCGAGCATGCCCATGTAGTCGGCCGTGGCGCGGTCCATGCCCACGGCACCACCGGCCACACCACGAAAGATATTGCCGCCGCCAATGACCACAGCCACCTCACAGCCCAGGCGGGTGACGTCTTGAACCTCGCGCACCATGCGCACGATGGTGGAGCGGTTGATGCCGTAGGCGTCATCGCCCATCAGGGCCTCGCCCGACAACTTCAGAAGGATGCGCTTGTAAGCGGGCACAAATCAACTCCGAGAGGAAAGCGTGCAGTGTAAGGTGGCCCGCAGGCTGCGCGTCGGCAGTTGACGCCGCGCGCAGCCTTTGCCAGCAGGCCTTGAGCCGCCTTCAGCCGCTTTCAACCGCCTTCAACCGCCTTTGGCCGCCGCCACCTGGGCCGCCACTTCGGCGGCAAAGTCGTCCACCTTCTTCTCGATGCCCTCACCCACCACGTACAGCGTGAAGCTGGCCACCTGGGTGCCCTTTTCCTTGAGCATCTGCTCCACGGTCTGCTTGTCGTTCTTCACGAATGTCTGGTTCAGCAGCGACACCTCTTTCAGGTACTTCTGTACCGAGCCTTCAACACGCTTGGCCACGATCTCCGGCGACTGCGCCGCCTTGCCCGCGGCCACGGCAGCAGCGGCGTCTTCAGCGGCCTTCTCGGCGGCCACGCGGCGCTCGCGTTCGATCAACTCGGCAGGCACTTCGCTGGCAGCCAGTGACACCGGCTTCATCGCCGCCACATGCATGGCCACGTCCTTGGCCGCCACCTCGTCGCCGGTGTACTGCACCATCACGCCGATGCGCGTGCCGTGCAGGTAATGGGCCAGGCTCCCGGCATCGGCATAACGCTTGAAGCGCCGGATCGACATGTTTTCGCCGATCTTGCCGATCAGGCCCTTGCGCACGTCTTCCACCGTCGGGCCAAAGCCGTCTTGTGCGTGCGGCAGTGCTGACAGCGCCGCCACATCAGCCGGGCCGTGGGCTACCACCAGGTCGGCGCAGGCCTGCGTGAAGGCCAGGAAAGAGTCGTTCTTCGACACAAAGTCGGTTTCGCAATTGACTTCGACCAGCGCGCCGGTGCTGCCTTTCACGGCGGCCGAGATCACGCCTTCGGCGGTGATGCGGGCGGCCGCCTTGCTGGCCTTGTTGCCCAGCTTGACACGCAAAATCTCTTCAGCACGGCCCAGGTCGCCGTCGGCTTCGGTGAGTGCCTTCTTGCACTCCATCATCGGGGCATCGGTCTTGGCGCGCAGTTCGGCCACCATGCTTGCTGTGATCGCGGGCATATGTTTCTCCTTCAAAGGGGGTTCAGAGGGAACGGCTGTTGTGGCGCCAGCCGCAGGCGGGGGGGGTCTTGCCGCCTGGTCGGGCGCCCGTGCGGGCCTTGGGGCGCCGGCAGCCGCAAAAAAAGGCAGGGCCGCAACAACCAGGGCCCGCCCAAGCTTGTCGCCTGACCGGGCCCCTGGGGATGGTGTCAATCAGGCGTCGGCGCTGACTTCAACAAACTCGTCGTTGCCGGCCACGGCCTGCACCACCTCGTTGGTGGAATTGGCCTTGCCTTCCAGCACGGCGTCAGCCACCGCACGGGCGTACAGCGCCACGGCCTTGGCCGAGTCGTCGTTGCCGGGGATGACGTAGTCGATGCCGATGGGCGAGTGGTTGGTGTCAACGATGCCGATCACGGGGATGCCCAGCTTCTTGGCTTCGAGGATGGCGATCTTGTGGTAGCCCACGTCGATCACAAACATGGCGTCGGGCAGTGCGGCCATGTCCTGGATGCCGCCGATGTCTTTTTCCAGCTTCACCAGGTCACGCTCGAACAGCAGCGCCTCTTTCTTGATCATTGCGCTGGTGCCAGCCTCTTTGGTGGCCTGCATATCCTTGAGTTTCTTCAACGAACCCTTGACGGTCTTGAAGTTGGTCATCATGCCGCCAAGCCAGCGCTGGTCGACGTAGGGCATGCCACAACGCTGCGCTTCCATGGCGATGACCTCACGCGCCTGGCGCTTGGTGCCGATCATCAGGATGGTGCCGCGCTTGGCAGCCAACTGGCGCACGAACTTCATCGCATCTTCGAAAAGCGGCAGCGTCTTTTCGAGGTTGATGATGTGGATTTTGTTGCGATGGCCGTAGATATACGGGGCCATCTTGGGGTTCCAGAAGCGGGTTTGGTGCCCAAAGTGGACGCCGGCTTCCAGCATTTCGCGCATCGATACAGTCATGGTTACTCCGAAGGTTGGGTCTAGAATCCCGCCGCTTTATCACCGGGCCCGGCAGCCCTTCTTACAGGAAGGGACTGCACGCTTTTTTTGCTCGGCGACACCTTGGTTCGGTCGGGTTCGCGATTGAAGGCCTGGTTCAATGGCCTTGAGTGAATGGCCTGGGGTGTCGACCGGTGCCGAGGCAGCGCAAAAAAGGCTGTCCAAAGCACATTCAGCTGCCCGTGCACACCCCAAAAGGCTGCACACCGATGCTGAAACAGCAAACCCCCATCAGGCAAAACCCAACGATGTTATCACGACGACGGCGCACTCCTGCCGCACCCTGGTGCACGCGGCTGTGCAGCAAGCCCGGCCAGACCCTGTTCCAACCCAGCCGCCGAGCGCCGCAGGTGCTGCCTGCTTCCACGGCCTGCTGGCCCACCCGGGCGCACCCATGCATGTAGCGGTGGTGGGTGCAGGCGTGGTGGGTGTCACCTGCGCCTATGAGCTGGCCGCACTGGGCCACACCACCACGGTGTACGAGCGCCGTGGCAGCGTGGCCGCCGAGGCCAGCTACGCCAACGCCGGCGTGGTGGCGCCCGGTTACGTGACACCCTGGGCGGCGCCCGGCATGCCGATGAAGGTGCTGAGCCAGCTGCTGGGGCGCCATGCGGCGGTGCGGCTGGGCGGCCTGAATGCACTGCAGCAACTGCCTTGGATGTGGCGCTGGTGGCGCGCCTGCAAGCGCAGCACGCACCTGGCCAACCGCAGCGCCATGCAAGCCCTGGCGCAGTTCAGCCGCGAACGGCTGCTGGAACTGACGCGCACGCTGGGCCTGGAGTACGAACAGGCCAGCGGCTACACGGTGCTGTTGCGCGACGCGGCAGCGGCAGACGCGGCGCAGGCCGGCATGGCGCTGCTGCGTGAACTGGGCGTGGCTTTCCAACTGCTGGACGCCGATGCCTGTCGCCGCATCGAGCCCGGCTTGAACCCCCAGACGCCACTGCAAGCGGCCCTGCATCTGCCCCAAGACGGGGTTGGCAACTGCAGGCACTTCGCCCACCTGCTGCGCCAGGCCGCGCAGGACGCCGGCGCGCAGTTTGTGTTTGACGCCCCGGTGCGCGGCCTGGTGCCCGGGCAACGCCCGGCCCTGCTGTTTCAAGACGGCAGCAGCCCAGCTTTTGACGCCGTGGTCATCTGCGCCGGGGTGCAGGCCAACGCCCTGCTGAAGTCGGTGGGCCTGCGGCTGCCGCTGGCGCCGGTGTTTGGTTACTCCATCACCGCGCCCTTGCGCGCCCAGGGCCCGAACAACCACCAGGGCCCCGTATCGGCCTTGATGGACGAGCGCTACAAGGTGGCCATCTCACGGCTGGGCCGGCGCATCCGGGTGGCGGGCAGCGCCGAGCTGGGCGGGCAACTCGAGCGCCTGAACCCCGCGCCGCTGCGCACGCTGTACCGCGTGCTGGACGACTGGTTTCCCGGCGCCATGCAGCGCGCCGATGTGCAGCAATGGAAAGGCGCACGCCCGATGCTGCCCGATGGCCCCCCGGTGCTGGGCGAAAGCGGCGCCCCCGGCGTGTGGCTGAACCTGGGCCACGGCTCCAGCGGCTGGGCCCTGGCCTGCGGCAGCGCGCGGGTATTGGCTGAACGCGTGAGCGGGCGCGCTTCGCCCTTGGACCTGAGCCGGCTGAGCCTGCAACGCCTGCGCACCTGACTTTCGCCCCCAGCGCACCTTTGCAGACCACAAGGAAGCGCACGGGCGCTGCAAGGTCGACCCGCCGCTGGCGCCACAGACGCATCAGCGTGCCAGCACGGCCGCACAATGCGCCGCATGCCGCACCCCCCTGCCCCCTGGTTGATGGATGGCCTGGCCGAAGCCTGGCCGCTGCACGGCAAGGCCGCCACGCGGGCGGCCGAGGCAGCGGCGCTGGCAGCGCAGCCGGCACCGCATGCGCTGATGGCGCTGGCCGGCCTGGCGGTGGCGCGGCTGGCGCTGGCGCTGCACCCGCATGCATGGCGGGTCTGGGTGGCCGCCGGGCCGGGCAACAACGGCGGCGACGGCCTGGTGGCCGCACGCCACCTGCACCAGTGCGGTTGGCAGGTGGCGGTCAGCCTGCTGGGCGACCCGGCGCAGTTGCCCACTGATGCCGCGTGGGCGCTGCAAGCCACGCGCGACGCGGGCGTCAGCGTGCAAGCCGGCCTGGGCTTTGCAGGGCCGCCGGCAGGGCCACAAGACCTGGTCATTGATGCGCTGCTGGGCGTGGGCGTTGCGCGCGCAGCGCAGGGTGCGCTGGCGGCCTGCATGCGGGCCATCAACACCAGCGGCGCCCCGGTGTTGGCCGTCGACCTGCCTTCAGGGCTGGACGCTGACACCGGTCAGCCCTGGGGCCCCGACACCGTGCGCGCCACCACCACGCTGTCGCTGCTGACCCTGAAGCCCGGCACTTACACGGCAGCGGGGCGCGACCACGCCGGCAGCGTCTGGCTGCACCCGCTGGGTGTTGCTGCGGCTGCGCCGACAGCCGTACTGCATGGGCCCGCACCCCGAAGCCCCCGGCCGCACGCCAGCCACAAGGGCAGCAACGGTGACGTGGCCGTGGTGGCGGGCGCCCAAGGCATGCAGGGCGCGGCAGCGCTGGCCGCCAGTGCTGCGCTGGCAGCCGGTGCCGGCCGTGTGGTTGTCAGCCTGCTGGCCGACGACCCCAGCTTCAGCGCCGGCCTGCCGCCCGAACTGATGCTGCGCCCGCAGTGGTGGTGGTCGGCACCGGCGGTGCTGGCGCGCCACACAGTGGTGTGCGGCTGTGGCGGCGGCAGCGCCGTGGCCGCCGCGCTGCCGCCCCTGCTGACCCACGCCGCGCGCCTGGTGCTGGACGCCGATGCCTTGAACGCCGTGGCCCACGACCCGGCCCTGGCCCAGCTGCTGCGCCAACGTGCGGCGCGGGGCTTGCCCACGGTATTGACGCCCCATCCGCTGGAAGCAGGCCGTTTGCTGGGCTTGACCGCAGCGCAGGTGCAGCAAGACCGTCTGGGCGCGGCCCAGACCTTGGCAGCGGCGCTGGACAGCGTCGTGCTGTTGAAGGGCTCGGGCACGGTGATCACCGCACCGCAGGCCCTGCCCTTCATCAACCCCACCGGCAACGCGGCGCTGGCCGGCCCCGGCACCGGCGATGTGCTGGCGGGCTGGCTGGGTGGGCGCTGGGCGCAGCATCCGCACGCCCACGCACAACATGAAGCCGCAGCCGCAGCTTGGGAACACGGCCGCGCGGCCGACGTTTTTGCCGCCCGCCAGCGCGGCACGGTGTTGCGGGCCGGCATGTTGATCGAGGCCCTGGCTGGCGGCGGCTGACCGCCCGGCCGCAACGGTCAGCGCCGCGTGCGCGGCTTGGGCGCCGGCCGCTGCGGCCCGGGTTTGCGCGTTCTGCGCTCCGCACCCGCTGCGCCCTTGGCACCGGCGCGTGCGCCCGAAACACCGCCAGCCCCCGGGCCAGCCCCGCCACGCGCGCCGCGCAAAGCCCGTTTTTGTTCGCGGTCGGCGGCACGCACACGCTCCAGTTCCTGTCGCGCCGAAGCCGGTTTGGCCTCGCCCGCACGGGCCATCACCCGTGCCGCACCGGCGGCCAACACGGCAGCATCCTGCACCAGGCGGAAGTCGATCTTGCGCCCGTCCAGGTCAACCCGGCTGACCTGCACCTGCACACGCGTGCCCACGGCATAGCGGATGCCGGTGCGTTCACCACGCAACTCTTGCCGCGCCTCGTCAAAGCGGTAGTACTCGCCGCCGAGTTCGGTGATGTGCACCAGGCCTTCGACAAACATCGTGTCGAGCGTCACAAAGAGGCCAAAGCCGGCCACGCTGCTGACCGTGCCAGCAAATTCCTCGCCCAGGTGCTCGCGCATGTAGCGGCACTTCAGCCACGCTTCCACGTCGCGGCTGGCCTCGTCGGCGCGGCGTTCGTTGGCGCTGCAGTGGCCGCCAGCCGCTTCCCACAGCGCCATCTCGGCACTCAGGGGCTTGGCCGCCTCGGCCGCCGCCGGGCGGGCGCCGCGCCGGGGCTGCAGCGCGCGGGTCTTGGCGTTGGCCGCCAGCTGGTAGCGCTTGCCCAGCAGCACCGCCTTGATGACGCGGTGCACCAGCAAGTCGGGGTAGCGCCTGATGGGGCTGGTGAAGTGCGTGTAAGCCTCAAACGCCAGGCCGAAGTGGCCGCTGTTCTTCGCGGTGTAAATGGCCTGCTGCATCGACCGCAACAGCATGGCGTGGATCTGCGCGGCGTCGGGCCGGTCTTGTGTGGCCTTGGCGATGGCCGCGATCTCGGCCGGCTGCGGGTCGTCGCTCAGGTGCACGCCCACGCCCAGCGCGCGCAGCTGCGCCTGCAGCGCCACGCGCTTTTCGGGCGTCGGGCCTTCGTGCACGCGAAACAGGCTGGTGTGGCCGGCTTCGGTGATGAACTCCGCTGCGCACACATTGGCCGCCAGCATGGCTTCTTCGATCAGGCGGTGGGCCTCGTTGCGTGTGCGCGCCACGATGCGCTCGATGCGGCCGTTGTCGTCGCAGATGATCTGCGTCTCGGTCGACTCGAAGTCGATGGCGCCGCGCTTCACACGCTGCTTGAGCAGCGCGCGGTAGGCCTCGTGCAGATGCAGCAAATGGGGCAACAACTCGGCACGCTGCTGCGCCTCGGGGCCGCGCGTGTTGATGAGCAGCGCTGCCACCTCGGTGTAGGTCAGGCGCGCATGCGAATTGATGACCGCCGGGTAAAACTGGTAGGCATCGATGATGCCGTCCTCTCGCACCAGCATGTCGCACACCATCGACAGGCGCTCCACACCCGGGTTCAGTGAACAAAGGCCGTTAGACAGCTTCTCGGGCAACATCGGTATCACGCGCCGCGGGAAGTAAACCGAAGTGGCGCGCTCATAGGCGTCTTCGTCCAGCGGCTCACCGGGCTTGACGTAGTGGCTGACATCGGCAATGGCCACCAACAGCCGCCAGCCCTTGACGGCGGCCTTGCCACGGCCTTTGCTGAAGGGCTCGCAGTACACCGCGTCGTCGAAGTCGCGTGCATCTTCGCCGTCGATGGTGACCAGCGGCACGTCGCGCAGGTCCACACGCTGCTTGCGGTCGGCTGCGCGCAGCTTGTCGGGCAGCGCTGCGGCTTGCGCCAACGTGGCGGGTGAAAACTCGTGCGGCACCTCGTACTTGCGCACCGCGATCTCGATCTCCATGCCGGCGTCGTCGATCTCGCCCAGCACCTCCACCACACGGCCTGCGGGCTGCGAGTGCAGTGACGGCGGCTCGGTCAGTTCCACCACCACCACCTGCCCCGCAGCGGCGCTGGCGGTGGCGTTTTTCGGGATCAGAATGTCCTGGCCGTAGCGGCTGTCTTCAGGCGCCACCAGCCACTGCCCGCCTTCCAGCAACAAGCGGCCGATGATGGGCGCCTTGCGTCTTTCGATGATGTCGAGCACGCGACCCTCGGGCCGACCCTTTCGGTCGACGCGTTCCACGCGCACGCGTACACGGTCGCGGTGCAGCACCGAACGCATCTCTTGTTCGGGCAGGTAGACCCAGGGTTCGCCTGCGGTGTCGGGGATTACAAAGCCATAGCCGTCGCGGTGCCCGTCAACGGTGCCGTCGAATTCGGCCAGCAATGCCGCACCGGTTGGCGCCCCCGTTGAAATGTTCTTGAATTTGATGATATTATCCTTGGCTGTTGAGAGATTGCACACCTTGCCCAGGTGGCGGAATTGGTAGACGCACTAGTTTCAGGTACTAGCGCTTAACGGCGTGGAGGTTCGAGTCCTCTCCTGGGCACCAAGCAGCTTGCTGCCAGGTGATTTATCGCCAGTTGCACAGCTGCAAACGAAGCAAAAAACCAAAAACGGCCCACGCGAAAGCGCGGGCCGTTTTTGTTTTGGGCGGCCCGCAATGCCATTCAAACCCCGTGCGACAAAGCGTCGCAAGGTGGTCAGGGGCCTCAAAGACCCCGCCGAACGCCAAGGCCCAGGCCCAGGCCCTGCCTCAGACCGCAAACTTCTTGGCCAACCCGTCGGGCCGCAAGCCATCGTATTCCTCAAACGGCTGGTGAATCCAAGGGCTGGTGGGCAGGGTTTCGACGTGGTAGTCGGGCGTGTAGGTCGACACACCCTTGACCCAGATCACCGCCGCCCGCAACTCGTGTATGGCCGGCATGCCGCGCAGGCGGTCGACCACCGCACGCAGCGTGTGGCCGCTGTCGGCCAGGTCGTCCACCAGCAGCACGCGGCCAGCCAGTTCGCCCTTGGGCATGGTGATGTACTTGGCCATGTCCAGGCGGCCTTGGATGGTGCCGGCCTCGGCGCGGTAGGAGCTGGTGGACATGATGGCCAGCGGCTTGTCGAACACGCGCGACAACACGTCGCCCGGCCGCATGCCGCCCCGCGCCAGGCACAGGATCTGGTCGAACTCCCAACCCGAATGGGCCACCCTGAGCGCCAGTTTTTCTATCAGCAGGTGGTACTCGTCCCAGGACACGTACAGGTGTTTGCCATCGTCAGTCAGCATGGTGTTGGGCTCCTCGTTTGCGCCTGGGTAGCGCCGGTTGGTTGGGTGTGTGGGGTGAAGGTCAAGGGGCCGGTAGCGCCTGCAAAAACGGCCTGGCCCGACGCGCCCGGTCAGGCCCTGTAGGGGTGGCGGATCAAGATGGTGTGCAGGCGGTCGGGGCCGGTGGACACCATGTCGATGGGCGCGCCTATCAGTTCCTGCATGCGACCCAGGTAGCGCTTGGCGTTGGCCGGCAGCTGCTCCCAGTTGGTCAGGCCGGCCGTGGTTTCCGTCCAGCCGGGCAGGGTTTCGTACTGGGGTTCACAGGCCTCGATGTCGTCAGCGTCCAGCGGCAGGACATCTGCGAAGGCGGCACCGATCTTGTAACCTGTGCAGATCTTGATCTCTTGCAAGCCGTCCAACACGTCGAGCTTGGTGATGCACAGGCCCGACACGCCGTTGATGATGATGGAGCGCTTCAGCGCTGCCGCGTCCAGCCAACCACAGCGGCGTGCGCGGCCGGTCACGGTGCCGCGCTCTTGGCCCACGGTGGACAGGTGGTAGCCCACAGAACCCGGGTTGTCGATGTCCAGCTCGGTGGGAAAAGGGCCACTGCCCACGCGTGTGGTGTAGGCCTTGGTGATGCCCAGCACGTAGTGCAACATGCCCGGGCCGACGCCAGAGCCGGCAGCCGCATTGCCCGCCACGCAGTTGCTGGACGTGACGTAAGGGTAGGTGCCGTGGTCGATGTCCAGCAGCGTGCCCTGCGCCCCTTCAAACAACAGGTTGGCGCCCGCCTGGTGCGCCTGGTGCAGACGGTAGCCCACATCGGCCATCAACGGCCGCACGTGTTCAGCGGCCGAGAGCGCCTGGTCCAGCATGGGCTGCAGCGGCATGGCGGAAGCGCCCAGCACGCTGGTGAGCTCGGCGTTGTGCAATTCCAGCAGGCTGCGCAGCTTGCTCTCAAAACGCGCCGGATGCTTCAGGTCTTGCACGCGCAGCGCACGGCGCGCCACCTTGTCTTCATAGGCCGGGCCTATGCCCTTGCCCGTGGTGCCGATCTTGCCGCTGCCACTGCTTTCGCGGCTGGCCTCGCGGGCGCGGTCGAGCTCCACATGGATGGGCAGTATCAGCGGGCAGGACTCTGACAAGAAGAGCCGCGAACGCACGTCGATGCCCAGCTGTTCGATGCGTGCAATCTCCAGCAGCAGGTGCGCCGGGTCGACCACCACACCACTGCCGATGTAGCAGGCCACACCATCGCGCATGACACCCGAGGGGATGAGCTGCAACGCCGTCTTGCGGCCGTTGATGACCAGCGTGTGCCCGGCGTTGTGACCGCCCTGGAACCGCACCACTCCCTGCGCGTGGTCGGTTAACCAGTCGACGATTTTGCCCTTGCCTTCGTCGCCCCACTGGGTGCCCACGACCACCACGTTGCGGCCGGCATCGCGCCGTACGGCTGCTTGCATGTTTGGTCAGTCCTTCTTCAAAGTATCGGTCGATGGAGAAACAGAAATCTTCGCTGCCAGGGGCTGCAGCACCCAGTGCCCGCTGACCTGCACCAGCTCGCGGTCGCATTCAAAGGCTGGGCTCACGCCGTCGTCGCCCGGCATGGCCAGCATGACGATGTCGCCGGCGTCGCGCAGCCGGCGCACGGCGCTGCGCAGGCCGGGCTCTTCGCTCCAGGGTGCACGGATGGCCAGCGGCGCTGGTGTGGCCCGGGCCACCAAAGACAGCGACTTGATGTCGAGGCTGAAGCCCACTGCAGGCCGGTTGCGCCCGAACACCGCGCCCACTTCGTCATAGCGCCCACCACGGGCCAAGGCGTCCACGCTGCCCGGCGCGTAGACCGCAAAACGCAGCCCGCTGTAGTAGGCATAGCCGCTCATGTCAGACAGGTCGTAGCCGATCTGCAGCCCTTCAAAGCTGCTGCGCAAATGCCGGGCCAGCCAGGCCAGTTCCTGCAAAGCCGTGGCCACCAGGGCGCGCTGCGGCAGCACGTCACGCGCCACCGCCAGCACCTCGTCGCCACCGTACAGCCGCAGCAACGCTTGCAGACCGTCGCGCGCGGCTTGCGGTATGCCCTGGGTCAGGCTGGCCAGTGCGGAGGCGTCTTTTTCAGTCAGCGCCTGCACGATGTCTTGCAACTGCGGTGCGTCCAGCGGCACACCTGCCAGCACACCGCGCAAAACACGGGCATCGGCCAAGTCGATCAACAAAGGCCCGGCGACGGCTTCCTGCAGGCCCGACAAAGCCAGCTCGGCAGCTTCCAAGTCGGCCTCGAGGCCGGCATGGCCAAAAATCTCGGCACCAAACTGCAGCGGCTCGCGCGTGGCCGCCAAGCCCGCAGGGCGTGTGTGCACCACCGGCCCGCAGTAACACAGCCGGGTGACACCGTCGCGGTTGAGCAGGTGCGCATCGATGCGCGCGGCCTGTGGCGTGGTGTCGGCCCGCAGGCCCAGTGTGCGGCCGCTCAACTGGTCCACCAGCTTGAAGGTCTTCAGGTCCAGCTCGCGCCCGGTGCCCGAGAGCAGCGACTCCAGGTGCTCCAGCAAGGGCGGCGTCACGAGCTCAAAACCGTGGCTGCGGGCCCGGTCCAGCAACGCCCGCCTCAGCTCTTCAATGCGCCGCGCCTGAGCAGGCAGCACATCGGCAATGTGCTCGGGCAACAGCCAAGCTGAACGCATGAAAGACACCGGAATAAAAACGCACATTGTACCGGCGGCCCCTGCACGCCAGCCGGTTTGGGCGTGTCGTTTGCGCAGCGCGTGCCTGTGCCGCCACAGGTCAGTCCGGTGCGGCCAACGTGCACGGAAGGCGCGTGGTCAGCGCCAGATCAGCAGCAGAACACAACCCAAGGCCACGCTGCTCAAGCCCAAAAAACGCAGCTGACCGTCGGTCATGCGCGTGGCCTGCTCAAACAGCCGCCGCCAAGCGCCCGGGTTCAACAAGGGCAGCAGCCCTTCAAACACCAGCATCAGCGCCAGCGCACCCAGCCACCAGTCAGACACCGCAGAGGCCCCGGTCAAGCAGCCGCTAACGGGCGCGTCTCACCCACCCGGCTGCAAGCCGATTTACTTGCCACCCGGGGCCAAGCTACCGCCGCGCATGGCCTTGAAGAACTCGCTGTTGGGGTCAACCACCATGACGTCGTTCTTGCTTCTGAAACTGGCGCGGTAGGCTTCCAGACTGCGATAGAACTGGGCAAACTGAGGGTCCTTGCCAAAGGCCTCGGCGTACAGCGCTGAAGCCTTGGCGTCACCTTCACCCTTGATCTTCTGCGCGTCGCGGTAGGCCTCGGCGATGATGACCTCGCGCTGGCGGTCGGCATCGGCGCGAATCTTTTCGCCTTCGGCCGCACCTTGCGAGCGCAATTCGTTGGCCACCTGTTTGCGCTCTGATTCCATGCGGCGGTACACCGAATCGGTGATGTCGGCCACAAAGTCGACGCGCTTGATGCGCACGTCCAAGATTTCGATGCCGAAGGACTTCGCTTCGTCAGCCAGACGCGCACGCACGTCTTGCATCACCTTCTCGCGTTCGGTGGACAGCATGGCCTGCACGTTGCGGCGCGTCACCTCCTCGTTGAAGGCCGCTTGCACCACGGGCGACAGGCGGTTTTCCAGGTTGCGGAAGTCGGTACCGTTGTTTCTGATGAACTGGCGGGGCTCGGAGATGCGCCACTTCACCAGCCAATCGATGACCAGGCTTTTCTTCTCGGCGGTGAAGATGGGCCGGGTCTCGGGGCTGTCCAGCGTTTGCACGCGTTTGTCCAGAAACACCACGTTCTGGAAAGGCGGCGGCAGCTTGAACTTCAGGCCGGGCTCGAGGATGACCTCCTTGATTTCACCCAGCGCGTAAACCACACCCACCTGGCGTTGGTCGACGATGAAAAGCATGCTCCCCGCAGCCATCACGGCAGCGACGAGTACAAAAACGGCGGAAACGAGCTTGTTCATGGGATGGGTCGGCCTGTCGTTGTTCAGCGACCGTCGCGGTCACGGCTGCGGCCACCATCGCGGCTGCGGGCGTCGGCTGCAGGCGCCGTGGCCGCGCTGGGCACGTCGATGGTCGCAGACGGCGGCGTGGCCATGTTCATGGCCGGGGCCGCTGCACCACCAGCCGCCGACTGCTGGATCAGCTTGTCCAGCGGCAGGTACAGCAGGTTGGAGCCGCTGCGGCTGTCCACCATCACCTTGCTGACGTTGGAGTACACCTGCTGCATGGTCTCGATGTACAAGCGGTCCCGTGTCACAGCGGGTGCTTTTTGGTATTCGGTGAGCACCGAGCGGAAGCGTTGCGAATCACCTTCTGCTTGCGCAATGATGCGTGAACGGTAACCTTCAGACTCTTCCTTCAGCCGCGAGGCCGTACCGCGCGCCTTGGGGATGACGTCGCTGGCGTAGGCCTGGCCTTCGTTCTTGAAGCGGTCGCGGTCGGCACCGGCCTTCACGGCATCGTTGAAAGCGGCCTGCACCGAATCGGGCACCTGCACGTTTTGCATGTTCACGTTGGCCACCACAATGCCGGTCTTCAGCGTGTTCAGCTGCGCCTGAATGGACTTGGCCAGTTCAACGGCGATGGCGTCACGCTGCTCGTACAGCACCAGGTCCACACGGCTGCGGCCGACAATCTCGCGCACGGCCGATTCGGCGGCCTGCACCACCGCTTCATCGGGGCGGTTGTTCTCAAACAGGTAGGCGCGGGCATCGGCACGGCGGTACTGCACGGTGAAGCGGATGTCGACGATGTTTTCGTCCTGCGTCAGCATCGACGAGTCGCGCAGCCCCGTGGCTTGCACCACCGAGTTACGGCCCACGTCCACCGACTGCAACTGGGTCACGGCCACCGTCTCGTGCGACTGCACGGGAAACGGAAAGCGCCACTGAAAACCGGCGTCGCTGGTGTGGCTGTACTTGCCAAAGGTGGTGACCACCGCCTGGTGGCCTTCTTGCACAATGAAAAAACCGCTGCCCAACCAGAGCAGCAGGCTGACCACGCCAATCAGACCCAGGCCGATGCCGGCACTCTTCATGTCGGGTTGAAAGGGGCTGGGTCCTCCAGCCGGCGGCTCACCGCCTGGGCGACCGGGGCCGCCGCCCTTGCGGCCGCCACCGAACAGGCCGTTGAGCTTGCGGTTGAAGTCACGCCACAGTTCGTCCAGGTCGGGCGGCCCGTCGTTGCGGTTGTTAAAGATGAGCCCGCCCTCGGCCGGTGCGGCTGGGCCACGGCGGTGTGTCAATTGGGCCGCAAGCGCCAATCGACAGGCCACGGCCACGGCACCCAGCCGAGCGAAAAACGAGGGGTTTGGTGATTCGCGCATGCTGGTGCGTAAGTGTTTAAAGGGGTTCTGCAAGGGGCGTAGGGGTATCGTCGTCCATCAGGTCCAGCTTCTCGTTGAGGAGGGACTGCGCTGGGGCAACGGGTTGTCGCCCGAAGCGAACGTCAGATGGAGCTGCTTGCGGCTGATTCAAGCTCTGCAGGGCGTGTTCTGCGATCGCCTGGCGAAGTTCTTCCAGGCCCTCGCCAGTATGGGCACTGACAAAAAGCCGTTGCCGCCGCTGAACAGCAGGTGCTTCGATCCAGTCGGCGCGCTGGCGCGGTTGCTGCGAGGGCGGCAGCAAGTCACACTTGTTGTACACCAAGACTTGCGGCACCGACGCGGCGCCGATCTCGGCCAGCACACGCTCGACCTCGCGTTGCTGTTCGGCCATGTGCGGGCTGGAGGCGTCCAGCACGTGCAGCAGCAGGTCGGCCTCAGCGGCTTCATGCAACGTGGCTTCAAACGCTTCAACCAGTTTGTGCGGCAGGTCGCGAATAAAGCCCACCGTGTCAGACAGCGATGCCGACACACCGGCCTGCCCCAACCACAGGTTGCGTGTGGTGGTGTCCAGCGTCGCAAACAGCTGGTCGGCGGCATAGGCCCGCGCCTTCACCAGCGCGTTGAAAAGGGTGGACTTGCCGGCGTTGGTGTAGCCGACCAATGAGATTCTGAAAGTGCCCCGGCGGTCGCGCGCCTTGCGTTGGGTGCCCCGCTGTTTTTTCACCTTCTCCAGGCGCGCCTTCACGCTCTTGATGCGCTCGCCGATCATGCGCCGGTCCAGTTCGATCTGCGCTTCACCGGGGCCACCACGCGTGCCAATACCACCGCGCTGGCGTTCCAGGTGCGACCAGCGGCCCACCAGCCGCGTGGCCATGTACTGCAGCCGCGCCAGTTCAACCTGCAACTTGCCTTCGTGGCTTTGCGCCCGCTCGGCAAAGATGTCCAGGATGAGACCCGTGCGGTCAGCCACCGGCACCCCCAGGTGCTGCTCAAGATTGCGCTGCTGCGCGGGGCTCAGGCTCTGGTCGAAGATCACACCATGGGCTGACGTGGCCGCCACCAGGGCCTTGATCTCGTCGGCCTTGCCAGTGCCCACGAACAGCGCCGGGTCGGGCGACTTGCGCCGGGCCACCACACGCGCCACCGCCACGTCACCAGCCGATTCCGCCAGCAGCGCCAGTTCGTCAAGGGTGGCGTCGAAGCGGGCATTGCCGCCCACGTCCACACCAACCAACACCGCACGCGTGGGCTCGTTGCCCGTTGCGGCCGTGGTTTGATGGGTGTTGCTCAAGGTGGCGTGTGCAGAGCCGGCCCGGTCAAGCAGGGTCTGTGTTTTCAGCGGCGTGGAAGTTCACGGCCCGGCTGGGCACCACCGTGGAAATGGCATGTTTGTAAACCATTTGGGTGACGGTGTTGCGCAGCAGCACGACATACTGGTCGAAAGATTCGATGTGGCCCTGGAGCTTGATGCCATTGACGAGGTAAATCGACACCGGCACATGCTCCTTGCGGAGCAGGTTCAAAAAGGGATCCTGCAAAAGTTGGCCTTTGTTGCTCACGATATGCTCCGTGTTGGAAATGAATGAAGGCTTCACCTTATCACAGCGCCCCCGGCCCTGCAGGCAAGAGGTACGCAATTAGCAGTGGCCTATTCGTCAAAGGGATTTTGCCCGGACCGTGTTTCGATTCTGATAGGCGTGCCTTCCAGCTTGAAGTGCGCCCGCAGCCGGCCCTCCAGAAAACGCTTGTAGCTCTGGGGCAGGCTGTCGAGCGAGGTGCCGTGTATCACCACCAGCGGCGGGTTCTGGCCCCCCTGGTGGGCGTAACGCATCTTGGGCTTGAATCGCCCCTCGCGGGGTGGGGCCTGGAACTCAGCTGCCTCGTGCACCAACCGGGTCAGGGCTGGCGTGGGCATCTTGATGGTGGCCGACGCGTGGGCCCGCTGCAAGGCTCTCCACACGCTGTTCAGGCCCTGGCGCCGAATGGCAGAAATGTGCAGCACAGGCGCGAACTTCAAAAATGCGAGCCGGGTTTCGATCGAGCGGGCCACCGTCTGGCGCTGGTAGTCGTCGGTGGCGTCCCACTTGTTGACGGCCACCACCACCGCGCGGCCGCTTTCCAGGATGTAGCCGGCGATGTGTGCGTCCTGGTCGCTGACACCCTGGGTGGCGTCGATCAACAACAGCACCACGTTGGCGTCGGCGATGGCCTGCAGGGTCTTGACGACCGAAAACTTCTCGATCGCTTCGAACACCTTGCCCTTGCGGCGCAAACCGGCGGTGTCGATGAGCTCAAACTTCTGCCCGTCACGCTCCAGCGGCACGTGTATCGCGTCGCGCGTGGTGCCGGGTTGGTCAAAGGCCACCAGGCGCTCCTCGCCCAGCCAGGCGTTGATCAGGGTGCTTTTGCCCACGTTGGGCCGCCCCGCCACGGCCAGGCGTATCGGCCGTGCGTCTGACTCGGCTGCATCGTCGTCGCCCGGCTCGGCCACACCCAGGCCGTCCAGCACCGCTTCCAGCAGGCTGCGTATGCCCTGCCCGTGGGCCGCAGAAATGGGGTGCGGCTCGCCCATGCCGAGTTCATGAAACTCGCCGAGCATCGGCGACTCGTTCATGCCTTCGGCTTTGTTGACGGCCAGGTAGACCTTCTTGCGCTGGGTGCGCAGGTACTGTGCGATGTCTTGGTCCTGGCCGGCCAGCCCCGAGCGCACGTCCAGCACAAAGATCACGGCATCGGCCTCGGCCACGGCCTGGCGTGTCTGCTTGGCCATCTCCGCCACCACACCCGTGGGTTTTTGCGGCTCAAAGCCGCCGGTGTCGACAACGATGAATTCGCGCGCACCCAGGCGCGCATCGCCGTAGTGGCGGTCGCGTGTCAGGCCGGCGTAGTCGGCCACGATGGCGTCGCGTGTTTTGGTGATGCGGTTGAACAGCGTCGACTTGCCCACATTGGCACGGCCGACCAGGGCGATGACCGGCTTCATGGGCTGGGCTTCGCCCGGCGCGGGGGCTCTGGAACGGGGGAAACCGGGCCCATTCAGTTGGCGCGGAAGGCGAACAGCCCACCACCCTTGGTGAGCACGAGCAGCGTGCCCTCGGCCAACACCGGCGCCCCGATCACAGGCTTGCCGTCGGTGGGCAGGCGCAGTTGCAGTTCGCCATTGGCAGCCGACAAGAAATGCACCTGGCCTTCACTGTCACCAAACACCACCGAAGGGCCCACCGTCTGTGCGCCGCTCAGTCCGCGGTACAGCAGCTTTTCGTTGGTCCAGACGACATCGCCGGTGGCAGCACGCCAGGCGGTAATTCGGTCGCTGGCATCGGCACCAAACACGGTGTCGGCGTCGCTCGCCACGCTGTTGATGCCACCGGCATTGCGCGACCACAGCACCGAACCACGCTCGGCGTCGGCGCAGCCGACAGCCGACTGGAAGGCGCGCACGCAGAAACGTTCACCCTGGCGCGCCAGCGGCCCCACCAGGTCGGCCAGCCGCTCCACTTCGTTGCTGCCACGGGGTGTGGCCATCGGCACTTCCCATTGCACGATGCCGCGCAAGGGGTCCACGCCAGCCAGCCGGGCGCCCTGCCCCACCAGCAGGGTGTTCTTGTGCGCCGCCAGCACCCCCGCCTGGGCCAGCGTCAGCGCGTCGCCGGGGCGGGCCAGGGTCCACAAACGGCGGCCGTCCAGCGCGTCAAAAGCATGCACCGCGCGGTCCACACCCATCACGAACACACGCTCGCCCGCCACGAAGGGCGGTGTCACCACGCTGGCAGGCACCCGCTTGCGCCACAACTCACGCCCGTTTTCGAACGTCACCACCTGGTTGCTGCGGGTCACGACACTGGTGAAACGGCCGTCGCTGCCCACACCGGCGGCCAGGGCCTCACCGGTTTGTGCCGTCCAGCGCACGGCACCGGTCTGCGCTTGCAGCGCCGTCACATCACCACGGCTGTTGGCGACGTAGAACACACCATCGCGCACGGTCGGCACAAGCGCAAAGTCGATCGTGCCCAGGCCTGTGTTCCAGACCTGCCGGCCGCTGATCTTGGGCTGAAGGTTTTCCAGCGGCGTGGGCTTGGGCCGGTCAGCCGCACAGCCGGTCAACCAGGCCAGCACGGCCAGGCCCAAGGCCGAAGCCGCGATGCGCCAGCGGGCTTGCACAGGACCAGCCGTCATGGGGTGGCCCCGCTGGCGGCGGCAGACGGCGGCGGCGCGGCGCCCAGCGCCATCAGCTTGGCTTCCACCAAGCGTCGGTAGTCCACTTTGTCGCCCATGGCCTTGTAGGCCGCCTGGTAGGCGGCCACGGCCTCGTCTTTTTTGCCTTGCAGCACCAGCACGTCACCACGGCGGTCGGCGGCCAGGCCTTCAAAGCCAACCGCCGTGGCGCCGTCCAGGGTCTTCAGCGCCTCGTCGTAGCGTTTGGCCTGTGCATGCAGGGCAGCCAGGCGCAACTGGCCCACGGTGCGCAATTCGGCGTCGCTGCCGTTTTGCGACAGCCACTGCAACGTGGCCTGCGCGGCGTCGAGTTGGCCCTTGTCGAACTGCGTCTTCGCGGTCAACAAGGCCGCCTGCTGGGTGGCCGCTGTGCGCGGGTAGCGCTCTTTCATGTCGTTGAACACACGGCCGGCTTTGTCGGCGTCAGCGGCTTGCGCCGAGCGCTCAAGCTCATCGAACATGGCCGCCGCCTTGGTGCCCTGGTCCCGTTGCCAGTACTGCCAGCCATTCCAGGCCGCTACCGCACCCAGCACCAGAATCAGCAGCCAGGTCAGCAGGGTGCCCCGGCGGTTCCAGAACGACTTGAGGGCGTCGAGTTGTTCCTGCTCTTGCAGGTCGAGTTGTGTGGCCATGGGTGCGGGTGGCAGGAAAACCGAGGATTATGCGTGGAGCAGTTCAGCGGCCCAGGCAGAGGCGGTGGCCAATGAACGGGTGGACTGGGCCAGCGCCGCGTCGCGCAGCGGCTTGACAGCCACCTCACCACGCGCCAGTTCGTCGGCACCGAAGATCAGCGCATAACGGGCGCCGCTGGCGTCGGCTTTCTTGAATTGCGACTTCATGCTGCCCCAGCTGTCTTTGCCGGCGGCGTGCATTTGCACGCTGACGCCAGCGGCGCGCAGCGCCTCTACAGCGGCCATGGCGGCACCCAGCGCCTCGGGGCCGGGCACGATGGCAAACACGTCAGCCGCAGGTGCAGCCGGCGCCGTGCCCGACTGTTCCACCAGGTCGAGCACCCGTTCGATGCCCATGCCCCAGCCGATGCCCGGCGCGGGCTTGCCGCCGATCAGCTCCACCAAGCCGTCGTAGCGGCCGCCGCCGCACACCGTGCCCTGGGCACCCAAGCGGTCGGTGACCCACTCGAACACGGTGAGGTTGTAGTAGTCCATGCCGCGCACCAGCCGGGGGTTGATACGGTAGGGCTGCCCGGCGGCGTCGAGCACCGCGCGCAGCGCGTCGAAGTGCTTCAGCGACGCCTCACCCAGGTAGGCCATCAGCTGCGGGGCCGACTCCACCACCGGCTGCATCGCCGGGTTCTTGGTGTCCAGTATGCGCAGCGGGTTGCTGTGCAGGCGGCGCTGGGCGTCGGCGTCCAACAGTTCGCGGTGGGCTTGCAGGTGCGCGATGAGCGCAGCGCGGTGCGCCCGGCGTTCTTCGGCCTGGCCCAGGCTGTTGATTTCCAGCCGCACATCGGACAGGCCCAGGTCGCGCCACAGCGCACGGCACATCAGGATGACTTCGGCATCGACATCGGGGCCGGCAAAGCCCAGCGCCTCGACGCCCACCTGGTGGAACTGCCGGTAGCGGCCGCGCTGCGGTTTTTCGTGCCTGAACATCGGGCCGATGTAGAACAGCCGCTTGCCGCCTTCGTACAGCAGCGAGTGTTCGATGGCCGCACGCACCACGCCGGCCGTGCCCTCGGGCCGCAGCGTCAGCGCATCGCCGTTCATGCTGTCGATGAAGGAGTACATCTCTTTTTCGACGATGTCGGTCACCTCGCCCAGGCCGCGCACAAACAGCGGCGTGGGCTCAACGATGGGCACACGGATGTTGAGGTAGGCATAGCGGCGCATCAGCGCGCGCACGGTGTCTTCGAACCACTCCCAGCGCGCCGAGGCCGGGGGCAGGATGTCGTTCATGCCTTTGACGGCTTGAATCGGTTCTGGCATGGGGTGTATCAACGGGTGAGGTGCAAAAAACCGCAGGCGGCACGGGCGCTGCGGCATGAACGACGGGCAGCACGGCGCGGCCGGGGCCGCGCCCGCGGCAACGGCGCAGCGTCAATGGGCCGCGGTCGCGCTGCGGGCAGCAGCGCCAAAACGGCGCTCGATGTAGTTCTCAACGATCTTGTGGAACTCTTGGGCGATGCCATCACCACGCAGCGTCATCGCCTTCTCGCCGTCGATGAACACTGGCGCAGCCGGCGCCTCGCCGGTGCCCGGCAGGCTGATGCCGATGTCGGCGTGTTTGCTTTCGCCAGGGCCGTTGACGATGCAGCCCATCACCGCCACCTTCATGTTTTCAACACCCGGGTAGCGGCTTTTCCACACCGGCATCTGCGCGCGCAGGAAGTCGTCAATCTCTTTGGCCAGTTCCTGAAACGTGGTGCTGGTGGTGCGGCCGCAGCCCGGGCAGGCGGTGACGCTGGGGTTGAAGTTGCGCAGGCCCAGCGACTGCAAGATTTCCAGCGCCACCACCACCTCTTGCGTGCGCGCCTCACCGGGCTGCGGCGTCAGGCTGACGCGGATGGTGTCGCCGATGCCTTCTTGCAGCAGCACACCCAGCGCGGTAGCGCTGGCCACCGTGCCCTTGGTGCCCATGCCCGCTTCGGTCAGGCCCAGATGCAGTGCGTAGTTGCAGCGGCGCGCCAGCGCCCGG
>JACCDR010808905.1_pt1 | contig 37846 bp, 59 predicted proteins | sample 7446431 | NCBI WGS metagenome assembly JACCDR01 (sample SAMN15323443, study PRJNA562643) | freshwater metagenome | isolation source: river surface water | place: USA:Blue River Watershed | collected 2017-08-17 | reverse complement strand
CTGGGAATATCTCTAGTATGAGTGATAAAGAGCTTGAAAACTTTTTAAAGAAAAAGGCTTAATTTTTTTAGGATAGGAAAATGGCTAAAACATCATTTAGTACAGACAATGCCCTAACCAAAAAAGTGTGGGAGGAGAAGCTCTTTAGAGAGACTCTAAAAATTTCATACTTTACAAAGTTTATGGGTGAAGACCAAGATAGCTTGGTTTATGTAAAAACAAACTTAGAGAAAGACCAGGGAGATAAGATTACTTTTGGTATCCGTAATAGACTTACAGGTGCTGGAGTTACTTCAGGTCAGACTCTAGAAGGGAACGAAGAAGCATTATCAAGTTATGACTACTCTCTAAGCTTAGAGCAGTACCGTCATGCTGTTAGAGACAATGGAGCCATGAGCAGACAACGAGCAATGTTTGATATTGACGTTGAAGCTGAAGCAGCAATTAAAGATTGGGGTGCTGAGAAAATCGACTCTAACTGCTTTAATGCTATATTGAGCAGCCCTACAAAAGTTGCTTATTTAACCTCATCTACTGCCTATGCGGTAGCTGATGATTTTGCAACTGCTAAAGCTGCATTAACAACTTCATCTCTATTAGTTCCTAACTTTATTAGCTATGTAAAAACATTAGCTAAGACAGGTGATAATAGAGCATTTACTCCTTTACGTCCTGTGAAGGTAAAAGGTCGCTCATACTACATTCTTTTGGTTCATCCAGATGCAATGTATGACTTGAAGACTAATTCATCTTTCCAACAGGCAATGAGAGAAGCGGAGGTTCGAGGACCTGAGAACCCATTATTCGAAGGCGCAACAGCGATTTGGGATGGTGTGGTTGTTCATGAACACGAGAACGTAACAATTGGTACTGATGCTGGTGCTGGTACTAACGTTCCTTATGTTCAAGCTGTTCTAATGGGAGCGCAAGCTCTTTGTTGGGCTTGGGGTCGTCGTCCTGAAGTTATTCAGGAAACTTTCGACTATGGCAATGAACACGGATACGCAATCGACATGATTTGTAAAGCTGGTAAACCAGTATTCAATTCTAAAGATTACGGCTCTATTGGAATTGGTTTAGCTAGAACTAACATTTCTTAATAGGAGAATAGGAAAATGGCTACACTTTATACAAGTAAAACAAGCACAACTACTGTCATCCCTTCAAGAGGTGGAGTTGATATTACTTGCGCTTACGCAACATATACATTAACTGCTGCCTTAGCACTTAATGATGTAATTCAAATGGTAAAGGTTCCTGCTGGAGCAACTATCCTTGATATTACATTAACATCTAGCGATTTGGACACCAATGGTTCTCCAACAATCGTATTAGATGTGGGAGACGGCGGCGATACTGACAGATTTATCGATGGTTCTACTATCGGTCAAACTGGTGGTATTACTAACGGCTTTTTAGCTAGTGGAGTAAATGGGCATCTTTACAACTATACATCTGAAGATACTATCGATGTATTAGTTCAAGCAGGTCCTGCTACTGGCGCAACAAGTGGTTCGATTAAACTAAGCGTTCTTTATACAATGAACTTTTAGTTTTAAATTAAGGGCAGGGGGTATTTATACCTCCTGCTTCTTTTTGTGAAAAGAAAATGGCGGCAACAGATTTCGATTTTAATTATACTCGCTCACAAATTATTGAAAGAGCTTATCGAATTATTGGACATCTTGCTCCTGGAGATTCTCTGTCTGGGGATGATTCTACTGTTGGGATTCTGGTTCTAAATGAAGTTTTAAAGGAGTGGCAAAATGAAGGTGTATTTCTTTGGCAAGCAGTCGAGGGCACTCAGTCTATATCTAGTGGGGATGCTACTTATGTACTCAATAATGATATCTTATCTATTGATGCTTGCAGATATGTAAATGGCAGCTCAGAAGAGCCTTTAGAAATTATTCCATATCGTAAATACTTAGAGATTCCTGACAAAGATAGCACAGGAGCTCCTTTATGTATTGCATTAAACTACTCAACTCCTCAAAGGACTCTTTATGTTTATCCCACCCCAAATGCGACATACTCTCTAAAGTATTTAGGGACACAACGATTACAAGACTTAGACACTTCTTCGGGGAATCCTGCGATTCCTCAACATTTGCTTTCCGCTTTAGTTTATAAATTAGCTTCGGCCCTAGCCGACGAAAAAGGAATTGATTTAAAAGAGAGGCAGTGGATTGAAGAGAAAGGGTCTATGAAGCTAAGAAAAGCTATGAACAAAGATTACGAGGCTGAAACTTACAGCTTTACAACAAGTGCATTTCCAGGAAGGGGGAGACGATAATGGCAGTACAGGTAGAATCGATTTTAGCAGGGTTGACAGACTCAAGTGGAGACCCATTAGCCTCTGGTAAAGTTTATACTTATATAGCAGGAACAACAACTCCCTCAACTACCTGGACGGATGAAGGAGAAACCACTCCAGCCGCTAATCCAATTGTTTTAGATGCTCAAGGGAGAGCTAAAGTTTATGCTCAAGGTGATTATAAGTTTGTTGTTAAAGATTCTAATGATAGCATTATTTATACATGGGATGATTTGGCTTTTTTTGATTCAGCAGATTTATCTAGCTATGCATTAAAAACAGCAATTCAGCAGAGCTCTTTTATATATGGGGGCACGACTGCTGGGACAGCTAATGCTCAAACTATTAGCGTATCCCCAACTCCCGCAAGTTATGTCACTGGCGAAGTTCTTTGTTTTATTGCAGGGAACTCTAATACCGATAGTTGGACTTTAAATAAAAATAGCTTAGGAGCTAAATCTGTTATTGGTAATGTTACCTCAGGCCGAGTTTATTACGCTGTTTATAACGGGACAGTTTATGAAATTTTAAATCCAAGCTGTAAAGCTTTTAATACTATTAGTAAAACTACTATAAACACTACTTCGGTAAGCTATGCTTCAATGTCGACTGACTTAACAGGGTCATTAGTAGTTAATTCTGGTGAAATGGTAGTTCTCGAATTGTCTGGGAATTGGTCCCACTCTTCTGCGGATATAAATTCTTATATAGAATTTTGTGACGGGACTACTCAAATAGAAGAAAGATTGCTGAGAAGCTCTGCGGCCAACACTACTGGAGCTTATCATAGAATTGCCTTCCAGTATATTGTTGAATCTCCAAACACAGGGGCTAGGACTTATCGAGTAAGATGGAAAACAGATTCTGGGACTTTATATTCTAACGCTAGGGCTTTTACAGGATTTACTATTAAGAAGTAATCATGAAGCAACTTCTCCCCATTCCTTTATCGACTAAGGCATATAAAAACTCTGACTCTATTGAACTAACAGAGGAGGCTATTTCTTTTTACGATGGTTTTGTTACCGATAAAGGTGGAATGAGAGTCCGACCCTCTTTAACCTCAATTGACCTTCTCTTATCTACTTCTGGGATTGCTGGATGTACTGGGATGTATTATTGGGGGGCTCAGGAATGTTTAATTATTACAACTTCTGCTGGGGCAGTTTGGAAGGCAAGTTACTCAACTTTTCAACAAGAATTTACTTCCGTAACTGACTTAACCTTAGGGGCTACTGGAGGAGCTGCTTTAGAAGCTACTACTGCAAAAGTATATTTTGCTGAGGAGTGGGACGGGTCTAAATTATATATGGCTAATGGTGGGAGTATCATATACTCAAATGGGGTAACGGTTTCCGAAGTTACTGATGCGGATGCGCCTACTCAAGTTAAGCAAATTGCTTTTATTGATACATATCTTTTAGCTATTACTGGAGCTGATAATAAATTTTATTTTTCTAGCCCAACGGACGGGACAACTTGGGATGCGGTAGATTTTGCAAGCGCAGTAAGAAGCCCTGATAATATTATTGCTATTAGAGTTTTTCAATCTGATATTTATTTAATCGGAGAGAAGACTGTTGAGATTTGGAGGAATGATGGGACTACTCCTTTTAGCTCGGTGTCTGGAGGTTTTATTGAAAGAGGATGTTCTGCTCCAGATTCTGTTGTAGTTACTGACGATGGCTTGTATTGGCTTGATGATTATGGGTATCCTGCTAAATTTAATGGAGGAACTTTAGAGAGATTGCCTTTTGACTATGCAAGAGAAATCCGAGACATGGATACTTATAGTGATTGCGTAGCTGAGAGAATTGAGATTGCTGGAAAGTTTTTTATTTTATATACATTCCCAACTGAAAATCGTAGTTTAGTTTTTGACCTTGCTCTGATGCAATGGTATGAATGGAGAACTTCAGAAGAGGAATCTCCAGGGGTAGATTTGCAAAGATTTAGAGGCCAATACTTTGCTTTTTGTCCATTAAATAACACCTCATATATGGCTGATGGAAGAGCCCCTAGTTTTTATATTCTAGATGCAGGGACTTCACAAAGTCCTCAAGACGATATTTATTCCAAAGATATTTTAGGACAGAGCCATATTGTTAATGTCTTTTGCGAAAGAATTACAGGGCATATCTCTTTTGGAGCTCATAATCTTAAGAGAGGAGGATATCTTTTGTTAAGGGCTAAGAGAGGAGAATATTATCCAGCCGAAGCTTCTGGAGAGGATGAATTATTTTTCTCTATAGATATTAACGACGACAACAAGGGGTGGAGAAATTCTAAAGTAATCCCACTAGGCTTTTTAGGAGACCGAGAAATTATTAAGAAGATATATATTGGAGGAACTTTTAGAACTCGTCAATATAAATTTTCAATGTCTAATAGTACGGTTGTGGGAGTAGTGGCTGAGGCTTTTCAAGAAGTGGAGGTTTTAAATAGATGACGACTTTTACTGGGGAGCCTCCTAAATTTAAACTGCCAATTTTAGCAACGGGACCTAAGGGGAAAAATTCTCAAGAGAGAGCTTTCTTAGAAGTTATTGCTGAAGGCGAAAGGTTACTAAGATATGATGTGATAGAGAATACTATTTCAGGGGATGATAACACAGTCTCTGTTTACGACGGGGGGACGAACCCTGCTGTAGGATTAACCGTAAATGGAGGGGAAGCTTATTTTGTTTTAAATAAAGCTACTACTAAAACCTTTTTCACTCTTGACTGCTTTATTACATTAGCATCTTCAACTGCAATTACTGAGATGTATTTCTTATTTCCAACCAAGATTGCCCCCCAGACGGGACTTTTTGATATTGCTGTAGCTGGGATGGTGGATGTTTCTGCTGGGAAACTACCTGTAGCTGCTTATGTATCGGGAGAATATGCAGGAAGGCATTTAACTGTTTTTATCACTGGGGCTGGGGCTGTTACTGATATTAGTTTTAAAATTTCAGGATGGTATTTTAGGAAAATAGTGAAAGGATAAGGACTACCGATACTAAGATATTTTTATGATAATAGAGTTAATTTCAAGAGGGGAAAATGGATAACAATGCATATTATGCAGCAATTGCAGGAAACACCTTAGGGGGTATGTATAATGCCTATAATCAAGGGCAAACCTCTGACAAATATTATGACATCCTAAGACAGCAAGAACAGGCAATGTGGGAGCAGGGTAGGGCTAACGATGCTGCTTATCGAGATTGGGCTGCTAGGTCTCAGGCTGCTTCTAACGCTGCTAGAGCGAGCTCTGCTGCGGCTAGAGCAAGGACAGAAGCTGCTGCTCAAAAAGCAAAAAACAAAGCAAATAAATTTTTAAATAAAGAATTTAAACAGCTAAGACCATATTTCCAAAGCTATATGGATGCTAGTCAAACTTTAATGCCATTAGCTACTGAAAATGCAAGACAAGGGATGGGGAATCTTAGTATGCTTAGTCAGTATGTTAATAATCCAGTGAATACTCAAGTTTTAAATCAAAGCAGAACAAATGCTTCTAATATGCCTTTAGCTCCACTACCTGATTATTTGAGGAAATAATGAATCCATATTACGGATATAGTGGATATCAGCCTTATGGCTCTTACGGGTTTAATCCGAATCCATATTATAATCCATTCTATCAAGGTGGAGGCAATGCATTTTTAATGCAAGCATTGGCTCAACAACAAGCCCAGGCTCAAGGACAAGGGCAAGGAGGGGGAGGAGGAACTATTAGAGGAATAAGTCCACTGGTTTTAGCAAAATTAGGATATAAATTATATAATGCATATCAAGGAGCTAATACAGCCTCTCAAGGGGCTAGTGCTATTAATTCTGCATACCAAAGCTATGCTCCTGTATCGTCAGGGCTAGAAGGGTTAGGGTATGGTAATGATATTTATCAAGGTGTAAATTCTGCAAATACAGGGGCTCAAGCTGCTAACACGGGGGCTCAAGTAGCAAATACTGGACAAGCTACTGGGGCTAGTGCTGCTCAATCTGGGACTGGATGGGGGCAGACGGCTTCTAATATAGGGACTGCTTTAGGAGTTGCCAATGCTCTTTATACTGGATATCAGGGGTCTCAGGACACTCAAAATCTTGGAAGAGAGGAGAGAGGGGCTAGGGCTAGACAAGGCATAGAGAGGGCTGTTGCTGCTTTTTATACCGCAGGATTATCAGAAGCTGGAATTGCCGCCATGGATGCCATTTGGGGCAAGGGCACAGGCCAGAAGTTAATGGATAAAAAAGATAATTTTGCTAGAAGCAAATGGGGGAAAATTCTGGCTCCAGGGTATTCTTTTGCTATGAAGCCAGTAGATAAAGGTCTAGGCAAATTAGCAGGAGGGGCAACTGAATATACGGAATTTAGAAATTTAAAGAAACAAAAAGATGCAGGAATTATCTCGGAAGAAGACTTTAATAGACTAGCGCAAGGAGCTATCAAAACAGGGACTCAAGGGAGAAAAGGGATCGACCCATATAGAGATTATTTAGAGTCTTTATCTAGAGGAGAGAGCCAGGGAGAAGCTGCAAGGGCTATGGAATTTGCTTCTAGGGTTAAGTCTGGAGAAGATAAAGTTGCTGACAAGATGCTTAGGGGAATGGATATCGCCAATCAAGCTAATGTGATTGAGGGAATTTCTAAGGCCACTGGTAAAAATTATTATAAAGATTTAAATACAGACCAGAGAAATTTAATGTCTCAAGCTATTTTAGATTACGACAGAATTAAGGATGATACTTATTTTGGGGCTAAAGGAGCTGCTAGTTTAAATTTAGATGATAACATTAAAAATACCCTCTTAGATATTTCTAAAGGGCGACAATATAAACCAACATCTACTTACGACGATTCTCAATATAAAGTTCAAAACCCTGGGCTAGGCAAGGAAGAAGCTCAAGCTCGGTTAGACCTTCTATACGGAGAAAAACCTGAATATCAAGGGGGGAAAGGAGGCAGGATGTTTGGTGGTAACCTAATGAAAAAAGTTTACGAGGCTAAACAGGAACAAGCTTTTAACAAATTAAAAGAGGAGTTTATGAAGACTCCTGGACAAGGATTTTATTTTAAATAAAGGAAATTTATGGCAACAAGACCAATGATAACAAAACCAGGAAGACCCCAGGGGGTTAAACAAATACTGCAAAACTCTGGGACCTTAGCTACTCTTAATTCCTTAGCAGGGCAAGGAGTCCGTCCTTATGATGCATTAAAACAGCAACAGCAAGCTATATTTAATCAATCAGGGGATGGGGGTCAGGCTTATAACGCTTGGGCAGCTAATCGACAAACTCCTAGAATCCCTAAATCTCCTCAGGGGCAAGCTGGGCAGTTGGAGAGAGTTTCTCCAGGTGTTTATAGAGATGCTCAAGGTAATTTAGTCAAAGGCAATAGACCTCAGATGCAAGCGCAGCAAAGACCTATGATGCCAGCTTTTAAAGGGCAGGGAAGTGTCACAAGACCTCAATTTTCACAAATGCCAGCAGACAATAGCCCAGCTATGCAAAATTTGCAGGGTCGTCCTAAGATGACAGGCCAGCAGCCAGCTCCTATTGGAATGACTCCAATGTCTCAGGCTCCTTCCTCTCAAGGAATGTTAAATTCTAATCCAGACTTATCTAATGCAACTCCTTCTAAAGCATGGAATCCTTTTAATGACCAAGCTTTAGCAGCATATTTACAGTCTTTGAATAATGGAATGAACTACCGATAGTTTTACTTTAATGGTATAAAATTTTTATGGCAGTAGTTAATAACCCTCAAATTCCAAAGCTCCCAGGAGGAGCTAGCGTCCCTAAGAAAAAGCCTATAGTAGCAGTAACTCCTGAGCAGCAAATTCGACAAAAAAATGCTAGACTCAGGCAAAAGCTTACAGGCTTTACAGCAGGGACTCCAGAATATAATAGGGTAACTACTAGGATTAATTTTAACAGAAATAAACTAGGATTAGACCCTCGTAAATTTGGGCAACCTGCTCCTGCGACTCCTCAAGCAACAACTCCTGCTCCAGAAGCGGCCCCTCAAGTTCAACCTCAATTGATTCCAGTGACGCCAAATCCTGCTCAAAATGCAGATTATATGAGAATTATGTTCCCTGATACTAATCCTTATGAAGTTGGAGATTGGCAAAAATCTCCAGTTTATAACATGAGAGTTCAGGAAGGCCAAAATGCTATGAATAAATTAATGGCATCTAGGGGCCTTGTTGGTTCTGGGGCAGAATTAAAATCTAATGCTGATTTAATTAATAAAATTACAGCAGAAGAAGGGGATAGGGCTTATGGCTTAAGAGGACAAGAGGTTGCTAATAATCTTCAAAGAGGGGGAAGCTTTCAAAACTTCTTAACAGGGGAAGCTGATAGGGCTAATCTTCAAGCACAAAACCAGTTTAATAACATGATGCAAATTTATGATGCACAAACTAAGAACGCTTTAATTAACTCCATTCCTGAGATGACTCAGTATGGAATTAATACAGCATATTCTCAGGCTGGTAAAAACGCTCAGAATATTGCAGGTAATTACAAAAAATATTACGGAAGTGGTGGTGGAGGGGTAGGACCATTTATTCCAGCTTATCCAAATCAGCCAAATTTTGCTCCTTATGATGCTGCTCAAGCTATTGCAAGTGGAGCAAGTAGCGGTAATATGTGGGGAAGTATTTTAGGTGGTCTAGGGACTGCTGCAACTATGTATGCTTTAAGTTAGGAAGGTATGCCAAACTTTTACGATCCATATCGACATAGCGAACAGTCAATGTTGTTCCCTTCTATGGGAAGCTGGATGTTCCAATCCAATGGTCCAGAAGATATTTATAAGAGCGTAAATAGTCTTCAAGGGATGCAGGTTAACCAAGAGAATTTAGATGCTGCTGAGAGGAAAAGAGAGTATCGAGACGAATCTCAAGATATTTTCTCTGGGATTCCTGAAGAGGCTGGAGTGGAAGAATATTTAAAAGCTAGTGCAAAGCTTGGTGCTAAGTATGGAGATATTGAACCCGTATTAAAATACGCTGAATATAAAGATAAGAAAGATAATCCAGATATTAAAAAAATCGCAGACTATTTTAAACTAGCAGATGAGTTAGAAGGGACAGGCTTTGAAGATGTTATTGCCCAAAAATATGGTATTGAAGATAAAGATTTAGATCAGTATAGAAAAAATCAGGCTAGTATCCAGGCAAGAGGGAAGAAGGGAGGAGGTAGTCCTTCAACAAGAAAGTTAAATATCCTTACTTTTCGCAATCCGCAAACTGGAGAAGAAGCTACTCCTATTTATCAAGATGAAGTTGAGGCTTTAAGAAATAAAGGATTTGTCCCTTATAAAGCAAGCGAAGAGAAGGCTAAGATAGATGCTAAATTAGCAGAACTTGCTTTTGACGTTGCAAACAAGTCTTTAGGTGGCGACGTAGAGAAAGCAGCCGAAGGGAATATTGGCAATTTAATGACTGGGGGAGCTCCTGCTAAGAGTAAAGATATAGTAGAAATTAATGGAGTTCAATATAGAAAAGGTCTTAAGGGATTAGAGAGGATTAAATAATGTCTTTCCCAGAAGATGACGCTCCTGACTTTATTCCATACGAAGACATCCCTGAGCTTGCTCCTAAGGACGACGCTCCTGACTTTATTCCATATGAAGAAGTTCCTGATTTAGCTCCAAAGGACACTGAATGGTTAAAAATTGCGGGCAACAATATTCGACAAGCTGGAGGAAATTTTCTCGGTGGATTAGCAGGAGCTGGAGAAAGAGCAATTGATAGACTTTCTGACCCAGATTCCGTATTGCCAGTATTCGGGACAGGGTTTCAAGGCATGGCAAGATACCTAGATGAGCTTGGAGTCGATGAAGCCCTTGTAGGATTGCAAGAAGAACAGAGAGATAAGGTTGGGGAGAGTATTCAAGACTCTTTATCTAGAGTAAATCCAGAATCAAAAGCTGCTGAATTATTCGCAAAATATGGTGGGGGGACTGCTTCTATTCCTTTCTACTTAAACCCAGCCACTGCTGGGATGGCTTTAGTTTCTAATTACGGGAATTCTGCTAGAGATTTATTAAACCAAGGAGTTTCTGAGGATAAAGCGGATGTCTTAGCTATGGGAGAAGGAGCTGCCTCAACTTTCCTTAATAGACTTCCATATACTGAGGCAATCCAAAGAGGTCTTGGGAATAAGGCATTAGGGTATTTAGGGACTGGAGCGGTAGAATCAACTACTGATTACGCCTCCTCTGCTCTTCGATATGCAAGAGATTTAGCTGCTGGGTTAAATCCTGAATGGGATAGTAAAACAGCAGGAGAGTCTGCTTTAGTTTCTGGTTTTGGAGGTATGGGGGCTAGAGGATTTATTGGAGCTCCTGATAAACAAGCCCCAATACAAAGAACTAAAGATACTGAAGTTGATGCTTATATATCTAGAAATACTCCAGAAGCCGAGGCTTTCCCTAAGCCATTAGAATTACCAGCTCCAGAAGAAAGATTAGCCCCCCCTGCCCCAGAGGAAAAGCTAGCCTTACCAGCTCCAGATGTAATTTATGGAGAAGGAGAATCTGTGATTCCAATGGGAGGAGAGACTGTTGAGGATGCTATGCCTAAGCCCCTTCCTATCCTTGATAAAGCAGAGGCTGCTGACCCATATCAAATTATAGACCCAGAGGAAGCTATTCAAGATGCAAAAACATTACAAGAAACTCTAAGTCAAGGAGCTTTAGGCTTTGATGCGAGGACATCAAGAAGACAAGCTTTGCTTAAAAAAGAAGAGCAGTTGTTTAAAGAAGCAGCAGAGACTAAGGCTGAGTCTGAATTCCAAGACTATGCTGCTGGTGTAGAAAAAGAAACAGGGATTAAAATTGAAAAAGATTGGAGAAAAAGACTTTCCAGCGAGAAGGGGGCAATTAACTTTGCTCCTAATTGGTTTAAGCCGTCTAGCGTTTCTGATTTTATTTTTAATAAGCTTCCTCAGTATGTACCTGAGTATAGTAATTTAGATAAAGCTACTAGACTTTTAAAAGGAGAGACTGCTTCTAATTTATATTTCAGACCACTAGGGCAATTTAGAAAAGCAGCTAGTTTTGTTAATACTTTAGCTAACTATAATAAAAATGTTCAATCTGCCAAGGATTTTGCTGATTTGGATATCATAGCAAAGCCTGTTCAGATTAATAGAAAAATTAATAAAACAATGGAATCTGTCTTTGCAGCAAAAGATGAGGATGTGGTTAAGGTTCAAAAGCTAATGGCAGTTCAGAGAATGGCTGCTGCTCGTGGATTTAAGGTGGATACTTCTCCAGAGCACTTAACTAAAGAGGGATTAACTCCTGAGCAAATTAAAATATACGAACAAACCACTAAAGGTATGGCTGAGATTTTAGATGAGCATGAAGCTGCTTATTATATAGACCCTCCAAAGTGGATTAAAAATCATGCTACTGTTTTAAAAAGAGAGCAAGGAGCTCTGCAATTAAGAAATTTACCTCCAGAGCAATTAAGCCCAGAGCAAGCAACTATACTAGCAAAAGTGGATAAAGCCGAGCGCATAGTTAATGCCTACAATACTGCTGTTAAAAATAAATTCAATCAATATAGAGAGGCTGGAATATATACTCCATTTACTAGACAAGGAAAGTTTTTCTTAACAGGCAATGATAGTTCAGGTCGCCCTGTATTTGAATTATATAATAGTCGATATGATAGAAATGCAGCTCAACAAGCCTTAACTAAAAATGGTGGAGAAGTTTTAGATTCTGGCGTAATGTCAGATAGAGTCAATTCAAAATCTCCGTACAAAGCCTATGACTCAGAAATGCTAGCAGCTTTAGCAGACCACTTTGAAGGGCAGCTACAAGAATTCCCTGAGCTTGCAAGCGAAGTTGCTGAAATGAAGCAAGAGATAGGAAGTAGGTTTGGTATTAAGCCTGAAACTAAGACCTATTTTACAAAACATTTTTTAAATGCAAAACTAACTCAAGGTGCAGAGATTCCTAACAAACAAACCCTAGCTAAGTATTTTGCGACCTCTAGTAGAACTATTGGCTCTCAGCATTTTAATGCTCATATGCAAGATTTATTTGCTGAGATGGACGATAGCCCTGATCAAAGTCGAGAAGTTCGTCAGTATTTAGAAGATTATAAAGACTACTTAATATCTCCTCATAGTAGTAGTGTTATGGATGCATTTACTGGTAATCTTGCAGCCTGGCATTTATCAAAACCTGCATCGGCTGTATATAACTTAACTCAGAATATTGTTAACACATATCCTCAAGCAATGAGCTATGTTGGTGGAGCTAAGGCTTTTGCTTTAATGGCAAAATCTCACAAAGATGCCTATAATCTGTTAAGAGGTAAAGCTTCTAAGGAGCTAACTAAAGCATATCAACTAGCTAAGGACGAAGGTGTTATTGGAACTAAGGCTTCAGTCATTGAAGCAGATACAAAGGCCTTAGGGCCTACTGATTTAATCCTTAAAGGATACTCAACGGTTGAGTCTTATAATAGGGCAATTGCATTTGCAACTGGTTATAGAATAGCGGAAATGAAACCAGAGCTTGCTAAGGATGGTAAATATGCTTTTGCCTCTAAGTTTGTAAATGAGTCTCAGTTTGATTATGGGATTACTAACAAGCCTGAAATAGCACGGAATCCATATTTAAAACCGATTTTTCAATTTAGATTATTTCAAGGACACCAACTAAGGTTCCTTAGAAACTTACTAGAGAGAAAGGAGTACGCTGCCCTGGCTAGTTCATTAGGGTCTTCAATCGCCCTAGCAGGAATTAAAAGCTTGCCTTTTGCTTCTACTATTACTGATTTAATAGGCTTAATGCTAGACGATGAGATTCATAGAGAACTAAATAAAAAAGCCGATAAATATGTTTCTAAAGATATTCAAGATGTATTTAAAAGAGGTATCCCTGCAAGAGAAGGGCTAGATTTGTCAGGTGGTCTAGCTGGTATGAGTTTAATTGATGGATGGGAAGATAATATTTATTTAAATGCTACTAAAACAGCTTTAGGAGTAGGATATACCCCATTTCAGATAATGGAAGACTATAATATGGCTTCTAAAATTGCTGACCCTGAGATGCGAGCTCAAAAAAGAAAAGAAGCATTACTTCCTCCAGCCCTTAAATACCCAGAAAAAGCAGAAGACGAAAGAAGAAGAGGGTATATTTCAACTAGAACTGGAGAAAAATTATTATCCAGAAACCCTTCAGAGTCTGATACTATAAAATACAAGCTTGGATTTCCCCCTCCAGAAGTAGGGCAAGAATATGAGCTTATTTCTGACCTTAAAAAAGAAGAGCAGAAGCAAAAAGAGATGCTTAGCGAAGTTAATTTTATTCCTAGATTACTATCTCTTAAAACAGATGCAGATAGAAAGTCTTTTAACGAAGATTTAAAGCAGTATATTCAAGAGTATGGCAAGTTCCCAGTGGATATAGCAAACCTTAGCTCTGGGATTATAGAGAAAATATTAGACTCTCAGAAGACCGTAGCTGAGAAGATTGTAGATAAGTCTAATAAAACAGTAAATCCTAGGTTGAGAAAAATATTAGAAGACCATCGAAGTAATACCTTATCTCAGTAGACTACCGATAGCTTTTATATTTTAGTAGACTAGGGTTAGTACTTTAGCTAAGGAGAGAACTATGAGTTCAGATTATTTAAAACAAGTGCAAGGTGGCCACTATAATGGGATGAAGAAAACTGGCGAAGAGGATGTTAAATCTTCTAAAAGAACAGCTTCTCATCCAGCCCCTAAAAAAGGTTCTAAAGCCCCAAAGAAAAAAGGGTATTAATCTTAATCGCAGCTAGCAAAAACTAGCTGCTTTTTTTTGGAGATATCCATGCAAAATGGCGCAGGTTTTAAAACTAAGACATCTGAAGATATTGAGCACTTCCATAGAAGGTTTGATACTTTAGAAGATGGCGTTAGAGATTTAGTAACTTCAATAGGAGCGCATACAGTGGCGGTAAATTCTCAATCTGAAATTTTAAAAAAACAGCTAGAAAAGCAAAACAATTCTATTGATACTAAAACAGTTTATTACTTACTGGGGATTGTAGCAGCATCTGCTGCTGGAGGGAAATTACTTGCAGACTTAATAGCTATATTAAGTAAATTATTAGGCACATGAAATTATTTTTAAAGAGGTTAAAATCTAAAGAGAATGTTACTCTTGGGGTTTTATATTCTTTTGACGGGCTTTCTTTGTATGCCACTTTAGAGCTAGCTTGGAAAGATAACCAGCAACAGAACTCTTGTATCCCTGTAGGGGTCTATAAAGTTGTTAAGTGGAATAGCCCTAAATTTGGAAGATGTTTAAAAATATTAGATGTCCCAGGTAGAGAGGATATTCTTTTTCATACTGGAAATTCTGAGCAAGATACTAAAGGTTGCGTTTTGGTTGCAAGTATTTTTAAAGACGATAAGGTGTTAAATTCTAGGAGTGCTTTTGTTAGACTTCTTGCGGAAGTTGAATTTGCAAAAGAGATTACATTGGAGATATATTAATGGGCTTTCAAGATTATTCAGGGTATCCAGTTAGAGGACAAGATTATTTAGGTGGAACTAAATTTGAAAGTGCGATTTTAAAAACACACCCAGCAGGATGGGCTGCTGGTATATTTTATTGGACTTTTGGGGAAGCTAAAAAAACTATCCGTAAAATGCTTAGGAGTAGAAAGGTTGGAGATTTTGTAATTCACCTAGCTCCTTTTGATTACTCTCATGAATACAACATAGACAAGTATATGCCTATTATTGAGCCAGTGGCCATCTGGTGTAATAATATGCAAATAGAGTTTCCCAATACTAAGATATTAATATCCCCATTTTGTGAACATAACCACAAAAGACAGGTGATGAGTAAAGTTTTTGCTAGACTAAGAAAGCTGGCCCCTAACTGTGGAATGGTTAATTCAATTTGGAAGGGGGATGAGGTTGCAAATACCATTACAGAGATTCATTTAGAGGATTCAAAATTAAAACCAAGACCTAAGAATGATATTTATTTAGTGAGTTTTGATGGCTTTGGTGGAGAAGGGGATGGAGATTTTACTGATACAGATGTTCAAAGAATCCTAGAGTTTTATAAAGACGCAAGACACGTTAGAGCTTGGAACTTTAGGTATAACGGCAAATTTGGCCATAAAGATACCACTGTTTTAAACAAGAGAAAGCATTGGCCAGATGAGCATTACCTTAGAGGCCATGCTGCTATTATGAAAAAGAGAGAAGGAAGTATTACTTGGCCTAATACTGCTTTATATAAACCTTTTGCAGACGATCATGGCACTGGGGGTAAAGATAATAAGGCTATGTGCATTTTGAATATTAGAGAAAAACAAGTTTCTGTAAGAGATTCTAAAGGCAAGATTATTGATGTTATGACTAGGGCCAAGGATGACCATATTGGAGATCCTAAAGGGGGTAGATTTTATTCTAAGAAGTATGCTTATCAATTAGCTGACATAGCAGAATTTAATACTGGGAGTCGTCTCATTAAGATTGGAGATATGCCTTTAACTGATGGTGATTTAAGAAGTGGAAGATTTAAATAGGAGCATTTATGTCTAAGAAAAAAACTTGTGGAATTATAGTAGCAGCTACTGGTCTTATTGCAACTATATTGCATTTATTTGGAGTGCCAGTTCCTCAGCCAATTGTTACTGGAGTTGGTGCTGTGTGTGAAGCTTTGGTTACTGAAGAGACCCCTGCTGCTGGGTATTAAACTCTCCTTTTAAATAGGAGGTTACCCAGTCTATAACTTCTTGGGGGTCGTTGGTTGCAATGACTGTAGCCAAGTATCCATAATTAACTAATTTTACTAACCAGTCTTTTTGCTCTGGAGACGTTCTCCCTTTTAAGATTTTAAGCTCGATATACGCTCCGTGGTAGCCTCCTCTAGGTACATTGATAGTGATATCAGGGTATCCCTTCCTCTGCCCCTCAGCTTGCATCCTACGGCCTCTAGTGATTGCCTGGAACCCTCCTCCTCCCTGATGTGGATTGCCTGATATCATTTGCCAATCAGGGTTCTGGATAGCCATTATGTTCACATATTTAAAGAAAGCTTTTTGTAGCTCAGATTCCGAGATTTTGTTTGATAAGTTCTTCGACATATTTTGTAACTGATTTGCCTAATGCTTTAGCTTTTTGCTCTAGTCTGTCTTTCATTTGTGGAGTTAAGTAAACAACTAATCTCTCCTTGGAATTAGGGTCTTTGATTTTAGGAATTTGGATAATTGAGGCCATGCCAAAATACTAGCAAACTTTTAACGATATCGGTAGCTATGAATCTAATTCAGTCACAGAAAGCCTCAAATCAAAAGCTTTCTTAGTAGGGACCCATGAGACTGTGATAGAGTCTTTAATGCCATGATATTTAAATACTTCTTGGATAGCAACTTCTAAGGCTTGGCTTAATAGGTCTAAATCATTATGGCTTAATGATACGACTTTGCTCTTTTTTAGCAAAAGCTTCTCTCCATCTGACTCCTGAGATGAAGGAGGCGAGGAGTGCGTTGCTTCGGATGAGTCTTTTTTTGAAGGACAAACTTTCCCCCTTAAAGCTTGGGATAAGAATTGCCAACATCTCTCGATATGCTCTTTTAATTTCATTAACTTCAACCCCTTCTTGAATTAGATCATTGTCCATATTTACCTTATATCATTTAATATCAATAGCTAAAACCCTAAATGAGTTAAGTCCCAAACAAATCCTTCAGAATTTAAGGTCCTTTTAACTCTACCCTTCCAAGTAGCTCTTATCTTATCTTGATTTATATAATAAGTAACCGTCTCAGTGAGGATATTACTAGGCTTTAAGACCCATTTAAATCTCATATATTCAGACTCTGAAAATATCAATAAAGCCTTGCAAGTTAGAACCTTGCTAACCATTCGGCAATCTCCATCCCAATTCCATATATGCTGCTTTTTATATACCTCGTGAAGATATTGAGCTGCTCTAATATTAGTAGGGATAGTCTGTAAAAAAGTCTCTCCTTGGGTTTTATATCCTGTTAAAGACATAACCCCATAATGAAGATATTGCTTCGGCCTTGCTATCGGCTTAATTTGAACATCTGCTAAAACATTTAAGGATATTAACAACAGGTAAATTATTTTCATATCATTACCTAAAAATAATGATGGTGATTAGAACCAAGGATAACATTGCAAAGAGAGTCGCAAACATCTCTGCTGTCTTAGCTCTATTCACACATCGTTGCACTACTTTAATTAGCATCTCTACATCTTGAGTAATTTTCTCACTATGAGTTTCTGCCAAAACTCTCTTCTTAGTTTCCTCTTCTAGCTTGAGACATAGGCTATCATGCGATATGCCTCCGAATATTGGATGCCCTTCCATTTCCCCTCTCCTATTAAAAAACTATCGACCAAGTGGCTTTGAAGGCAATGCCCAGTGGGGTAGTTTTGGATCTTGCCAATACCCACTCACTCCAGTCTTAGCATCGTTAATAGAATGCCATCCCTTCATATCCTTTGGCTTCTCTTTTTGGACATTAACAAAAGTAGCTTCTAAGTCATATAAATATCTGCCAATGCCTAAATGAACGGCAGCTCTTTTCATTGCTCCAGAGATGCCCCCTTTAAAACTTTCAATATCTGTAAATTCTGCTCCGTCTTCTCTAGTAATCCAGTGCTGAATAGGCGACCCCGCAATCTCTTCTTCTCCAGCCTGAACACTCAACTTGCAAGTAACCCCCTTGTCGTGGATGTTAATTTCAGACTGCCAGCCTCCTAGCCCAAATACTTCATCGAGTCTATCCATGATAGCTCTGTTAGTTACATAAGCTAACACCATAGCCCAGGCTCCATCAGCCTTATTCCCACTTCGCTGAACACGCCATTCAATCTTATCTGCCTCAAAGGGCTCTTTTAATTTTTTTAATTGTTCTTCTAGTTTTGTCATATTCCCTCTTATTCTAACTCAATATCAAATTTATCTTCGATGTCTCTAACTAAAGGCATACACTCTATACAGACTTCAGAACTAGACATATCTTTGTAGTTAGTTAGAACTTTCGCACAAGTATCTGCACTAACAATATCATGGCAGATATAGCATCTACAAAAAGCTTGCTGCCCTTTCTCAACAACAGACAACAAATACTGCTCTAATATTTCAGTATAGTCGTCCCTAATAACAGGCTGCTTAACTAAGTCCCTTACTTCTCTAATAGCATCGAACTGAGCCTCTCTTGTCTTGTCGTACTCGTCAAGTCTATTATCATAATCTTTTACCCATGATTCACTCATAACATTCTCCTAAAGGTTAAACTTATTTCTTATCTACTTTTGGCTTTTTAGCTAAATGCCCATTAGCCATCTCTGGTAAATTCTTTACTAAATCCACTGGAGGGGTTACCGCTTCTGTTGATACCACTGGCCCAGCAGTTACCGCTAATCTATTCAAGGAAGACTTATCTTCTAACTGTCGAAACAAGGTTGCTATGTCTTTAATGAACATAGCCTTAGTAGTTACCTTGTCATAGTTTAAAGCATCCTGGATAGTAGCAACCTCAATTAGTTTCATATTAAATCTCCTATTGTAATTTTTAAAGCTCTTGCCAACTTCTTTAAATTCTCAGCAGTTGCCATACGACGACCGCACTCATAATGAGAAATATGGCTCTCAGCTAGTCCAGCTAATTTAGCTAACTGTGCTTGCGTGAGGTTTCTACTCTTCCTTAGTCTCCCAAGGCGTATCCCAAAATCGTCTCTCATCTGATTCATACTCTTCCTTTTTATCATCACTAGACTCCTCAGTCAAGTCTAAATTTCTAATTATAACATCCTCTTCCCCTTTTTGCCCAGGGCAGAATGTTTCTGAAATTCCATCGCCAAAATCTATAGTAGTGCAATTATAAACCTGGGCATATAATCCTATTAACAATAAAGCTTTAATCATTACTCTCCTTTTTTGGATAAAGTTTAAAATAGGCTTCAACAAACATCTCTATAGTAGCTCCCTCGCTTAACTTCCCATCCCTGTAAAGTTCCATGAATTCTAAGGCCGTTATACTTTTAGCTGTTTTACTAAGCTCTTTAAGTTGTTGGACCCAGACTAAGCAATGCAAGTTTCTTTTCTTATCAGATAGAAGCTCTGGCCTAGCCTGAACCGATTGGATGATATATTCAGTTATTTTTTCTGTCATAAATTATTAAACACCATTACAATACAAAATAGGATGCAAAGATATATAAAATTTTTAATCACTTTATCCCCCTTAAATCAACTCAAAATTAAAAGCTTGTGTACATTTTAACTGTGAATTCATTCAAAGTCAGATAATAGTTTTCTCCTTTTTTATAAACGTTCATTTCAAATTCGACCTGCTTTTCTTTTTTTGCTCTCGAACAATGTCTTAAGTAAACTGATTTTTTAACTCGCCTCTTGCCGATTTTGTAGATCATTTAGCCTCTGGTTTTTTGGGTAAAGGTTGCCAATGGGTAAAGTAAGTCTGTGGTAAATATCCATGCTGACTACCAGCCGACGACCAGATCATAATTTCGCCATTGTTTAACTGCTCTCTTTCACTAACAGTATAATGATTAACTAAACAATCATCAGTCGGACTATAAAATAAAACTTGTTGATTCAACTCTGGCAACCTCTCGCTGCATAGTATCCAATTCGGCTCGTAAGCTTTGAGGCGTTCGATCTCGGCTTGTTGGGATTTAAGAAATTCAATTAATAAATGTGCGTTTAATTTGTCGATCTTTGCATAAAAATCTTTAAAGAGGACTGAATCACTTTCAGGCTCTCTGTGAAATTCAAGCTTGTCTATAAATTCAATCCAATATTCCACGCTCATTCCCTTACTCATTTTCTTCCCCTTGTCTCAATAATTAAAGCAACTGATAAAACTGTGATTATAGAAAACAGTAAAAATATAAATGGAATACTAACTTCAATCATTCTTCCCCCGCTGGTTTAAGGATAAATTTTTGGATTGTTTTCTTTCCAATATTTATGCGTTTCTAAATTATTCATTTTCTAGCCTTTAGTTATTTAAACTATCTTGTAAAATCTCTAATGCTTTTGTCCTTAAAATAGCACTACCCCCTGTCATTACACTAAGCAGATATTTCTTTTCCTCTAAAAAAACCTTTGCAAATTTAGGATCGTATTGAACAATGCTTGATGTATTACTAATCAAATCGGCAAGCTTAATTGATTGTGTTACATAGTCGGTCTTAGCCAAACTATCGGCATAAGCCTTTTTCCTTGCGGCTCGATTACCCTCCGAAAATCTTGTATCTGTTAAGTCAAAGACTGTGTCAGATACCTCATGTCCGAATAGACTTTTTATTTCTTCGATCTCTGTATCAGTATCTTCAACAACATCATGCAACCAAGCGGCTTGTAATGTTATAGGATTATTTTCCTTAGCAGCGTTTAAAATATCAACAACGTGTTTTAAATGATACCAGTAAGGATCGTTAGTGTATTTTCTAAGTTGCTTGCCATGTCTGCCGATTGCAAAAAATTTAGCTTCTTGTACTGTTGCCATACTACTCCTTGTCATTTGATGCCTTTGGTTTTATAATTTTAATCGTTGAGCCTATAGGAAATTGCTCAAGGTCTAGTGCTACCGAGGAAGCTACGGCTTCAAGTAATTCGGCTAAATCAGTATAAACTTCACCTGTATAATGCGACCTTGTGAATACCCATCCATTTAATTTTTGTTCTATGCTTATATCTGCCATGCTAGTCCTTGTTGATAAACATTGTACATTTATCGCAGAATCCATTTTCTTTTCTTGGTATAAGAATATGCAAAATCGATTCCTTGTTATTACATTCCTCGTAATTATGAAGTAGATGCGCTAGCCAAACTGAACAGCCAGCTTCTTGATGTACGCACTTATTACAGTATTCTGCTTCATACTCCATGCTTTCAATACCATTTGAAAAATATCCCATACATTCTCCTAAACTTCGCTAGGGGTTAATTTCTAAAATATTCCCAAAGCTCCCTAAGTTTAGTAGTGTTCTTAAAAAGCTTAGGATCTGTTTTCTGTTTCATTTCATAAGTTACTAATTCATACTTATCCCGATCATTTGTAGCAAACCAAAGTTCTTGGACTGCCGCTTCTAAGGTTGTTGCATAAACAAAAAGTTTTTTACTTTCTATTTCTCTGAATCCATACATCAATACTTCTTCCATATTATTTAACTTCCCTAGAATTGGTATTCTCAGTACTATTAAATTGTAACTTCATTAATTCTTCCTTGTACCATTCAGGCATCCCACTAGTGACACCTCTATTAATTGCTTTCCATGACCAATCGAATAATTCTTGCTTAATTTCGGCTTCACATTCTGATAGAATGTCTGTGCCTACTTCCTTAAAAAGCAAGCCAATATCTCTAGGCGAATTCTCTAGTTTACCAGCTTCTTTTAAATGCTGAACAGCTTTAGCCCATCTTGCAGCAGTTCTATATTTATTAATTATTCTTTGAATAATATCATTTTGTCCTGGGTTAGATTCTTTCCAAGATGTTGTATGAATTTCCTTAAAAGCTTCTGATACAAATTTACCTAGTAGTGCTTTGCCATCAGTGCCAAATCGTTTGTAGTTTTTGATTACAATACCCTCTACTTTTTGACCGCCTAAGATTGAAACAGTATCTAGTAGCTCCCTAATTTCTTCTGAAGAATTTATCTTACCTTGATAAAAGCTAGGCATACACTCTAAGCCTATTCTTTCCGCTTCAATCTTTTTTGCTTCTGGGTCTAAGTAAACTTCATGCCCTGTATTAATATCAAAAAGCATAATGTAATTTTTAGGAGTCCGTTCATAAGCCAAAGTATTATGTTTAGGACTCGCTAAATACTCACCTCGATAAGTCCAGCCATCCATTAATAAATGTTGTATGGATTTACAATAATCAACTGCTTTATTAAACATTTTTTCAGGAGCATACATATTTAATACGCACCCCTTAGATCGGCACTTCAATTCGCCATTAAAGACTCCAAAACTAAACTGAGAACCATCTAATTTTTCTTCTACTAATACTTCATCAAATAATAATTCTTTGATATTAGCATGACCCAAAGCCCATAACTTCGGATATGAGTGCCAACTTGTATTTAGGTTTTCTTGTATTGCTTCCATATTTTCCCCTTGTTAAATCTTATACTTACTTATTCTCACTAGAATTCTGATTCTGGTTACTATTATTTTCTTTTGCTTTAACTGATTCTAAAACTCCTGCCTCTTTTGCTAGTGAATAATACACTTCTGGAGTTAGATAGCTTTTTAAAGAATCGCCTGCCATATTTTCAAAATCACGCTCAGAGAGTTCTCCAGCTTTAAAAGCTTCTTGTATTATGGCGTTACATTCTAAACATTCTCTGTGTGTCATAATATCACCACCGTCTGATGATATTTGCTTACCGTACTTTCCGCCCTTTGGTATTTTATAGAAACACATATCGCACCGATAATCTTTTCTAGCCTTTGGAAATTCTTGTCTGATTAGTTCCACCTATTCCCCCTTTAAAAAACGCACGAACCCAGCCACCGCAAGCCAATCGGATTCGGTTTTGATTTCTGTATCCCATCCGCAAAAATTAAATTTATCATCAAGATACATAATGCTTAGAAATCCGCATCCAGCACCTTTTCTATTCCACCAACAAGCTTTCTTGTCTGTTAAAATATCCGCCTCAGGAAACCCGTATTTCTTAAGCATTTCGGCTAGCATGGTGAACCCTCGTTAATCTCTTTAATTATTCTTTGACGCTCTGCTTCGGCTTGGTTTGGATTGTCGAAGTAAGCAAATTGTTGTCCTGCTATTGTCGTGATACAAAAGGATGCATCGTCAGGATCTACTGCCTCAATAAAAAACTTATCATTAAAATAAGTATCATTCAGCTTGATTAGTTTCATTTCTGCCCCTTTAAATACTCGGTCATGAAAATATTCGCATACCCGATTGCTAACTTAGCCTCAAATCTGCCCCTATCTTGACAAATTTTTATAAAAATATCCTTAGCCACTTCAAAGTGTTTATCGGCTAGTAGTGTTTTGTTTGCTATGAGCTCTCCCAATTGGCGAGTCTCTTCTTCAGTTCTATTGTCGCATAAATAACAAAGTGGGAAAAATCTAGCCTGAGAAAAACCTGTTTCACATTTCACGCAATTATTATAAGTTTTTAATTTTGACTCCATCCTATTTCTCCAGCTCCTCTTTTTTAGAAGAGAAGAACTTCTCCAAAACTTCCTTTACAAAGGCTTGTTTTTGATCTTGAGTCATCTCTATAAATCCACGGAGTAGCATTTGATCAAACTCTTTTAAGTATTCAAAACGAATTACTTCCGAGGATAACTCTTCAATCTTAGACTTTTGCTTGTCGATAAGCTTGGAGGCTTCTTTCATAACAGACTCCATCTTTGATAATTGATCTATTAATTCTTTAGTGTCCATAATCTTACCTATATAAGTCTCTATAGTCCTGCTCTAATTTCTTTCTTTTTAAATATCCAGGGCCTCTTAATTCTAAATTATCAGCTAGCATTTTTCTCCAGGCTCTTGTGATGCTTTCTGGATTTGAAAGTAGCCCTCTTTCAAGAAGACTTAAAAAACTGAGAGCAAATAAATCAAGATTAAATCCCATAGAGATTAAGTCTTGCTCCCAGATCAATTTAATTGTTAGTAGTTTATTGTCTCTTGCTTCTTTATAGTTTTTTAAAATATCAAAAACTCTCTGGTCTAAATCTTTTAAATTATTTGATGTCATATATTTCCCCTCTGCAAGCGTTATGGGTTTGCTCCTCTTCAAAAAAGGCCTCAGCTTCTGCCAAGGCCCCGTGGACATGATGAATAGTTGAGTTTGCAAGTAAAGCGATTCGAGGAAAGTCTTTTTCAGTCTTTGCATATTCTAATATTTGTTTATGCAATAGTGATAAACTGGTGATGGCGTTTGTTACATCCTGTAGCGCATTTTCTAATTTATTTGGTATGATTATCATACTAGACTCCTTAAGGTTATTTGAAAGCTATCATGAACTAGACGAACTTGTCAATATTTATTTTAAAAAAATTGGGATAATTTTATTACCCCAATCACCCCGATTACTTACACTTGCAAATCTTTTTCTCTAGCAGGTTATTTACAAGCTTAAACCTAGTGCAATGCTGCTAGGCTCTCTTATTCAAGCCATTACCTAGATACGAAGTGGAATTTTAGTTTAAATTAAAGGCCAAGGAAAGTAAAGAGGCAATTTCTTGCCTCATAATTAAATTAATTTGTCAAGTTAAAAAGGGACATCCTCATCATTAAATTGAGGCATCTCCTCAGTGGTTAATTGAGCTGGGTTCTTATTGCTATATACAGCCCCTTCTCCTCTTAAGACATCAACTTTAGATATAATAATTGAGATGTCATATCTTTTACTATTGTTTTTATCCGTCCAGGAGCTTCCAGAGAGTCTTCCAGTAATCATAACTCTATCGCCTTCATTCACTGGTAACAATTCAGACTGGAAAGCTACTGCACTAATCCAAGTCTTGAATTTATTATTCTCTTCATTCCGCACCCGTAGTTTTTGAGCCTTTAAACTACTATGAATTTTTTCCACGACCCCTTCTATTTTTACGCTATTTAGCATATATACCTTATACAATTTTAAAGTTAAGAATTATAAGGATTGGCATCTAATACTAATGAATTTAAAAACTCATTAATTTCAGGCACAACAAAACTTATAAACTCATTATCCAGCTCTTGCCTTTCTATCACAGGTTTACCCCAGTTGCCACCGACTATTCCGCAAATATAACCGTGGTCGACTCCGCAAACTAGCATCTCTATTTGGTTTTGAATTCTAACGTGCTCAGGGACTCCTTGCTTCCAAGCACTATAATTAATAGTAGTCTTAATCTGTAGTGGAATATTGTCTAAGATAAAAGCGTCTGGAGTTGTTATTATATTTGGGGAATCAGGATTATAAAAAGTAGTTTTGTTTGGAGTAGCTATTAATTCAGGTCTTTGATATTTATTCCAAACAATATTTATTATACTATCTTCAATAGCTTGCCCCATCTCGCTAAAGACATTTGATTTAAATTCATAACCAAATTTTTTTTGGTTCCAAAGCTCCTGCTTTGTTGTAAATTTATCTTTACCGAGCAAAGCAGCAACTTCAGAGGCTCCTATACTTTGTTGCCTAAGCTTATTCCATTCGTCAAAATTATCTTCTCTGGTAACTTTTATAGGTATCATTTATCCTCCTTATCGTCTTCCTGCCTCGCCTTTGTTGTAATTTCAAAGATTGCTATATCTAAACAATCCCTATAAAGCTCTAATTGCCCTGCCAGAGCCTCTAGGAACGATTTAGAGCCTGATTTTTTTTTATTTAGTACAAAGCTAAGGGTCTGCCGATGCATCTTTAAATCCTTTGCTAGTGCTCCTATACTGATATTACTTTGTTTTAATAGATTATATATTTGTTTACTCATGTTATTTATCTCCGACTACTAAATCTAAATCATCGGTAATGACTTCATAAAATTGATTAGTTTTACTGTTATAAACTAAAGTATATTGGCCAGTGCTTAAATTATTCCACCATTTGACAAAGTCCTTGTACTCAGTTTTAGCTACTTTGTATCTCCATCCATAGCCATCATAGTCATAAAACTCTATAATCCCTCTTGCTTTATGGGTTCTAAAAGCATGATTATGTTCTGATTTACTAATGAATCTAAACATAAAATCTATTTTTTGCATATGATCCTTATTTGGTTAGTAGTGTATAATTACACTAGCTAAGGCTCTCATTTAGAGCCTTAAAACTGTAATTATTACAATCGACAAGGCATAATAACACCTAGCTTAGAATTATCGGAGCCTGTGACCTTAATTGGTGCTAAAGGGTCTATTCCGTCTTCCATTACTTTAATTTCTAAAGTTACAATATTATCTTTACTAAAATTACATAAAACTTCAGCAAGCTTTAATAACAGACTAGCACTAATTCCTAGCTTTACAGATTTATCAAATTTAGGTACAACTTGATTGATATCAGGATAGTTTAAGTCCTCCTGGATTATCTCTAGTGTATTTTTGAGATTTGTGCCTGCTCCGACATTACCTAAAATTTTATAATGTTCTGCATGGTCTCCAAAATGCGGCGATTTAGCAAGTTTAGGCTTGTTAAACTTAACAAGGCTTGGCTTATCAATAACTATTTCTGATAATTCATCCTTGCTTAGGGTTTTAATACAAGCACAATTACCATCAGAGCTATAAGCCTCTTTTTTATTTGGGTCTATATAAACACATTGCAAAGTTTGTTTAGTTTTATCAGTGCTAGCAATATTTTGAAGCGCAATTAATTCTTTAGTTAATTTCATATAATATCCCTTAAATGGTTAATAGCAGACTATAAGCCTACTAGCAGCAAGCCTTAACTTAATAGGCTTGCTAAACTAGACTTAGTTTATCTCTATGTTATTTAATTCATTTAAAAAGGTATTAGCTATAAATTGCTTATGATTATATTGAGCTATATTAAGCAATTGGCTAAAATCTTGAGGATCGAGATCTTTAGCCTCATCTAAATAATGATATCTATTACCTTGAATCCATCCAATTAACTCATGATTATAAACATCAGGTTCTATTTCTAAGACTCTTTCTTCTAACTGCTCTAAGGTCTCAGATTCTAATATAATATCTAAAACAGTATCTATTTGTTCATAAATAAAATCGTTAGGCATTTCATTGTCATGAGCAATTCTAACAGCAGCTTGAAGCTTATCGCCTAAGTTACTAATAGCAGAATCTTCAATCTTGTTATAATCATAAGAAATAAATTCTTGATCGTTATCTCTTTTTTTAACTTCTCTAACTTCTTTTAGTTTAATTGCAAAGTATTTTAATTTTTCTAAGTCCATATATATTCCTTTTTGGTTATAATTGATAGCTATTTAGCAGTATCTAATCTGTCTAAATTTCTTTGCATTGCAACACTATCGCACTGCTCTGCTGTATAAAGAGTTTCTTTGTATTGTTCTACATATTCCGCATATGCATTATAAATGGTATAAATTCCGACTAATAAAAAAGCTATCTTTAAAAAATTAAGAAGCTCTTTTAATAATTTAAGTGAGTATAATAAATATTTCATATAATTTCCTTTAAGGTTAAGTATATTATTATAATATATGATGGCACTTGTCAAGTATTAGTGTCAAGTATTTTATTATTTTTTACATTATTTTGTATTATTGATTCTAAGGTATGCAAATTTTGCATAGCTACATTCTAGCAATTATCCCCTTTTTATCAGCACTACCCCTATTTTCAGCTATTGCAATTATCTTGCATTTACTTCTACTATTACTCTTATCCCATTTCACTATAGATTCTCTTGTATTAAAGGGTAATACTACTTCTAACAATTTCAACTGCTTACAGGGTGTGGGGGGTGTCTACCCCTACCCTCTTGTTTTCCCCTAGTAATCTTTTGTAATACCCCTAGTAAGTTCTTTATCTATTTTCCAATAGTTGCTTTATCGTTTAAACTGTTGATATTGCTACTCTTATTGCGCTCCCCTATTAGCTGTTGCGTATCAGCTGTAGCTCTGCTGCACTGTTGCGCTGTTGTAATTAGTAATTGTTGCTAGCTTTTCCATTAGTACCACATTTGAACTTAGTGGTGAAGGTGGAACTGAAGATACACTCCTCCCTACCTGTCTAAGTGTAGTGACAATTAGACATGATAGAGAGAAGAGAGTGTCTGAACTTAGCGGAGCCAGGTATCACAGCAGACATTTACTTAAGGTCAAGTGACTATTGCAAGTCAATGCTTAGGGGTTACTCGGTCTAAGCTTTCTTTTCCAACTCCTCCAGCTTTCTTTAAGGAGACAAGCTAGTAGCGGTAGACTGTATTTGCTAAGTAAACAACAGATACAGTTCTCTTTAATATTTATTCTAATACTAAAGTGTATAGCCCTGAGGTGAGGGTTCTATACCCAGAGGATAAAGACTTACGGATGTAAGCCTAAGAGTTTAGTGTAAACTAATAAACTAGAGTATGGACTTATAAGGAAGAAGAAGATTCCCATGCCTGTCATTACCAGATATGTTCTGGGTACTCTTATATTTCTATATTAGCATATCTTAATAGGGTATCGCAAGTGTAAAAATAAAATAATTACTCTTCTAAAATATCATCACTTGTATTAAGTAATACCTGTATAGATTTGTTAGAAGTTGATAAATTATTATCTAATCTGTTTATAGAATGTATAGTCCCTAAGGTTGAGGCTAATTGTGATAATGATGCTTCTTTTATCTTTTTCTCATCATTCATCTCTAATAGCATTTTAAGCTCTGTGGTCTTATATAAATCATCCTTATCTACCCTAAACCTAGCTAGAGTCTCTCCATTAGCTATCTTCTCTTTTAAAAGCTTTAGCATTTGATTTACCCTGGGCTGTGAGGTCCCAACTTTCTCAGCTATCTCATATTGATTAAAACCCCCATTATGAAGTCTTAATACTTGGTCATAGGTATCAATCGTATCATTGCTTATAGCTCCTTTAGGCCTCCCGACGGGTCTAGTTATTTTTCTTTTTCTAGGCATAATTTTTCTTTAAAAAACATTTGACATAAAAGTTATAATCATATATACTCATCTTAAGTTGTTTCATATAAGCTTGTCATAAGGTTCATATGATTCCTTAAAGGTTAGAGGCAAGGTAGGATTATAGGAGTATGGCCCTATCTTGTCTTTTTTTTTACCCCTCTTCCATGATCCATGCTCCAATCTCCAATTTCTAATGAAGCTATATTAGCAGGTCTAATCCCTTTATCGTAGTAATCTAGAATTTTAATTCTAAGCCTTTTGCCATCAATCCCCAAATGATTGCATACCCAAAGATAACTACATTCTGAAGTGGTATCACTAGCTAGCCACCTAAGAGCATCATCCATATCTGCAATGGTAGTTGTGGTGCTAGGAAGAACAAATAGGTCTGCTAGGCTTCTTGATAAAATTGCAAATAATAATCTGCGCTCTCCACTAAAATCCTGTTGCTGCGTATATTCTGGAGATGTCATTTCGCAAATATTAAAATATTGGCTAAAAGAAATATCTGGACTTTTCTTGCTTGACATTCTAGTATAGTAATACTTTAAATATCTTAAACTTTCAATATGAATTCTACTGACAACGAAAATAATCCAGAAAGTGTTGTCATCCTAAATACCCCATTTACTCCGATTCCTGGTGTTAAATATAGATTCAATTATCTTAAATCTTTTAAAAAACTTGAAGAACTTAAAGCTACAATGTCTAAAGCAGACTATGCTCAAAAATATAAAACTGTAATTAGAGACTGCGTTCTAAAAGATTTGTGGTTTATTACTTACTTTATCATGAAAATCCCTATAGCAAACCATCCTTTCTGGGTAAATTACTGTAGAGAGGTTCAAGAAGGGCCAGATACTCATACCCTTGATGTTGCAGCTCGTGGACATGGTAAATCTACTATCATCACAGTAGCTAACACTATTAGAGAAGTTCTATATTCTAAAGTTATTTTGCAAAAAGATGAAACTGTTGGGATATTCTCCTATTCTCAATCTGCTGCTTTAATATTTTTAAGGCAAATTAAATTTATTCTAGAGACTTCTGAGGTATTAAAAGTCTGCTTCCCTGAAGCTTTATACGAGAATCCCGTTAAACAGGCTTATAAGTGGGGAGAAGAGTCGGGCCTATACCTTAAGAGGGATACCTCGGCTAAGGAAGCTACGTTTGAAGCCTGGGGCCTTATTGAGGGTATGCCAACAGGGCGACATTTTACTAAAAGAATCTATGACGACATCGTAACCCCTGATATGGTTAATACTCCAGAGATGAATCAGAAGGTAAAAGATGCTTTTGATATGAGTCAAAACCTTGCAACTCGTGGAGGAACTCATAGAGTCATCGGAACCTACTATCATCACGATGATTGCTTGGTTTATATCGGGAATAAAATCAAAAAGAACGGAGATTTGCTGTACCATGTTCGTAAAAAGCCAGCTACTCATGATGGGACTCCTAATGGAGAGCCTGTATTTTTATCTCAAGAAGAACTGGATGAACTAAAAAACAATACTTATGCGTTTAATACTCAGCAATTACTAGACCCTAGCCCTGAATACGATAGAAGCTTAGATAGTACAAGACTTGTTAAAATTCCAAAAGAAGAGGTCCCTAACCGTCTTTACAAATTTATATTAGTAGACCCTGCTGGTGTGAATTTAAAAGCAGGAGAAGACTCTTGGGGGATTATTTGCGTAGGAGTTGTCCCGTTTAGAGATGATTTAGGGAATTCAGATGTAATTATCCTTGATGCTTGTATAAAACCCCTAGAACTAGATGAGGCTTGTAGAAAAATAGTTTCGATGTATTTAAAGCATGGAAGAATTAGTTGTATTGGAGTAGAGAAAACCGTACTTGCTTCTATGGAAGTGCATATTGCTAATGCCTTGGCTGCTAATGGTAAGTATATTTCCGAGAAAAGTAAGACCTTACAGCTTTTTAGACCCTCAGGAAGGAAAAAAACTACAAGAATTACTACTGCTTTACAAATCCCTCTTAATAGTTCCAAGATAAAGTATGTAGAAACAGTGCCAGCCGATGCTATCGAGACCTTAAAGACTGAAATGGACAGGTTCCCTTACTGGCATGATGATGGGATTGACGCTTTATCATATTTATATGACCTACTAAAGGACTACCGATTCCCTGCATACTTTGATAATAATGAATCTGAAGATTTATTTTCTAGATTTGAGCGTAAAAAATTAAAAAATGTTAAGCCTAATGGCTGTTGGAGCGTATGATTTTTAAAAAGACAGGTAAATTTGGATTAGGGGCGTTTTCTCATGATCACATTGTTAGTATTGACGAAGCTACTGGGGAAGCGTTTGTTTCGTTTGATAAGAAACATACCCATAAAGCAATGTATTTCCCACCTCAAGAAGAATCTCAAGATGAATTTGGAAATATAATTCCAGGTTCTCCAGGAGGGTATTTATTAGAGCCAGCAGATGATGGGCATACCCATAATGAGCTATTTGAAATAGTTCCTCCAAAGAATAAAAAAAGTGATTTAAAAAAAGACTCAGATAGAGTAGCCGAAGTCTTAGACCTTTTTAAAGATGCTACTCAGATAGAAGGCGAATCTCATGAAAAAGCTGAAGAGTCTTGGGATTTTTATAAAGGCAAGCAGTGGGACGATGTCGACAAGAATTATCTAATAGGGCTAGATAGATCTTGTTTAACAATCAATGAGATTGAAAGACATGTTGATATTCTTTGTGGGCATTACTCGGATGTAATGACTGACATCCAATACAGACCTCAAGAAGGAGGAGACCAAAAGGTTGCAGATTTATTAAATGCGTTAACTAAACAAATTCTTTATAATTGTAATTTTAGAAGAGAAGATTTGAAAGTATTTCTTTCTCAAATTGTAAGAGGCCGAGGAGCTTTTAATATTTATGTTGATTTCATAAAAGACATTCGAGGGACTATTCGAGTAGAGTCCTTCCCTAATTGTAATTTATGGTGTGGCCCTCATGACCAGGAAGATTTGTCAGATTGTGAGTATCTTTTTAAAGAAAGAATGTTTTCTCTTGACAAGCTAAAACAATTATTCCCAGACCATGCTGATAAGTTAGAGTCTCAACATCAAGAGCTTTCTGAAATTGAAGGCATGAAAAACCACGTTCAATACGAAGCTAATCAATACGCTTTATCTGACAATCGAAATATAGTTTTTGAGGTTAATGGTAAGGCTATGGTTAATATAGCTAGAAAAAGCTATCGAGTCTTAGAGTGTTGGCAGAAAGTATATCTTCCTAGTACTGTAATTGTCTCCTCTGATGGGACTGAGTTTTTTGATGCAAAAGGTTGGAGCTCTTCTGATATTTCTCGTATTGAGTCTATTGTAGATTCAGCAGGGAATAAATTATTTTATAAGATTAGTCGAGTCATCCCAAGAATTAGAATAACTAAAGTTTGTGGAAGTCTAGTATTGGCAGATGAGTTCCCTGCTGATTTGCCAGAAGATGATTTTTACATAGTGCCTGTCTATGCTAAAAAAGATAGGAATTCTTTTTGGGGGAAAGTTGAAAGTGCTAAAGACCCTCAACGAGGAGTTAATAAAAGAGCAAGTCAGGCAATTGATATTGCTAATAAAGCAAGTTCCTATGGATTTTTTATAACTCCAGGGACCTTTGAGAATCCTACTGAAGAAAGAAAATTCATGGAGAATTCAACATCTCCTGGATTTGTGGCTAAAATTACAGATTTTACAAATAAGCCTCAGACAATTGAAGGAGTTAAATTTCCTTCAGAGATAGTTCAACTTATGGCACTTGACTCTCAGAAAGTAGCTGAAAGCATGAACGTAGTTGTTGATACGGGACAGGCGAACGCTCCTCAATCTCACTTAATTTATCAATATAGAAATAGGCTACAGGGCAATCAGTTTTTACTAGAGAATATGAACTTAGCCAAGACTAAGCTTGGACGTTTATTAGTTGGGCTTATTCAAAGGTATTATGATGCAGATAGAATTTATAGGATGCTAAATACTACTAGCACATCAAATCCTGTTATGATTGGAGAACAGCCTATTCAAGATTTTACCTCTGAAGATATTGAAGTTTTGTTAAATACAGCAGATTTAGTTAATTATGATGTTATTGTTTCGCAAACCGAATCTAGTGTTTCGACTAGAACTGCAACTTATATGTTGTTAAGTGAGATTATGCAGTCAGGAGCTCAAGTCCCTCCTGAAATGTTTATTAAACTATCAGATATCCCTCAGTCTCAGAAGGATGAGTTGCTACAAATCTTGGCAAGTGCCCAAGAAGGTCAAATGCAGCAGCAACAAACTGCTGCTGAGACTGAGGTTGAAAAGACCCTTATTGCTCAAGGCCTCATCCCTCCAGCAACTGCTGAGAAATATCAACTTAATATGGGCATGAATACAAATACAATGCAGCAAGGGCAGCAAATGGCAGAGGTGCAAGCTCCAGCAGAAGGGGCCCCATTACCTGAGGAGATGGCGGCAGAGTTCCCACGACGAAAAATTAAGAAGATATCTATTAACGACCCTGAAACTGGAAGCAGAAAAGAAGTTGTAATTGAGACAGAGGAATAATGAGTAAGATTTTAACGAATAAGAAAGAAACCTTTGAATCAAATGCTAATCCTGACATTGAATCAGCTAGCAGAACTAGCGATGAAGGAGAGGTCCAAATTGTTCAGCTTGATATAGGCACTGGCACTACTTCTAGCCCAGTAACATCAAGCAATCCTTTGCCTGTAACTTTAAGTGATTCTTTAGTAGTAGAAAATGCAATTAGCATCACTGCTCAAAATTTAAATTTGGCAGCAATTGACACAACTAGCAATATTGATACTGATTATATTTTAAGTAATATTTCTATTTTATTCTCAACCACTCAATCTCGCAATATTGTCCTCTACGCTCCAAATGGAGCTGTATTAGCTAGCTTAACAGGAGATACTTCTTTAGGACTTAGTTTTGAAGAAATTGATTTAGCTTGCGAAGCTAATGATAATTTTAGAATCACAATAAGCTCTACTGCTGGGGCTTGTCTATGTAGTGTTACAGCAGCAATTAAACTTGTAGATGTTTCAATCGGAAGCTCTTCGGCTACTCAAGATGTTACTTCTAGGTATCAAACTTCAGATATAGATAATTTAAGTAACCCAAAATACGTTGGATATTTAGCAGCCAATGGAGTTTGGTACATTCAACAAGAAGACACTACTAGCGGAACTTTTAGGTATGTAGCAGGAGCTTCTAGTTATGCTATAAATTGGACCAATAGGGCAAGTTTAACTTATGGATATTTTGATGCGATATTTTAAGTATATTATTTTATTCTTAGTAATAGGGACTTGTTTAGCTGACCCTTATTGGATGTATAATCCATATACCAAGAAGCCTGACTATTATGAAATTGGAGCCGTGGGGCCTACTGGGCCAGCAGGGGCAGATGGTAGCAATGGAATGGACGGAGCTAATGGTACTAATGGGTCTTGCGAGGGACTGTGTACTAATGGGAATGACGGGGCTCAAGGCCCAGCAGGAGCTGATGGAGCTCAGGGGCCAGCAGGCTCAAATGGGAAATATTATGCAGTTCAATCTCCTTTATACGAATACAGCTATGACACTATTGGGATATACCAAGCAGGAAGTAGCTCTGATGGGTATTTGTCCTCTAGTGATTGGAATACTTTTAATAATAAATTATCAGCAGGTGGGTATTCAGGGGATATTTATTGTTATGATGGGACTTCTACTACTAATAATTTACATTTTAGTAATGGAATTTTAACAGGTATTAACTAATGAAGATTAGAAAAGATGGCGTAGTTGAAAGCACTTCAATTGTTTTGGGGGCAAATTCTGGAGTTGATATTGGGGATGTTACTATTAACAATGCCTCAGGGGCTTCTGCTGTTAATATTCAAGATGGTGGAAATTCAATAACAGTTGATGGGACTGTAGGAATTTCTGGAACAGTTACAGTTGATACAGAACTCCCAACAGCAGCAGCACTAGCAGATGGAACTGCAAATCCAACAACTCCATTAGTAGGTGCAAATCAAGAAATTTTTAATGGGAGTACTTGGGATAGATGTAGATCAATAGTTAACGCTACAAACTCAACAGGAACAGGCATTCAAGCTGTGGGCTTAGTAGCTCAATTAGATGACACTTCTCCAACAGCAATTACCGAAAATCAATTTGGTAATGTGAGAATGTCTTCTAGGCGGGCCTTATTAGTAGAGGGGGTAGCTTCTGGAACTGCTTTAGCAGTTACGGTATCAAGCACAACTAGCATTACTCCTGGGACAGCAGCAGCAAACTTAGGAAAGGCGGAGGATGCGGCTCATGCTTCAGGGGATACTGGTGTTTATGTATTGTCAGTTAGAGAAGATACTCCAGCTTCGTCAACTTCGACAACTGGCGACTATCAAAGTTTTAAAACTAATTCGCTTGGTGCTTTGTATGTAGATCCTTCAGCTACAAGAAATCCTACTAACGATACTAGTACTGCCTATGAGGCAAGCTCTGTAATTAAAGCCAGTGCAGGGGTTCTGTGGGGATTCTCTGGCTATAATTCAAAAACCTCGGCTCAGTTTATTCAAGTGCATAATGCGACTTCCTTACCTGCTGATGGGGCAGCTCCTGTTATAGTTTTATACGTCCCCGCTCAAAGCAATTTTTCATATGACCCAGGGAGGCTAGGGAGAAGCTTTTCAACTGGAATGGTTATTTGTAATTCTAGCACTGGTCCTACCAAAACCATTGGTAGTGCAGATTGTTGGTTTGATGTACAATATATTTAGAGGGTTATGGCGATAATTAACGTTCCTAGCACATTGTTTTATACAACATGGACACCTACATTAGGGGCTGCTGGGAGCATGACATGGACCCCTACGACGGTGAATCAAGCTGATTATTGGACTTCTGGGAATATTGTTTATTTTATCGTAGATGCAACGGGAACGACAGGAGGAACCGCTTCTAACGCACTTACATTCACACTCCCAATTACTCCTTCTGGAGCTATTCAAGTTTATGGCATGGCATTGTGGGATGGATTTAATGGGATAGGAGTATGGTCTACGAATTCAGGGACTACTGTGAATGTTTTTAAAGGAGATAACACCAATTACTCTCTTGGAGCGGGAAGATATATTAAAGTAGCAGGCTTCTATAAGAGGTAAAAATGCTATGGCTTTTTAAACCTCGGGTCTTCTCATCTGCGGTTATTATTACAGATGGCTCTATTGGCTCAGACCCTATTGACCCAAGACTAGTTGAAGCTTGGAAGCAGCAACAAAAAGATATTGATTGGAAATCAAGAAAAGATATTGTCCAAAAAGCAATTGACTCGATAGAGCCTATTGTAAAAAAACCTACCTATAAAGTTAAGAAGGTTTTTGAACCTGAGATAGAAAAAACTATAGAAAAAGAGCCAGACCCCTTAAGCTTTTTAAAGGCAGAAGAAATTGCTGCAAATAGCATAGAAGCCCCTCTCTCTAAGCCTAGCCCTACTGTGATAAAAAAGCCTGAAATTAAGCCTAAAAAAGAGGTATTTCATACTAGATTAAATATCAATGGCCTAGATTACGGAAGGAAGCCTGCTCTTCCTTTAATAGAAGCATCAACCGTTGACATCCCTTTAGTATTACCTTCGCAACTTCCAGTTAAATATGGGATGCCAATTAATTATTCTCCTATGAATATGTACCCAGCTCCACTAGAAACAAGACTTACAAAACAAGATAATAATCTTATTGCCCTAGCAGAGGCTCAGACGGATGAAGAGATTGCTTTACTTGCTGTAAAATTATTAGAAGAGTCCTAATACTACCGATACTAATATAAAAACACTAGAATTCCTTCATGGGACCGACCTGCAATTAAGCAGACCCCACAAAGGAAATACTACTATGTCAAATATAGACACAGTCGCTGAAGAAGGAACGACTCCAGAGCCAAGCGAAGACTCTGTTGCTTTAACTGATGCTAGTGAAGATGAGATATCTTCTTATTTAGCAGAAGCTTTAGCTGCGGAGAAAGGTGGCAAAGAGCCTTCTTCTGAATTAGAAGCTGCTCCAAGTGGAAATGAGGAGACTGACAGCGAAAAAACAGAAGAAAATCCCGAAGAGGAGGAAACCCCTCAGAAAGGATTAACTGAGCAACAGCTCAAAGAGCGCAATGAGGCACTCGAACGAGACTTAGCTCAGAGAGAAATGTTTATCAAGCGTCGCAATCAGGAGATTGGAGAGGCTAGGAAACAGATTAGGGCACTACAAGAGAATTTAAAAGCTTTATATGCTGAAAAATCAATCGAGAATCCTCAAGAAGCTCTTGAGATTCAAGACCAATTTAATCAAGCAAAACAGCATTTAGAAAATCTTGATAAAGAAGAAGCTGTAATTAATAAAGTCCATACTAACCAAAGAGTAATGGCACAATATGTTCCAGCAGAAGACTTTAACCCTGATTTAATGGCAGCGTCTTTGCAAAGAGATGGGGTTCCTGCTGATTTTATTAATCAGTTTAAGACAAATCCATTTGCGTATGCAGACACTCCAGTTGAATTAATTCATTTACAAAAGAGAGCTAAGGCTGAACACGCTTTGCTATCAGTTGTAAAATATGCACGAGAGCTAGAGAAGGAAAACTCTAAGCTTAGAGCTAAACCTGCAAAGGTTGTTCAAAATATACAGAAGAACCTAAATCGTTCTCCTAGTTTGAATGGTAATAGTGGGTTAGGCAGTGATGCAGTGGATTCTTTCGACCCTGGGAATATCTCTAGTATGAGTGATAAAGAGCTTGAAAACTTTTTAAAGAAAAAGGCTTAATTTTTTTAGGATAGGAAAATGGCTAAAACATCATTTAGTACAGACAATGCCCTAACCAAAAAAGT
>JACCDR011232763.1_pt1 | contig 37860 bp, 63 predicted proteins | sample 7446431 | NCBI WGS metagenome assembly JACCDR01 (sample SAMN15323443, study PRJNA562643) | freshwater metagenome | isolation source: river surface water | place: USA:Blue River Watershed | collected 2017-08-17 | reverse complement strand
TGCTACTCAGTTGACGATATGACGGACGCGCTAGACGCAGCAGGGGTCGCTTACAAATGATTAAAATCAGCCGAGGCTTACATTGGAATCTAAAGCAAGCCTGCAAAAACGGATTCGTAAAGCTCAGCGAGCTGCGTCCGAATAGCAAAGAGGTCGCTAGGCGCATGTTGGCGAGTGGTGAGCTTTACACAGATAACAATGGTTTTTTAAAGGTGAATGAGATATGAGCAATGTAGATTGGTCTAAAGCGCCAGAAGGGGCGGAGTTTTACGATAGTGACGAATGGCCGTTGTGGTACAAAATTGACGGCGGCAAAGTTTTCTTCTTTTCAGAAAAAGAGCTTTGGATACCATCCGCTTTTGATGTTTCAGATATTTGCGAGAAAAAAGGTTTTTATCGTCGCCCCCAACAATGGCCAGAAACCGACGAGCGCATTGATAATATCGGCAGAAACCGGACAGAGGATGATATGGGGCACTACAACGCACCAGAACGCACCACAAGCGACGAAAGCGCGAAACCAAAGTCCAAGTACCACCGAATCATCAAAGGCGTTGAGATTGATTTGTACGACGTTTTGAAAGCGTACGGCGTGACCTGCCCAGCATTGGCGCATGCGATTAAAAAGGCGATGCTTCCAGGCGCTCGACACGCGAAGTCGTTCGAGCAGGATATTGATGAGGCGATTGCGTCACTGGAGCGGGCTAAGGAGCTTGCCACTGGTACGACCACTAACTAAATAAAACCGCGCCATAATGGCACTTTCAACGATGGAGAATGATATGAACGAGAAATTTACGCCAGCGCCTTGGCAGGTTTTCAGAAAAGAATCATCAGTGGGTTGCAAAGAAGGTCAAGGCATAGCTGAGCTATGGCGAGATGGTGATGAAAGAAAAGCCAACGCCGCACTAATCGCCGCAGCGCCGGAGATGTATGCGATGCTGCAAAAGATACTAGAGGTTTACGAGATGGACACTGACGACACGAACTCAGTGTTAAGATTGCTTGCTCATGCGCGGGGTGAGGTATGAAAACAAGAATCGCAACATCGCTAATAGCTGCGCTAATCGCTGCGGCAATGCCTTTCGGGTACGCCTTTATAAAACTTGGCGGCTTTGAGTATGGCGATTTCATGGCTTATCAGTTTTTTCTTTCGTGCGTGATGTTTTTTATCGCTTTTGTTATGGCTTTTATTTGCCCGCTTTGGAGTAACAAATGAACAACATCAACAACGAAGCGGTGACACTCTGCCTGTCACGCCGCATTGCCATGAAGGAAGGCAGAAACCAACAAGCGGCGATGATTCACACAGCGCGAGCCATCAGAGCTGAAACCAAGAGTAAAGACAGCTACGAAAGTCTTGGGTTGTTTTTAACGGCAACACCTGCCGAGCGGCAAAAGGTTGTTGAGTTGACGGAGCGCATGTTGTTGGAGGCGATGCAATGAGCGGACTGAATTTATACAAAATCACCGAAACGCACGCAGACGGCGTGACGTACACAGAAACGCGCACAAGTTTTAATGCGTATGATTGCCTTGAGGAGTATTACTTTGAGCATGAACCAAACCCTGAACAAGTTATCAAACTATCTGTTGAGTACGTGCGTGTGGCTAGTTAAAGCCGCTGTGATACTCCTGCTCACCGCCTCCACACTCGCCTTTGTTGAGTTGGTGGTGCAGGCGTTGGATAGGCATCAGCAGTATGAGATGAGCCGCTAGAAATAGCGGCTTTTTTAACACCTAGAAAACTGCACCACATTGCGTATAATCTTTCAGAGATAACAGAGAGATTTCACATGGCAAAGCATAAATTCACATCAGAAAACCAACCAGAAGTGCGAAGAACGCGCAATAAGCTGACATTGGTGCTTGAGGCAATCCAAGAGGCTGCGCTGCTTGGCACCAATAAAGACACGGCTAAAGAGGACGTGGAAAAAGCTGTTTTCAAGTTCCTTGCGCAGACGGCGTTTTATCCATCAGAAGATACAGCGGCATTGGCTGCCCCGTGCCTTAATCTGTTAATCAAAAAGGCATGGCCAGACTCAAAGCCAGCGGCTGAGAAGGTCGAATTCACTTACGACAAAGATGACACACCTGCAAACAACGCATCGCGCATTATTGAGGCTGTATCCACTGGCATCATCCCTCCAGACATCGGCCAAATGCTCATCGGCATGATTAAAGACTCGATTGCAATCAGCGAATCCACCGAACTGGTTAAGCGCCTAGAAGAAATCGAGGCGCTGCTCAAGCGGTAGTGGTCAGACCACTGATAGCGATTAGTTGCGCTATAGTTAACGCACCTAACAACGGAGGCCAGCATGGAAAAACTAACACCAACGCTTGAGGATATAACGGAAGTATCAAAAAGGCTTGGAAACAAGCCTATCTACGATGAAATTACGTTTGCGGAGTTTGAAAGTGAACTGCGCAAATATTTGCAAGAGAAGCACATAACGGAGGGTTGTATGAACAAACAAGAATTACTTGATAAAGCGGTGCATGAGTTTGGTGGTAAGTGGGGAAGCCCAAAAAAGCGCTTGGTTCATTGCGATGATTTGGGTTTTATCTATTCCGATGAGCGGATGATGCACACACACTCTTGGTTCATTAGTGAATTCCAGCAACGCGCCCGCGAACTAGGCTACATCAACGGCTATCGGTGGGGTGTTGAATATCCGACGGGTGGCAAGAAGCCGGATTTGGACGGTGGTGTTGTAGTAAAAGTAGCTGGCAAATTCATAAATGGTGGATGGTACTCGTATAACTATGCCGTTGCTGACACAGACTGGTTGGATGCAATTTCATTCAAAATCACTGATCGCCGCTACAAACCATCAGATACGAGCTATTTGGAAACGCCAGCACTTGAGCCTGTGCCAGAAGAAAGACACTGGTACGACTACACAGCTAAAAAGGCTGTGGCACTGCCTCCTGTTGGTACTGAGTGTATTGTTCTTGACGAGGTGCAAGCAAAGATAATCGGGAAAACAGCCAGCGGATACCTTGTTTATGAAAGCGTGGTGACAGGGCTGTGCGAAATGGCTTGCCAAATCACGTCGTTCAAGCCACTCGACCACAACCACAAAGCCGAAGCAGAGAAAAAGCGAGTTGTTGATGCTGCTTGGGATTCGCTGACAGAGTTCAGCACGGCAAAGCAAGTGCTTGGTGATTTATACGACGCAGGCTATTTGAAACTGCCAACAGAATAACGGAGGGCGTCATGAAGAACAACTCAGGCGGCAAATACACCCTAAACGACGGAATGAACCTACAAAGCTGGTACAACTACACAACTGGCAAGGCTGTGACATTGCCACCAATCGGCACAAGCGTATTCGTTTCCGTTGGCGAAGGCTATAACTCAGGCTGCGTGATTGGTCACGATGACAACCTGGCAGTGCTGCGCGTTTATGATAAAGACGGCGTTGCTTACAAAGGCATTGACATTTCGCGCCTGCATCCAATCGACTTCATGCCGACAGATGAAAAGAAGCTCGTTGTCGATGAAGCTATCAAGGTGTTTGAGAGCGCCGCATGTAAGCAGGACTATGATGTAGTTGGCGGGTTTAATGCTTTGTTTGAAGGTGGTTATTTGAAACTGCCAAACTAGCCAATCCATCAACAATCAGCTAACATTAAGTCGGGCTGTCTAGGGGTAGTCCGGTTGGCAGGACGCCAACCTATCCTAGACAGTCCATAGCTACCCCTACAGCCCTTAATTCTAACCAATTGAGGGCTTTTCTCATGGCTAACACCATGCACAGCCCGAGCAATCTGAGGTGCGTTATGTCAGATTTAAACCCAAGGCAATATCGAATAAACGAGGAGTTTAACATTCCTGCTGGTGGCTCACTCGTCTATAAATTCATCATAAACACCCACACCATACTTACCTTTTCATCTGTTGATGTGGATCAAGGCGGTGTTAAGTATTCCGTTTTTACATCCACGCAAACAACAGAGACAAGCCCGTTTAACACAGTCGCTCAAATATACAAGCGTGACTTGATAAGCAATCCGATACAACCAAGAAACCAAGTGATGAAAGGCGGCACAGCGACATTCTCTGGTGCGTCTAACTCCGTAGTTAGGGTCAGGACTGGCTCAGGTAATATAGGTCGCGCATCCACAGTTTCAGAATCTTCAAACCAGCGAGGTTTTATTCAGGGAGTTACGGTGTACGTGCAGTTTTTATCGTTGGACGGCATCAACACGACAACAACTGGCGTATGGTCGCTAGAGTTTGAGGAGATAGGAGTTAACTTATGATTTCGCTAGAGTGGAGCGACTCAACTTACGGTTTTTGGCGGGCATCAGTTACTGTTGCCGCTGGCGCTACGTCAGATTGGGTAATGGTTAACTACAACAACAGCAGAACAACTGTCGCTGTGTATCCGACAACAAGAGCCAAGGCTCAGTACACGGTTGACAGTCCCGCAAAAATAAACGCAGGCACAGCTGTTTGGATTGATTGGCCAGTTGGCGCTATAACGTCAGCTCGTACAGATACACTGATGGGTGTTGCCACTGGGATTCGCCTTGTCTCTGTGGTCGGGGCGGCATCGATGGAGATATTAAGTATATGACTACATGGGCAAGCGAAATGAGCGGATATCAGAACGCTGACGGCACAGCAATCACTGGGGTTCGCCGCATAGTGTTTGACGTGGTATCTGATGCTGACGGCCAATTTTTGGCTGACCTGACAGCGTTTGGCGTTAACCAGGTGCTATCTGTATCAGCTTTTGCCGTAGGGCAGACCATAACCCCTGCAACAGATGTGGTAACGCTTTTATCAGCTAACATCATTGATGTGACAGCAACGACAATCAAAGGAGTTTTGATTAAAGGTAACAGCATTACAATAGCAGTTGGCTTGCTGTTTAAGTCTTTGCTGCGCGGGGCGGCAGGCGTGACGGTAAGACTTGTCGTGACAGTGTGCTGATGGCCACACAGGAATAGACTGGTCAGACTTGCACCAACCGCGCATAACGACTAACCTAATCAAGCCGGAGCTTCTCACGGATGAGTCACGGCGAAGGAAATCAACCAACTAGGAGCAAATCATGCCGAAACAAGGTACGCCAATCAAAGAAAAGCCAGCTAAAGCACCAAGCAAGAAGCCAGCTAAGAAATGAGTAACGAAGCGGCTTTACTGGTTATATTAACTATCTGGCTGCTAGGTGGCAGAGGGTTAAACCTCTGCTTACTGATTGCGCTTTACTACTGCGCGTTTATCATGACCAACGTTTACAGCGTTACAACTGTTGCATTTATGCCAGAGGATGCTGTGTACGGTACATACGCCATACAATGCAGCATTGACAGCGTTTTCTTGACGCTAACCATCGCTTTATCAACAATTTATAAGAAATTTATCAAGATTTACTTGGCTTATGCAGCTATCATAGGTACTAGCTTGGTCTTAAATGGTGCAATGATGTACGACCAAATGCTGGACTTATCAATTGTTTATCATTTGCATAGCTTTCGTCAGGAATTGTCAATTCCATTAGACGTGCTGTTTGCTGCGCTAGGGAGTGCGATAGGTGGACAAGCATATATTAGTCATCGTTTGCATACTTCTAACGGCGCAGACTATAATCGCTCTAATTCTGATTATCCATTTATTTAGGCTGACCAACAATGAGCGACATTCTAAGCAACCTACAACAGAAAGTAGACCAACACGAGCGCGAGATAGTAGCAATACAGACTTCAACGCGTGAAATGATTGACGGCCAAAAGTCATCCACCAAAGCCATTCAAGAATTAGTTGCAACACTTGAGCGTTACATGGTCAAGCACGACCACGTTGCACAACAAAGCGCAGAGCTTGCCAAAGATGTAAAAGAGCTACGCGAACAGGCTGCATCAAATCAGGTTGTTATCGAATCCGTAAAAGGTTTGGGCGGCAAGATTAGCGGATTACTACTGACAACCATTCTAAGCCCTGCCGCCATTGCTGCGCTGTTTGCTTTTGGTGGCAAGTAGCGCCAATGAAACGCCTCACCGACGCCAAGTTAAAGGCGGTTGAGCAGTTAATTACAGTCGCCAAGGCTGAGCGCACATACAAAACCATCTTCGGCATTGTGCATCCGAAAGATGGGCTGCTGTACTCGCTTGAGCATAACGGCAGCGAATGGGTTAGGTGCGAGCATATTCCCGACGTTTATATCCCAGCCAAGATGGAGCGAGCGCTAACCAGCGACCGTCGTTTTATTGTCATCATCGGCGGCCGTGGCTCTGGGAAATCGAATAACCAAGCGTCGATTGACGCAGTACTGGTCAAAGACTTGAGCTACAAGATTTATGAGCTGCGCGAATTCCAAAACAGCTTGGAAGATTCTGTCCACTCGCTGCTGCAATCGGAAATTGAGCGCCTGTCGCTTGGCGGGTTCACGTCGCAAAACAACATCATCTTTCACGAGTCGGGCGGCGAATTTAAGTTCAAAGGCTTGGCGCGTAACCCCGCGTCGATTAAGTCGGCTGCAAACTTTAATCGGTTTGTGGTAGAGGAAGCCGCGACACTGTCTGAAGAATCCATCAAGCACTTGACACCTACAGCGCGTAACAAAGCCAAGGCTGGCTTGCCGTCTAAGTTTGCCGCTGAGCAGATAGAAGAAGTCGAAGAGGATTCGCTGCGCAACGTGCAGATTGTTTTCCTTGCCAACCCCGCATCAAGTGCTGACCCATTCAGCCAACGGTTTATTGTGCCATTCCAGGAGCATTTAGAGCGCGACGGATTTTACGAGGATGAGCTGCACACCATCATTCAGATGAACTACTACGACAACCCGTGGTTTGAAGATTCTGGCTTAGAAGCTGAGCGCCGCTACGACGAGGAAAACCTGCCATACGCTAGTTACAAGCACATCTGGCTTGGCGGCTTTAACGACCACGTAGAAAACGCGCTTATCCCTGCGGAATGGTTTAACGCTGCGATTGATGCGCACAAGAAACTAAACTTCGTGGCGCGTGGCGCTATCGTTGCATCGCATGACCCGTCCGACCAAGGTGATGACCCGAAAGGCTACGCACTGCGGCAAGGTTCTGTTGTGCGTGAAGTCAAAGAAATCCTGCATCGTGACGCTTACCAAGGCTGCGGCGATGCGCTTGGATTCTGTCATGCTGACAATGCTGATTACTTCATTTGGGATGGCGACGGATTAGGCGCAACGCTTCGCAACCACATCACCAACCTGTCAGCAGGCAAGAAAACCGTACTGCAGATGTTCCGTGGCAGCGAATCGCCAGACAATCCAGATGCGGTTTACTCGTTTGACGGCAAAGGCGTGGCTATCCGCAATCCCAAGACCAACAAAGACACGTTTAAAAACAAGAGGGCACAGTATTACTGGGCGATGCGCGACCGTTTTTACGCCACTTACCGCGCCGTTGTGCACGGGGAATACATCGACCCTGACTTGATGATTAGCTTGTGCTCTGATGGCATCGAAAACATGGATAAGCTACGCTCAGAGGTTTGTCGTGTGCCACTCAAGAACAACAATCAAGGCTATATTCAGATAATGAGCAAAATCGAAATGAAGGCGATTAAAATACCATCGCCTAACATGGCGGACGCTTTGATGATGAGTTTTGCTAATCAGGCGGTTATAGTGCAAAATGTAAGGACTAACATTGTAATGCCGCGACCACTGCAATCCATGGGGCGAAGATGAAAAAGATTGAATACAACGACATTAAAAAAGCGTTTAACCGCGATTTTAATTTTTCAAAAATCACCCGCGAACGAGCAGCGGCCGACTTGTCGTTTTTTTGGATAACTCACTGGGATGACGCGCTGCTGTCGGGTAATCAGCTGCTTTACAAAGGCGAGTTTGACCTGCTGCGAAAGGCAATGCGCGACATTCTTAGCGATATGCGTGCTGCGCCTGTGATGGCCGACTTCGAACCCAAAGACGGCACGACCGAAGAAGATGCCGATATCATGGATGGGTTGTACCGCACCACATGCCGCGACAACATGAGCGCCGAATCGTTTGATAACGCAGCGATTGAGCAGGTTGTGTGCGGTCTAGGCGGTTGGCGGTTAACGACTTGCTATGAATCCGATTCGATGGGCAACAACCATCAAGTGATTATCCGTAAGCCGATTCATGAATTTAACTCGACCGTCTTTTTCGACGCCAACGCTCGACTAATCGACAAGTCAGACGCGCTTTGTTGCACAGTATTAGTACCACTGAGCAAAGACGGGTACGAGGAATACTACGAAGAGCTGACCGGTGAAGAGTTGCCAGACGCAGACAAAACCATTAGCAACTTCGCCTACCCTGAGAATGGCTGGACATTTCCGTGGGCGCTTGCTGGCGGCTCGGTGGACGTTGTTTACATCGCTGAGCACTATCACCGATACAAAGAAAAAGTGAAAATCCACTTCTTCCAAGACTTCCTTGGCAACGAGCAAGCGTACCAGCAGGAATACGATGACACCGAAGCTGAGATGATTGCTGAATTCGAGGCTGGTGGATTCAAAAAAGTCGGTGAGAAGAAGATTGAGCGATGGGTTGTCGATAAGTATATCTTAGACGGGCAGCAAATCCTGTCGGGGCCAGAGCGTTTAGCCGGTGAATACATCCCAATCATCCCACAGTTTGGTGAGCGTGCGTATATCCAAGGCGTTGAGCACTACGAAGGTATTGTGAAAGCCGCGAAAGACCCGCAACTGCTGCGCGACTTTGGTATGTCGTACATGGCTGATATTGTTTCGCGCAGCCCACGCATTCAGCCGATTTACTTTGCCGAGCAAATCCAAGGCTTTGAACCAATGTATTCGGAAAACGGCGCAGACAGCATGTTTCCGTACAAGCTGCAAAACAGATATGATGCAGCCGGCAATGAATTACCTGGCGGACCAGTCGGCATGACGCCAGAACAGCCTATCCCGCAAGGCTTGAGCCTGCTGCTAGACCATAGCCGCATGGCAGTCGAAGATGTGGCGACGGCTGGCATTCCAAATAACATCGGCGACCCTGATTTATCCGGTAAAGCACTGAATACGCTTGTTGCGCAGTTCGACCAGCAGTCGATGGTGTACCAAGACCATCGCAAGTTTAGCCATCGTTATGACGCGATGGTGTTTGCGAGTATGGCTCGTGAGATTTACGACGCACCGCGCAACGTGACGCTGACTATGGTGGACGGCACGCGCAAAGAGCAAGCGATTATGCAGCCTACGCTAGACATTGACAGCGGCACTGTTAAGACTCTGCGCGACCTGACCAAATCACGCTTTGAGGTTTACGCCGATGTTGGCAAGGCGTACAGCACAAGCCGCGATGAGGCGCGTCAGAAGCTTGAGGAATTACTACCAAACGCTGCAGCAGTTGACCCGCAGTTGGCAAAAGCTACGCTACTGAAAATCTACCAGCTGCAGGACGGCGAGATGATGAAAGACGTCCGCGAGTTTGCACGTAATCAGCTGATTCTTATGGGTATCGCCAAGCCTGAAACCGAAGAAGAGCAGATGATGCTGCAGCAGGCTCAAGAAGCGCAAAGCCAACAGCAAGACCCGAACATGGCGCTTGCAATGGCTGAGCAGATGAAGGCGCAAAACGGCGCAGTCAAGAATCAAATCGACCAATTCCGCGCAGAGACCGACCGTATGGCGGTTATGGTGGATGCAGATAAGGCGGGCGCTGAGATTGATTACAAGCGCGTACAGTCGAAGTCGCTGGCTGTGAATGATGCCGTAAAGATTCGGCAGTCGGTGAGGATGCAGCAACCTAACAGGATGCAGTAAAAAGAAAGCCCCGTTATGGGGCTTTTTTATTGGACGCTTTTAATATCGCTGCATCCACAATCCGCACGCAATCCTTCACGGTCATCGGTGCAGCAGCTGCCATGTATTCACCTAAAAGAAAATAACCTTTTCGCCATTTGTAATGCATAAACCCCCCGTTATTGACGCCTAATTGTAGCTGGTCTGACCAGTGCTTGACAATTTTAGCCATTCACAGCCATAATTTAGTTACGCAATCACATAAGCGGAAATTATGTGACTCCACTATCGAGTTGATAGGTTTATCGAGCATAGCGAGTAAAAACAATGCAAACACTTGAAGAGCTGAAAGCCAGCTTAGCCGCGGAAGAAGCTCAAGAACAGCCAGTGGTTGACGAACAGGACGTTGAGCGGGTTGAGCTTGAGGAAGAAGCGGCAGAGTCCGAAGTCGAAACCGAAGCGCAAGGTGAAGACACGGAGGAATGGCTAAGAAGTGATTCGACTCAGGCTGTACCACTGTCGAAACACGTTGAAGTAAAACACAAGTTTAAAGCGCGATTGTCTGACAAAGACAACGAAATTGAGCAGTTAAAAGCTGAGTTAGCGCAGTTAAAAGCTGGTGGAGTTATGAACCAACAGCCGCAACAACAAGCGCCAATCAAGCCGCCTAAACTGTCCGATTTTGACTACGACGAAGAGAAGTATGCAGAAGCGATGGCGGATTACTCCGCGAAACTCATTGATTCTCGACTGAATTCGTACCAGTCCCAAAGTCAGCAAGAGCAACAACAGCAACTTGCAAAGCAACGACGTGAGCAGGCATTAGACAGCCACTATGAACGCGCCGCGCAGTTAGCGCAGAGCATGGGTGACAAGTTTACGTTTGAGCGTTACGAGAGCGCAGAGCGCAACGTGCGTCAGCAGTTACACCAAATCACTGGCAACGGTGACACGGTAGCCGACGAAATGATTGCTCGCCTTGGCGACGGCTCAGCAAAAGTGATCGCACATCTTGGCATTAACAGCAGCGCAATGGACAAGCTGAAAGCTAGCTTAGTCGACGACCCGAGCGGATTAAAAGCCGCTGTGTACTTAGGGCAGTTGGAGGCTAAGTTGAGCTCAGCGTCCACAGGTAAACTTAGTAAAGCGCCAGCGCCAGAAACGACCGTTCGCGCATCAGCTCCAGCAGGGGCAGCAACTTTGGAATCTCTGCGTAAGCAGTACCGCCAAGCGGAAACCAAAGGTGATGTGCAACGAGCGTTTGACTTGCGTCAGCAGGCAAAAGCGGCTGGCTTTAAAACAACCGATTGGTAAGGAGTAAGCTAAATGGCTTCTTTAAACTCAGGCAAGATTGCCAGTGTAATGTTTGAAAACTTTTTGGAAACCCACAATGACCAGACTGGTATTTTGGGTTTAGTTGACCAGTTCACCGCAATGCCAGGCACGTTGCAAAACGCCAACAACATCGTATGGCGTCCATGGCAACAACATCGCCCAGTGCTGACTGGCTGGGACTTGTCAGGTCAAGCGCAAGGCATCATCGAGGAAACCTACCCAGCAACGCTTGGCACACCAACCAACGACTTTACGTCGTTACGTGCTGATGACCTTCGTGACCCGATTTTCTGGGAGCGTGCTGGTCGTGAAGCTGGTTTAAAACAAGCGGCCACCTTGAACAAAGCTGTTGCGACTGCTGTTGCACAACAAGGCGCATTAGCATACCGCAGCAACACCACGTCAGGCTTTAACTTCGTAGCCAACGCGCAGACCATCATGGATGAGCGTCAAGTGTCATCTAATGACCGCACGTTTATCCTGTCAAGCCGCGACAACTACAAGTTCGCTCAAGACTTAGCCGGCCGTCAAACGCTGCAAGGTCGCCCAGCATCTACTTGGGAAAGCGGTCAAATCGGCCAAAACGTTGCGTCGTTTGACGTATACACTGGCTCATACTTGGCTAACCAAGTCGGCGGCGCTGACCCGGCAACCACTGTGACTGCTAACCAATCGTTTGCACCACAAGGCGGCTCAGTGTCTGCGACCGGCGTTGTAACCAACGTTGACTGCCGTACAGCGACCATCCCTGTGACCTCTTCTGCGTCGTACAACATCGGTGACAAAGTGACGTTTGCAAACGGTGGTGTGACCGTCAAGGCTTTAGGCTTGACTGACAAGACAAACACTAACCAGCCGATGACATTCACCATCGTTGCCAAGCCATCAGGCACCAGCGTAACGGTTTATCCTAAGCCAATCGCTGCTGATGACCCAGCATTGTCAGCGTCAGAGAAGGCGTATGCAAACATTGACACGCGTATTTTGAACGCTGCGACAATGAACCGCATCAACATCGACGCCAACGCTACGCCGTCTATCTTCTTCGCACGCGATGCGGTTGAAGTATTCCACGGTGAGATTGATGCTCGTTTGTTCAGTGACTTCGGTGGTAAAAAGGTTATCAGCTCTAAACTGAAATCTGGTCAGTCTGCGTACATGATTTACGACGCGAACCCAACCACGATGGAACTGAGCTACCGGATGTTTGTGTGGTATGGTATCACTATAAAAAATCCTATGGCTTGTGGCGTAGCAATCAGCTACTAATGAATTGGGGCGCTATGCGCCCCTTTCTTTTCCGTGTAGTCTATTCCACTCCAAAGCAGCATCTATAAAAGCCTTTTCAAAATCCGCTTGAATATCAATTTCCTCGCCGTTATTAACCCGCTTCGCAGCAGCTTCACCTGCTCGCTGTCCGGCTTCTTGCATGTGCTTTTCCAGTTCTTCGGATATTTTATCTGTCATTTTTCACCCCGCATTAAAAGACGCTAAAATGACGCCTTTATCAACTGAAGATACGCCAATTAGCTTAACGTTAATCTTATCAATATCGTCAGGGCTAACCCATCCACACCACTCGTTGCCCCAATCGCTATCATCCGACGGATGCATCAGGCGCGCTTCTTCTTCGCTTTCAGCCGACACCACAACAGAATCGTACGTGTCGTAGTTGTTGTTTATGTCTTGCGTTAGTAAGTAGATGTTCATTTGTTACCCCTTGTTATTCAAAACCCAATCATGCAACTCCTGCACAGCCAGCGTATCGCTAACTGCATGTAGTTGAGGGCTTAGTTTGTTAAATGCCGATACACACGGCTTTTCTAACAGTCGACACAAGTCACCGATTAGGCACAGGTCATTTGCTACGACTGCGTATTTGATTGCTTCGGCTATTGGTTGGTTGTTCATGCTTTGCTACGTTGTTACAAGCTGGCCAAGGCTTCGTTGAAGGCTTCGATTTCTTTCTGTCTCTCAGCTCTTAGGTGCTGGCCTATAATATCGGATTCTATAAAGTGATTAATCCAACCAAAATCAGAATAAACAGAATGTGGCACAATCACTGCCTTTTTGTCAGTTCCAATAGAAAGCGAACACACAACAAGACCCATAATCTCTAGAGACTGCTTTGAATACTGTTTTATATCTTCAAAAATAAATAAAGGATTTCTTTTCTCGCAATAGACGTCAACCTCGTAAATGTAGGCTCCGCTTACGATATCCACTGAAAGCAAAACTGCGCTATTCTGCTGGTTTATTTTTAAAACCTCACCGTTTTTAAAATTCTGAAAATGCTCTGCTATGTTCATAGCTTCCTCCTTTGTTACTCACGCCAATATAGCTCATAGTTTATCAGGTAGTGGTCAGACCAGCACAAGCGCGCTATACTGAGTCTTATTTAATCGGAGATTCCGCCATGTATGACGATATGCGCCCAAACTACGAAGTTTTAGAAGTTGCCACAGGCAAGATGGTGCTTGTGAGTTTGTTAGACCTGACCAATGGTTTAGAGTCTGGTAAATACTCAACCAATTTCGGCAATGGCGAAGTTCAGAAACCAGCCCGCAAAACCAAGGCGGTGAGCGATGAAAACCAAGCTTGATTTGATTAACGCGGCTTATTCCAAGCTGCTAAAGTCTGGCGTAACGCAACAGCCAAGCCCTAATGACTTGGACTTAGCTTTGTTTCGCCTCGAAGAAATGGCGTATGAGTTTGATTCTCGCGGTCTTGCTCCGTCGTACAACTTCGAGGATGAGCCGGATTTAAACTCGCTGGCAGGTATCGACAACTGGCAGTCAACGGCGTATTACAATAACCTTGCCGTGCGCTTGTGGCCTGAATTCCTCAACGAGGACGTATCGCCGCGCCTAATGGTTGACGCTACACAGTCGCTGTCGAATATGTCTGCGCGCTTGGCTATGACTCGCACCGCTGCGTACAGCCAACGCATGCCAATTGGTACAGGTCAGCGCTGGCTGCAACGTTTCCGCCATTTTTACGGCGCTTATCAATCCTGCTGCGGAGACTAACCGATGCCGCAAATGCAAGTGCCGCTGGTGCGCGGTGATGAAGTCAGACCGGATGATGACTACTACGACTTTCTGCCGAAAAACTTTCTGGCAATACCAAAAGAAGTACGTGGGGCATCCGGCTATCTGTTGGCGCATGACGGCTTGACGCGCATGTTTACTGCAACAGGCGTTGACCGTGGCGGATTCTACAACGACCGTCTGAATAAGCATTTCCGCGTATCTGGTAACTCGCTTATTACTGTTGACTCGCTGTCGGCATACACCAACATCGGCGCGATTGATGGCGCTGGTCAATGCTCTATGCCGTACAGCTTCCAATCTCAGTTAGTAGTATCAGGTGGTAACGTGTACCGCTATGCAAGTGGCGTGCTGACCAAGCTAACCGATGCAGACTTCGGGCGTCCGATTGATGCAGATTGGATTGATGGATATTACTTTTTTACTGATGGCGAATACCTCTACCATACATTGGTAAATGACGAAACGCAGGTTGACCCGCTAGACTACGCTGTGGCTGAGATTATGCCTGATAAGTCGCTTGGCGTGATGCGTACAGCTGACAACTTGATGATGATTTTTGGTCGGTACTCCATTGAGTATTTCCGAAATGATGCATCAACAGCGTTTGCGTTTAGCCGAATCGAACAGAAGTCAATGAAGATTGGCGTGTGCGGCACCTACTGTAAAACCGAGCTCATGGGTGACGTCATCATTTTAGGCGGTCGACGCTACGAATCGCCGTCGTTTTACTCCATCGGTGCAGGCTCAGCAAATCCGCTTTCCAGTCGCACGGTTGACAAGGTGCTTGCTGAGTACACCGAATCGGAGCTGTCTACGTGCGTGCTTGAGTCTCGCGTGCGTAACCGCATTGGATATCTGATAGCGAGACTGCCACGGCATACGCTCATGCTTAACGTCGCCATGGCGCAGCAGCTTGGCGCTGCTGATGCGTGGACAATCTTGTCAACTGGCGTTAATGGCGCTCGATGGATTGGTGCGAATGGTGTGTTTGACCCTAACTTGGCGCAGTGGGTTTACGGCTGCAACGAAGATGGCCGCGTCTTTTATCTTGATAAAGACACTGCTGCACAAGACGGCGAGTATTCCGAGTGTGAATTGCAGACGCAGTTTATACCGCTGGATAAAAAACGGATTGCACAGCTTGAAATCAACACAGTGCCAGGATTCGTTAATCAAGACACGACTGTATTTTTCGGCGTATCACCAGACGGCTATATCATGTCGAGTGAGTGGGTGCAAATGTACTCAACACCGCAGAACTACGACATGAGATTTTTTGTGCGGCGTGTTGGTTACTTTCAACAAAAAGCTGTCTTGAAGTTTCGAGCACTAACGAAAGACAAGCTCAACCTGTCCAACTTGGTGATTACGTATGGCTAACCTAAAACTGTCGTATCAATACGTTGTTACCGAGGAAGGCTTGCGTAAGCTAATTGGCGCACAATGGCCTGAGCAACTTGTTAAGGACTATTTAGCTAGCAAAAACACAGCACAGCAGTTTGTTGACGCCATCAATAAGAACTCGGACGACATAGCCGTCATCAACGGCCAAATCACCACTATCAACGGCGAAATCGTCGTTATCAATGGTCAAATCACCACACTAACAACTAACCTAAACAACCACGTAGCCGCACAGTCCGCGCATGGTGCAACAGGTGATATTGTTGGTACGGATGACTATTGCACGGCGTCAGTTGGCGGTACGGTGTTGTTGGCGTCTGCTGTGGCTGACGCATCAACGGCATCAATCACGCCGCCAACTGCTTTAGGCTCAGCACCAGCGACTTATAACCAAGCCTACGCGCAGTCACAAACAGATGCGATTAATACGCTAATTACTAACGTGTCAGACCTTCGGACAACGCTTAATGCGCTGGTCGGCGTGGTTAATAACATGCTGGCAACCGAGCGGACTGCTAAGCAGAGGGCGGTATGAATAACGATGCACTGAAAGCGGCTCTGTCAGCTATATACAAGGGCAATCAAGATGCTGTCGAGCTATCACTGATGCTGTATAACGTGGCGCAAGTGTGGGACGATATCGTAGACGGGGACGCAGTGACGGCGCGTGACGTCAACGCTGCGTTTGTCGATGCGCTTGTTAAGATACCGACTAACCGCATTTATCAGTTAATGCCCGAGTTACCGTATCACATCTATAACGTGTTTTTGCGGTGGCGTGACGCAACCAACATCGAAAACAATCAGCCGTCTGAAAACGACCTGCATAAATGCTACATGCTGCGCGCAGGATTGTTCGATATTTTTGTGCTGATTGCTGCTAAAATGTTTGGAGATGATTATGCGGCAGAGGTTGGCGTGACTATACGCAGGCTCTACGGCGAAACCTTTGAAAGTTACTCACAGGAGTTCAGATAATGCCAGATATTGTAACGGGTGTTGGCATCGGCGCACCAGTCATAGGCGGCTTGCTTGGCAGCAAATCAGCGTCAAGCCAGCAAAAAGCCGTAACAGGCGGTCTTGACCAATCAACGCAGCTACAGCGTGAGCAGTTTGATTACTTAAAACAGATTTTAGCGCCATACCAAGAAGCAGGTACGCAAGCGTTGCCAGCGCTAACTGGCTTTATTAACCAGCCGCAGCAAAACTTCAGTTTTGACTATGGCGCGTACTTCAATTCGCCAGAGTACGCAGCGCAGCGTGGGCAGGCTGAGCAAGCTGCCATGAGAAACGCATCTGCTACAGGCGGTTTGCGAGGTGGTGATACTCAAGTAGCGCTTGCGTCGATTGCTCCACAGCTAGCGCAGCAGGCGCGACTGAATGCACAAAATGAGTTCAGTTTAAACCAAGGCGCAAATCTGAACCGATACAACATGCTCCAAGGCATTGCCGGTTTAGGCACCGGCGCGACCAGTCAGCTGGGTAACGCCGCGCAAAACTTCGGGCAGATTGCAGGTCAAAACGCAGCGCTGGCAGGTCAAGCGCGTGCTGATGCGATTGGTCAGCGCAATAACGCAATTGGTGGCGGTCTTGCTGGCTTGCTGTCTTTATTTTAAGGAGTAGACAATGGCTATTACACCATTTCAGCCAAACACCAGCTTTCTGCAAGGTATTAGTGGATTGAAACAAGACCGTCAAGCTACCGAAATGAATCAGATGAAGCTCGACGCTTACAAAAAACAGCAAGCCGACACTGAAGAGGCGTCTTTGGCTTTGCGTGATTACTACAAGACACAGAATCCAGAATCACTGGTTAACGCAACGCTGAAAAGCCCACAGCTGGCTGGTCAAGTGCTTGAAAGTATTGGTATTGTCGATGACCAACAAAAGAAAGCTGGCGCTGCCGATATCGCCATGTTGTGGCAGGCTCGCGGCAATCCAGAGGCGTTTCGCGGTGCGATGGCGAAGCGCGTGGATGGCATCCTGCAACGCCAAGGAAACCCGTCTGATTCTATCAGTCTAGGTATGCTGTACGAGCAAGACCCCGCCAAGGCTGAGCAGATGTTAAAGGTTGCGGCGGCTGGTTTGGAGGCTCAGGGTTATAAGACTGGGGTTTTTGGTGACCAGAAAGACCAAATGAGCGCATATCAACAGGCGTCAACCGACCTGCGCAAGCAAGAGCTGGAGTTCAAGCGCCAAGAAAAGCAAACCGAAACGCAGCTGAAAATCCTTGAAGCACAAATGAAGCGCGAAGATAACGACCTGAAAAAGCAAGATTTGCAGCTGAAAATCCAAGAGCAGCAGCAAAAACTGGCGGATTTGTCGAAGCAGAAAGAGACGGCAGCGAATGAGAAAGAGGCTGACTATCAGCAGGCTGTGTTTAGTGTCGATAACATGCTGAACACCATCAAGCGTATCAAGCAATCACCTAAACTGAACAACGTTATCGGCTCGCTGGAAGGGCGCGTAGATGCTTATCTTGATGACGAAGCGGCAGCGACGATTCGATTGATTGAAAACCTTGATTCGCAGGCGTTTATTGCTCAGATTCCAAACATGAAGGGTTTGGGTGCGCTATCTGATGCGGAAGGTAAAAAGATTGCCGCATCACTGCAAAACATCAGCCGCGCAACTGGCGAGAAAGAGTTTTTAGACACGCTAACCGAAGTTGAAAGGCTGATGGAGAAATCCAAAAGCATTATGTCAAAACGGTTTGGCAAAAGCGGCCAACAACAAGCGCAGCCTGAGCAGCCAGCAAGCGGAAACGTCATCGACTGGGGGAGCTTGAACTAATGGACGTAAAACTACCAAACGGCACGATTATCAAAAACGTGCCAGAAGGCACCACTAAAGAGCAGGTCAAGCAAAAAGCGATTGCAGCTGGATTGGCAAAAGCTGAGGACTTCCCAACAACCATCGAGAATCCTAACGACTTCGGCGCCCGCATTGACTTTGGCGGCGATACAACGCCACAACCACAACCTGAGCGAAGCTTTGCGGATAAGGCGATTGGTGCGAGTGAGGCGGCGTTGTCGGCTGTCACTGGCGCGACGACTGGCGCGGTTGGCGGCTTGATTGGTACAGCCGAAGGTGTTGCAGACGCTATTCGCCAAGGTAAGTTTGGTACGCAGGAAGGCGTTGATTTAGCGCAGCAACGCGCAACGGAGTACATGCAAAACGCAACGTATCAACCTCGCACAGACGCAGGCAACGAATACCTGCAAATCGTTGGTGAAGTAGCAGGCGCGTTACCTGCTGCATCTGGCATCGCTGCTGAATTGCAAGCTGGCGGCATGGCTGCGCGACAAGCAGGTCAAGCTGCTCGCGCTGGCCTTGATGTTGCTGGCAGTCAGGCTGCTAAGCTGGCGCCGAAACCAGCTACGCAGAATGGTGCGTTGTCTGTTGGGGCGGCTGAGGTTCCAGAGGAAGTTGTGCAATTCCAGAAATTCCAAGAGCTGCCAACACCAGTCACACCTACCATGTCTGACCTGGCAACTGGTGATGCGCGTTTTGCATGGAAACAGTTTGAAAACGAAATCGCCAAGGATGAGCAGTTAGGCAAGGCTAACCGCGATGCCGCAGCGCTGAAAAACGCGCAAGTGCAACAAAACCTTGACCAGTTTATCGATATGACTGGTACAGAGCTGCCGGAAACAAACTACCAATACGCCACTGGGAATAAAGTTGTCGATGCGCTGTATAAAGGTTTAGAAGCGGATAAAGCTAAAGTCACCAAAGCATACAAGGCAGCAGAAGCGAATGGTGAACTTGAAGGGTTGGTGCCGCAAGACAGGCTCGATGCTGTTTCGTCATTCGTAAACGAAAACAGAGCCAAGCGCACAAATGCACCTGTGCTGAAAGGCTTTGTCGATGAGGCGTTTGTAAAAGAAGTTGGCGAAGGCTCTATAGAGGATGGCACATTCAGACTCAAGCCTATGACCATTAAGCAAGCTGAAGAGATGCGCCAAGAGGTTAACCGCCTTGTGGACTCTTCAAACGGTCAAGATTTGCATTATGCTGGTCAAATAAAACAGATGATTGACGACGCCCAAGAGGGGTTGGGCGGCACCGCTTTTAAAGTGGCCAGAAAATTACGCAGGCAGACCGCCGACAAGTACGAAAACACGCAGCTGATTGACGCGCTGCTGAGCGAGAAAAAAGGCTACAAAGACGCCAAGGTTGCGCCTGAGCTGGTTGTGCAAAAAGCGGTTATATCTGGCTCAGTGGATGACTTAAAGCAGTTCCGCTCAACGCTGATGAAATCAGGTGCTGACGGTATGGCAGCGTGGAAAGACGTGCAAGCCGCTGTGTTGCGCTCGATTCGTGATGAAGCACTAAAAGGCAAGTCGGTTGTTGATAATACCGGACTAATCAAGGCGCAAGCTGGCGCACTAAGCAAGGCAATCGGCAATCTTGATAAAAACGGCAAGCTTGACTTGCTGTTCGGCAAGAAAGACGCTGCAAAGCTCAAGCTGCTTGGTGAAGTGTCTGAGCGTATCGCCCAGCAAATGACAGGCACGTTCAACTCGTCCAACAACATGGCTTGGATTAGCATGATGCGTAAAGTTCCTGTATTGGGCGGTGCGGCAGATGCACTGGATAACGTCATGAGCATCGTCAAAAACCGTCAACTTAGCAAGAAAGCACAAGAAGCTGTCAACTTCGAGAAGACGCTCAAGAAACAAGGTATTGACCTTAGCAAGTACAAAGCACAGCCGTCCGAGTGACGGCTTTTTTATGCGCTGAAATCGCGCTATACTGATTTTTATTTATGCAGAGGTCAGACCAGCATGTCTTATCAAGTTATCGACCCTTTTTTAGAATTTACCAATCCGGTAAACGGTCAGCCAATCAGTGTTGGCTCCGTTTATTTTGGGCGTCCAGATTCAGACCCTAAAAATCAGCCAGCAAACCGCATCAGTGTGTATGCGGTGCAAGATAACGGCACCGAGGTTTTGCTGTCACAGCCAATCACTCTTAATGCAGCAGGACAGCCTCAATACAACGGCTCGCCAAAGCAGTTGAAGATTGAGCTTGCAGGCTCTGACACATCGTACTGCGTGCAAGTGTTTGATAAGAATGGCGCGCAAAAGCTGTATACGTCGAGGGTTTTCCCTGTCGTCGACCTTGCGTCGTTATCTGCCGCATCAAGCACATTGCCGATTGCCGGTGTTCCTGCGTGGCAAGTTGCAGCGACCACGACGGACTACACCGATGTGATGACGTACATTCCGCAGGCGCTTCATGCGGCTATTCGTGGATATTCAAACACCGCCGACCTGACAGCGTACATGCAGGCTGCGCACAATACTGGGAAAATAGTCAGATATCCGAAAGGAAAATTCAAGTTTTCTACACTGACAATCCCAGCGGGCGGCATTGAGGGCGACTACAAAAACACAGTGCTTGATAGTACCGACACCACAACAGGGAATATCATAACGTACACAGGTCAAGACCCTGAGGGCTTGCTTATCAATGAGCGCGGCGGTTATTTCGCTAATTTCTATCTGCGCGTGGATTCGATGGCGCAAAAGGCGTCCGGCGCTGGCATCTACATCAACAGTGGGAACACCATTGAAAACTACACGACGTACATTGGCGGAGTTACCATTCGCAACGTACCAACAAGCGTCAAAACGTCAAACGCATCCTTTTTAACCATTGAGCGAAACTATTTTGCGTTTTTCAAGTCAAGCGGCTTGCTGATGGATAACGATACTGTGCTTTTTGGTGATAATGGCGACAACGTGATTGCAAATAACACGTTTTATACGACTCAGCCAGCGTTTGCTATTAAATACAGAACGGGTGGTGGCCGTATTTTCGGCAACAAAATCAACGGCGGTCTGATTGGGATTGATATTTCTCCGCTTCGTGATTCCAGTATTATCCTGGCGCAAGGCAACAGCATCGAAAACCAGACAATAAACGCCATTCGGTTTTTCACTGAACCAGACAGCAGCGCCACCGACTACACGCAGGTTAGCATTATCGGCAACCAAATCGGCGGCTATAACCTGACTGGTAACGCAATACAAATAAATCCGTCGGCGTTTTCGCTGAAAAACCTTATTGTTTCGTCAAACATCATCCTGTCCCCAGTTTCCGATACCAACGCCATTGATATCAGGAACACTGACAGGTTTGCTGTTGCGGATAACATGATTGACTGCATGAATACAGGTTACGGCGGCATATTTATCGCAGCAAGCGCCACAAGCGGCGTAGTTTCAAACAACAGAGTCAACAGGTTTACGACAAATTACACGCAAATACTGTCAACCAGCACTCAGGAAATACGTGTTGTTAGTCAGTTGATTAGCGAGTATACAGTGCCTTCAATTGCGGCGGGAGCGACACATCAGCTTGACCTGTCTGTGGCTAACTGCATCCTTGGTGACAAGGCTGTGGCGTCTGTCAGTGTTAATGCAAACGGGCTAATCATAACGGCATGGATCAAGTCTGACGGCATTACCACTGTGCAATGGTACAACCCGACTGCATCCGCCATAAACTTAGGGCTTTGCAATATACGTGTTGAGGTTTTTAAATGATAAACATCAAACGCTGGTATCACAAAGATTGCACTATCGGACGGCTCACGCTGTCCGGTGGTTCGTTTCAATGTTTTACGTTGGAATTGCCATGGAAAGAAAACGAGCGCGGCGTTAGCTGTATCCCTGCGGGGACTTACGAGGCCTTTAAACGCATGTCACCTAAAAACGGCAGCGTGATTGAGCTGTTAAACGTCAAAGACCGCAGCAACATCCAAATTCATCGAGGTAATTACACGCGGCAGATTGAAGGCTGTATCTTGGTTGGTGATTCCGTCAAGTTTTTGGATGCAGACTCTATTCCCGATGTTACTACGTCTGGGCAAACCATGGATAAGCTGCTGTCTTTGCTTCCAAACAGTTTCAAGGTGGTGATTGAATGAATGCACTTATTGCACGACTAAAAAGCAAAACCTACCAACTGCAAATGTTGGTCATGCTGCTTGGTGTTTTGGAGCTTAACTTCCACTTTTTACAAGCGTATCTTGGCGACTGGTACGGCGTCAGCTTTGTCATTATCTCTGTGTGTGGTGCTGTTGTGCGTGAGCTGACGAAAGCGCCTGTGGGTGGCAAATAATGGATCCACTAAGCGCGCTATTCGACCTTGGAAAGACCGCCATCGAAAAGATATGGCCAGACCCGTCAAAACGAGCGGAAGAGCTATTCCGGCTTGAGCAGCTAAAACAACAGGGTGATTTGGCGCTGATGAAGGCGCAGGTTGATTTGTTGCTCGGACAAATTGAAGTCAACAAGATTGAAGCGCAATCGTCATCGCTGTTTGTAAGCGGCTGGCGTCCTTGGGCGGGTTGGGTTGGCGGAGTTGCGTTTGCTTATGCGTCTATCGTTGAGCCAATAGCGCGTTTTGTAGCAAAAGTTGTTTATGACTATCAAGGCAACTTTCCAGAGATAAACACCGAGCTTACCATTCAGGTTTTGCTTGGTATGTTGGGCTTGGGCTTGATGCGTAGCTTTGACAAGAAGCAAGGGACGGATACTAAATGAAACTAATCTTCGGACGCAACAACCTGCCGTTTTCCTGGCTAATCCGAATCTTTACGTGGTCTCGCTGGTCACACGTCGGTATCGTTGTCGGTGATAAAGTCATCGAAGCAACCGCGCTGCATGGCGTTGTTATGACGCCAATCGCTGATTTTATAAAGCGATACAACGACCATTCATACGCGACCATGTTGACCGAAAGCGACGACGATGCAGAGTTTCGCGCACAGCTGGAAGTAGGCAAGCGATATGACTTTTCAGCTATTTTCGGTATACTCTTTAGGAGCGGCTGGAATCAAGACAACGCTTGGTTTTGCAGCGAGTTAGTTGCTCATGCCGCTGGCACGTATCGCAAAGATAGAGTTAGTCGGATAACGCCTGAAATGATTTGGAGTAATAGCAAATGACGTTGATTGAGTTAGCGAAAGAACTGAGCAAGCCAGAATATGCAACGCTCGACAACGCGCAAGCGCTAGCCTACCTGAAGGTGCAGACAGTGCAGGAGTCAAACCTTATTCCAGCAACAACCGTCAACCAGATGTTTGCAAAGCTTGACTTGACAGGCTCCATCCAAGATATTGCCAACGATAGCAACAGCCCGTTTCGCCACAAAATGGCGTCTGTAATTCTGTCCATTACCGGCAATCACCCGTTTAACTTTATCCAAGGCGCAACGGCGGGCGATGGCAACTTACAGATGTTGGACGCAATGATTGCAGGAATTCCTGCATTGTCGGCAAAGCTGACGCAATTTAAAGGTGCTATGTTTAGCTTGTCGAATTACAAGCCGCGCTTTCCGTCGGTTACGCTTGACGATGTTATCAAGGCTCGCTCTGCTCAGCTGTCACCTACTGACACATGGCACCACCTCGCAACATCAAACGCAGCGGTCAACATCTGGCTAAAAACCAAAGCGCCCGAATCAACTTATATCGTTATCCAGCATCAAGATGTGCTGCCTGATGGCAGCCTGTCTGATTGGCGACACTCGACAGCATTGCATGGCATCGAGCTAGTAGGCGAGTATCAAGCAGCGATACCTGTAAAAGATGGTCGGGTGTATCGGTGGCGGTGTGAGTATACGCTTGACTGTGTGGTGAGTTAATATGCCTTATTTGTTGCGCTGCCCATCGAGCGCCGACTCGCGTTTAACGATAGCGTCTGCTATAACCGCTCCAACAACAGCATTTAAACTTGAGCTGGATTTTGCGTACAACTCAACCGCCGCGACAGCAACATATTTGCAGAGCAATACAGGCTCGTCATTTGATGCTGGCACGTTGCGTGTGGAAAAAAGCGCAACCAACACATTGCAAGTGGTCGTTACTCTTAGCGGAAAGTCGCGTGTTATCACTAACGTAACGGGAGCAGCCGTAGCCACTAGGCTTACCCTGACCATTGAGTGGGATTCGTCCAGCCAAAATATAGTTATTAAGCGCGACACAACAACGGTTGCAACACTGACAGGTTACGCGACGTTCAACATTGCAAACATACTAACAATATTAGTCTCTACAAATAGCGCACCTTGCGACATTTATGGATTGCGAATATATAAAGACGGCTCGCTAGTTAACAACTACGACCCGTCTGGCACTAGCAGCGGGAATATTTTATACGATGTACAGTCTGCAAATAACGCAACACAGGCTGGCACATGGCCAACCGACAACAGCGAATGGGTTTTCTACAGCAGCGGCGCATCAAACAGCGCCACAATATCGGGAAACCTGCCAAAACTTGTCGGCTCGATAACTCTTAACGAAATTAATCCAATAAACAGCGCGTCGGTCGATGGCCAACTTCCGAAGCTCGCTGGCGCTGTATCGCTATTGCAGAAGCAATCGGTAACTGTTGCAGGGCAGATGCCGAAATTGACAGGCTCCGCATCATTACGACTCAAGCAGTCAGCGGCTGTATCTGGTCAGTTACCGCGCATGACTGGCTCGCTATCGCTGGTTTCTACGTCCAACAATAAGCAAATCACAGTCACGGCAACAATGCCGAAAATGACAAGCTCGATTCAGTTGAGCCAAGAGCTAACGGCAGCTGTTGCTGGCAACATGCCGCGCATGACAGCGGATATACAGCTGCGCTTGGCTGGCGTCTATCCACAAGCCAATGCTAATGCGTTTGTGGTGTCGTATAGGATTGCAGGCGATACGGTGTTGACAGCCAGCATTAGCGAATCGACGCGCTTTAGTGCTATTATTAGCCAATCAACCAATATCAAGTACATGGTGAACTGATGCCATACCAAAACAGATACAACACGATCATCCTGTCAGGCGCTATGTCTGACGGCGTGCCGTTTGATGCTGCTGATTACACAGCGGCTGAGTACACGATTTATTCGTGCGCGGCGTCGGGCGCTGGCACTCCGCAAGTGCAAAACGCCGCAGTAATCATCCAAAAGACTTTGGCAGATGGCGGGTTGGTGGTGGCAATCCTTGACGGTCAAAACGTCTTGCAATGCACGCTAACTGATACAGAGACGCAAAATCTTTGCGGCAAGGTTTATCACGAATTAAAAGTAGCGACAACTGGCCAGCAGTGGCTTGGCGTGCAGTTGTCCAGTCAAGAATTGAATTTTATCAAAACTAGGAGCTAACGCATGACTATCAGCACAGGCACAGTAACACAAGGCGCAGCCGCTGAGGGCGTGCGCACAACATTAAACACGGGCGGTACGTTTGTTATTTACTCAGGCACGCCGCCAACTAACGCGCAAACAGCGCTATCTGGAAACACGGTGCTGGCAACGCATGCGCTAGCAACGTTTAGCCGCGCAGGTGGCACGGTAACAGCTGGCGCTATTTCAGATGTAACAATTGCCGCAACAGGTACAGCAACGTTTTTCCGCTGCATCGTATCCGGAACCGCTGAGATTCAAGGCACTGTCGGCGTATCTGGCTCAGGCGCTGACGCGATTGTGAACAGCACGGCGTACACATCTGGCGGCACTAGCCAAGTTGTGTCAATGTCGTTCACCGTGCCGTCTAGTTAGGCTTGATTGATGGTGAATAACCTGTTATAACTGTTTTGTTCTCCATCCGTTAACCGTTGTTAGACCTTTGAGCCGCTTTATGCGGCTCTTTTTTTATATCAATACAAGCTCGTCAATGCTAACGTCGCGCACGGCTTTGCGGTATCTTTTCTGCTTTTCGCTTATCTGTTTGCATCGCCGCTCTGTAACGCCCTCGCGCTTTAGTGCTCGGTAAATGTTTGATACTTCAAGCCCATGGCGCTCGCTGATTATTAGCATTTTAATTCCGCTCAGATAGTCAGCGGCTATTGCTTCATCACGGCTTTTCATGAATTTGCATCGAGCTGTACGGCGCATCCCAGCATTTATTGCTGTCTTTGACACTTCATCATTTCGACAGCCAACAATCATCGCGATAACTTCAACCTTTTCGCCGTTGCCGTACATTTCAATAATCTGTTTTCGTTGTTTATCGTTTAACATTATTCCTCCGTTGCCGTACACCGTACTTGTTCATCGTTTGGTAAATCTGACTGTCCTGAAGCCCTGTCTCTGCGCGTATCTGTTTCAGTGGCGCGCCTTGCAGGTACATCTGCATGGCCTTTAGATGGCTTGGCATGATTTGCCGCAGTTCGCGCCGTCTCAACCCGTGTTTGTTGGCAATAGCCGACACCGTGTTGATTGAGCAGCCATGTATTGTTGCGATGTACGCCAGCTTTAATCCGCTGGCGTAGTCTCGCTTGATGGCGTCATGGTCGAATTCCCTGTTGCTATGCACGACCAACGTACTCCGCTGTGTGTTTGGTATAGATTTTCCCACTCGCAACAAGCCACCCAAAGCCGTAGCTAGTGGCAGTTGTTACTTTACCAGTCGCTTTGATGCGGATGCGCATCAGTTGCGGTGGTGCTGACTGCGGGCGTCCGAGGCAGTGGACTTGCCGTTGTTGGAATTGCATTTATTCATCTTCTCCGCATGACTTGTCGGATTTCTCTTCGGCGTACTGCTCAGCAAATTCTTCCGCTTTATTTTCAACACCTATCCATCCATGTTTGTGTCCAACGCAGTATCCGTCAATAAACCCAGCTCGCGCAGCTTCGGCGCGGATTTCGGCAATCTGGTTACGCTGATTCCACAGCTCGCAATGCTCTTTGTATATCTTGCTGTCTGAACCTGCTCGGTGCGCGTGAACCTCAAGCATATAAAGCGGTATATAGCACTCGTTTTCAGTGTCTGGATAAAACCCGCCGCCTTGTCTTAGCTCGGTTACATAACGCACTTGATTTTCATTGGTAAAACCAACGTGAATTAACTTACGTTGGCGCAATGCGGCCTCTAAGTTTTTTGCTTGATACGCCAACGCATCGCGTTCGGTTTTCAATTCGTCGTATTGTTGTTGTGTAATCATTTTTGTTCTCCGTTTCGTGGTTTTGCAACCTTAATAATTTCGCATTCCTGCCCTCTTGGCAATTCGCGCTCACATTCTTCAATCAGTTGCTGGTCTTCTTTGGACTCCTGATACTGGTGGTTGGCTAAAAACTGCGGACACAACACAGCAGCAAGCACCGCAATCAGGCCGACAATCAAAAATAATACAAGTCCGTCCATGTTTGTATGACCTAGCTGTTTTTTCATCTCACTCACTCCACCCATTCCGTTTAATAATATCCGCCGCATATCGCATAGTTTCGCAAATTAACGGCTTACCCTGCATGATTGCGCGCTCGCTGTTTTCCTTGAACGTCAAGCTATCGTCAAAGCGATAACCGCCACGGATGCACGTTTCATCAATCACGTTGTAAAATTCCACTTGGTCACGCGCTTGCTCGATGCGCGCTTTGATTTCGTTGATGCCAGCCATGTTACTTTCTCCATGGATAATCGTTACCAGTCCGCAGCGTCTCTTGCCAGTGGCGCTCTTGCTGCTCGATTTCGCGGTTGTGCTTGCTGACGTTGCGTACAAGCAAAGCCAGCGCCGCGATGTTTGCCAATATTAAGATTGTTAAAATCATAACGCCGCCGCCTCAAACATAAGATGTAACGTTAAAAACAAGCCAGCAACTGCGATGACTGACCATACAAGACCTTCTACAAATTTGCACTCACTCACTTTTCTGCGCTCCATATACAAGTTGCTCCATTGTTGCTAATAGGTCAGCTAACTGCGCTGCGTTGTCGAGTTCTGCGGTGAGTGACTTAAACGGTTCCATCGATGGGTTTTCTAAGTCAAACAGCGCCACATTAACAAGCACGTTTGCTACTGAAACGTAGCACAAACCGATGCTACGTGCGCCGCGATACTGCTGGCAGTTGTACAGATACGCCAAGCGTTGCAATTCAGCCGCTGCAGCGCCCGTGGCTGGGTCGTAGCCTGCTAAGGCCTCTACTGCCTTACGATGGCGTTTGGCTGCGCTCCAGCGGCTTACGGCCGCTTTGCAGACGCCGTAGTGGTCGGCGAGTTGTTTTTGATTCATTTCTGGTTATCCGTTGTTAGTTGCCAGTGTGCGACTGGCGGCGCGTTGTTTAATTATTTGCGGCAGATTTCAAAGCCAAAGTTGCCGTGCTTGATGATTTGCAGACCAAGAATCTCTGCTGACTTTTCAACAAAAGACCATGCAACATTGATTGATTTAAGGTGCTTTTTGTTTACAGCAACAAAGCCACGTTCGCCGCTTAATACCTCAAGCATCTGGTTATAGATATCGCTTGCGCCTTGTTGTGATTTGTTGGTTGTTGCGTTAATCATCTTGTTTTCTCCGCTGTTGCGCAGCACCGCGCTGCATGAGTTAACTATAGGTCAACTGGAAAATAGTGCAACAACTTTTTGACTGGTCGGAGGAGTTACAGCGGCACAACCAGCACCGCCGCTTGCCGAAACCGCTCTAGGATGGCGGCTGGTATGTCGTGCGGTGGTAGGTCGGTGATGTACGTAAATGGCGCGTAGCCGTTGATTGTGATTTGGTAGCATTTCATTTTGTGAGCCCAATAAAAAGCGCCCGAAGGCGCTGTTGGTTATCAGAATGGGATATCATCATCGAAGTCGACCACCGGAGCCTTGCCAATCTGCGGCTGGTAGTTCTGCTGTGGCTGGCGTTGCTGTGGCGCTGGTTGTTGTTGGCCGTCCTGCTTGCCGCCAAGTGTCACGTTATTGACGCGCAGTGTAATGTACGTCTTGCCGTCGTGCTCACGAGTACCCATCTCACCGCTAACAACTACAAACTGGCCTTTTTTCAGGTATTGCACTAAGCCAGACTCTGCTTGTTTGCCCCAAATAGAGCAATCAAGCCAGATTGTTTGCGCTTTATCGCCGTAACCTGATTTCATCGCCAGGCTAAAACCAGCTACTGCTGTACCGCCTGCGTTGCGAACTTCTGCGTCGCGGCCGATGTTTCCTGATACTGTTAATACGTTCATTTTTGTTCCTTACTCTGTGAAGTTGTCATCTATAAATTGCATAACCAAAAAGCATGCTTCATCTAGGCTTTCTGCAGCATCAATGCAGTTTGTTGGGTTTAAGTTTGTGCCATGCAGTGTAGTTGGATCAATGCCGCCACCTCTGATTTGCGTGGCAATGTCCTCAAGTTCTTTTATAACTCCGTTCAGTCTTTCTTTGTACATTGCAACTCCTATAGGGCGCATCGCGCCCGTTTAATTAAAGTTCAAAGTTATCGTCTGAGTCTGCTTCAACTACAACAGGTGCGACAGCCTCAAGCTGTGCAAGCTGCTCAGCGCTTAATCGTCCGGTTTGCTGGCACTTGGCAATCACTTGCTGCAGTGTCATTTCTCCTTTTTGCATCTTCGACGCCATTGCCGGCAATGCTGCGTTAAACTTGTCGGAAGGGTAAGCCGGCTGTGCAGTGTCTAAGTATTCGATGTGAAGCGGTACGCGCTGCTGGCGGTTAATAGCTTCAACGACAACAATGCCGCGCTTGTCGATATCAGACATTGCTTTGATACGAATACCACCGACTTCTTTGCCTGCATATTTCACAGATGCGTCAAAGTGCAGCTTGACCGACTTGCCGATTAGGTTTTCAGTTTCAGCGCCCCATCCTGCAGCCAATACGCGGCGCATGCCTTTACTTGGCTTCCATGGGCGGTTGTTATCGCCTTCGAAGTACACGTTAAGCGGCTGCTCTTTGCTGCCGGTAAGTTGTGCATCTCGAATGCGGATAATCAAGTCAATACCCATGATATCAGTAGCGTTTAGCTGGTCTGACTTGGCTTCTAGGGTTTGCATGAAGTTAGCCATTAAAATTCCTCCGTTAGTTCTGGATCTGCTGCCCAGTATGGCAGTGTAATGTATTCTGTTTCGCCGGCCGGCAACGGCCATTCGTCATTGCGCAAGCATTCTGCGTAAACGTCAAGCGCCTGGCGGTACAGCTTGCGGCCGTAGTCGATTGATGGCGTATCAAGTACAAAGATGCGGCTGGCGTTTGGCGCGTCTTTCTCAACGGCTATAAACTCAAAGCCTGACAGCTGCAGTCCTGTGCACCATTCAAACACGTCGGCGTAAAACGCAGCCTGCACATGATAGCGGTAGTTAGCAACAGATTTTGCAAAGTCGCGCAAGTCTTGCGTTGTTTTCAGGTCGACGCTGAGCAGGTCTGTTGTCAGCTTGTCGAACTTGCATTTAACCAATACGCCGGTAACTGGGTCTGATGCAAAGCAAGCAAGCTCAGTCCAACCTTGTGCGTCTAGTAGTTGCTTGGCTGCTGCGTTTAACTGCAGCGCTGCTTGCATGCCGGCAACTGCGTCTGCTTCTGTGCCTGTCAGCACGTTGTCAGCGCCGTATTGCTCAACTGCTTGCTTGTATGCGCTGCTGCGGCGGTCTGTGACGTCTTTCAGCAGCATGTACTGCTTGGCAAAAACGTCAGGCTCCAAGATGGCGGCATGCGTTGCACTGCCGATTACCATGGCGCGTGTTTGCTCTTGTGGTGAACGGTAAGCATAATGCGCTGGGCTGCGTGCAATCAGGTCAAGACCTGATTTGCTGATGCCGGCATATGCGTGATATGCGTCGTTTGGCATCCCAGACACTAAACAGCCTTGAGCGGCGAGCTCCGGCGTTAGTTCTGAGTAGTCGATTATCTTCATTGTTGTGCGTCTCCGTTGTTGTTGACGTCTCCAATATAATGCGCATATACTGGCTATGTCAATACAATGGAGGCAATAAAATGAATATATCTAAAGCATACCAAGAAATCAGCGACAAGCTGCAAAGCGCAAACCTGATGCAGATTACTCGCACAACTGGGATCGCTTACAACACGCTGCTTGCTATTAAAGCAGGCACAGCGAACCCGACTATCGGCACGCTTGAAAAGCTAGCTGCTGCGCTAGAGGTGAAGCAATGAGCTTTCAGCTGTACGAAGACCAGCAGGAGTTTGTAAGTAAGCTCCGTGAAGCGCTCAAGCATGGCATCAAGTCTGTGCTAGGCGTCGCAAGTCCGGCATTCGGCAAGACTGTCGTTGCTGCTCACATTACACAGCAAGCTCGACAACGTGATCCAAATGCAAGCGTATGGTTCTTGGTTCACCGCAAAAACCTGCTGAGGCAAACGAGCAAGTCGTTCTGGCAGGCCAAGATAGAGCACGGGCTAATCACTAGCGGCAAGATGCGAACAGCGCTACCAATCCAAGTTGGCACTATCGGCACTGTGCACAGTCGCATGGCTCAGATGAAAGCGCCTCGCATCCTCTTTATTGATGAGGCGCACTTGTCCAAGGGCGCTATGTTTCAGAGTGTGATCACTTGGGCGCGCAGTCATGGCGCTATCGTTATCGGGTTGACTGGCACGCCAGTGCGGCTTGACGGCAAGAGCCTAGGAGACCTTTACGAGTGCATCATCGAAGCGAAGTCAACCAAGTGGCTGATAGACCAAGGGCGGCTGTCAGAGTACGTCGCATACACCACTCCAATCGTGCCTGATATGTCTGCAGTAAAGACAACTGCAGGCGATTATAACATTGGCGACCTTGCTCAGGTGATGGACAAGCCAACCATCGTTGGCGATGCTGTCAGCCATTACAAGCGACTTGCTGCCGGCAAGCGTGCCGTTGTGTACTGCTGCAACGTCAAACACAGCCAACACACAGCAGAAGCGTTTAACGCTGCAGGCGTGCCGGCTGCTCATGTCGACGCAAGCACAACAGAGGCAGAGCTAAAGTCTATCTGTGAAGCGTTAGCAGACCGTCGCATTCTTGTGCTTGTCAACTGCGAGCTTGTTATTGAAGGGTTCGACCTATCCGCTCAGGTCGGTCGTGATGTGACGCTCGAGTGTTGTATCCTGCTGCGTCCAACTCAGTCTGTTGCGCGTTACCTGCAGATGGTATTCCGCGCACTGCGCCGCAAGCCTGAGCCTGCAGTTATCCTTGACCATGCCGGCTGCATCATCAAGCACGGGTTGCCATGTTATCAGCGTGAATGGTCACTACTTGGGCAAGATAAAGGCAAGCGCAAGAAGAAGGACGAAGAGCCAGACGTGCATGTTCAGCAATGCGGTCACTGTTATGCGGTGTTTAAGCCAGGTCCTGACAACTGCCCATACTGCGGCAAGCACATCGAGAAGAAGGTGCGCAAGATTAAAGAAGCAGACGGAGAACTGGAGCAAATAGACGTGGTTGCTGTGCGTAAAGAGCAACGACGCGAGCAAGGCAGCGCGCGCACTCTGCGTGACTTGGTTGCTCTTGGTATGCGTCGCGGCATGGCGAAGGCAAGCCAGTGGAGCGCGATCACGATGGCGGCAAGAGAAAATAGGAAGCCTACACCTGCTGATTTTAATGAAGCTAGACGTATTTACGAAGAGCTAAAAAGGTGATTGCAATTATTTTTATCTGTGTTAGCATTTTTCGTAACGAATCTTAAAATAGGGTTTTATATGAAAGCTTGCTCAAAATGCAAAAATGTTTTTAGCTATGATTTTTTTTACAAAAGCAAAAACACAAATGATGGATTTCATCCTCAATGCAAGATTTGTAAAAAAAAATCAGACAAAGAAAGGTATGAGAAAAAAAAGGATGAAATATGCAAAAAGCAGCGGGTTAGATACGCAAAAAACGCAATTATGGAGAGGAAGTCTGCAATAGAAAGGTATAAGAGAAGCATATCAACGCCTGAAGGGAAAAGGAGTTTGCTTGATAGAAAAAATGAATGGTCGAGACTAAAAGCAAAATCTAACCCTGCATATCGAATTAACAGGTCATTTTCTAGAGAGATAGGCAGGCAGGTGAATAAAAATGGCAACTCTTATTTATCTCATGTTGGTTACTCTATTAAAGAGCTTATGCAGCATCTTGAAAAACAGTTTGATAAAAAAATGAGCTGGGATAATTACGGGAGTTATTGGCATATAGACCATATAGTACCAAAATCATCATTTAAAATACTTGAGATTGGCGATGATGAGTTTAAGGCTTGCTGGTGTCTAACCAATCTGAGACCTCTTGAAGCAATAGCAAACATTTCAAAGGGTTCAAAACTGGAGTTAATAATATGAAAGAAGGTGATTTACACAGGTTAATAATGATTTCTTTGAGTGAAAACGGATGTATGGTCTTTAGAAATAATACAGGCTCATACAAGTCAGAATCCGGAGTTTTTATCAGATACGGCTTGTGCGTTGGTAGCGCTGACATTATCGGCATCCACAAGGCAACAGGGCGCTTTATAGCGATTGAGGTAAAGACAGAAACAGGCAGAGCAACTAAAGAGCAGCTGAACTTCATTGAACAGGTCAGAGCAGCAAAAGGCATCGCCGGCATTGCGCGAAGCGTGCAGGATGCACTAGACTTAATTCCCCGCGACTAATGCGGTCAACGTGGTGCGCCACAAACTAACCTTGCGAGGTACTATGAACCAATGTAACCACAAAGGATATCTGCGTTACGTGCGCAGAGTATTCAAGAACGGAACCATCCACTTCGGCGTGCAGTGCTCTAACTGCCTTGACATGGTCAAGACTGAGCGCCATCAGCACAAGCTGTTCATCTCACTAGCTGAGATACCACCTAGCAGCACCATCCACGAATACATCGACCCAGAGCTGAACGACAAGCAAGGGGAGCTGTTATGAGCGCCTCCATTGCTGAGTACGCAAAGGCTTACACTAGCCGCTATGGCTTCCACCTTGTACCCATCGAACCGCTGCGTAAGTACCCGCAGGCAGACGATTGGGGTAACAACGCACTCTATGAGCCGGCACAAGCCTTCGCCTATTGGGAGCTGCATCCTGATTGGAACATGGGCGCTGCTCTTGGCCCCTCCGGCATGTGTAGTCTTGACATCGACGACGCAGAAGGCTGGGCGCTTATCCTTGAAGAGTTCGGCATTCCTGCAGACGTGCTTGATGACTACCCAACCATCCAAGGCAAAGGCAAGCGCGTCATGTTTCGCGTACCTGATGGCGTTCAGCTGCCGTACTGCAAGGTGAACTGGCCGCGCAAAGAGGACAAGAAGAAGCATTACACCATCATCGAGCTGCGCGCAGCCTGTGACGGCTCACAGAAGCAAGACGTGCTGCCTCCGTCTGTGCATCCGGAAACCAAACAGCCTTACAAGTGGCTAGTAAAGCCGCCGAAAGCGCTTGTTGACTGGCCTGAACCGCCAGGATGGTTGCTTGCTATCTGGCAGGCGTGGGAGTCGTTCAAGCCGCAACTGAAAGACGTCTGCCCATGGGTTGAGAAGCAAGCGCCGGCAAAGCTTCCACAGCGCACACACACGCCAACTGCAGGGTTGCCTGATGTATCTGGCGAGTATGAGCGGCAGAACCCAATCGAGCAGCAACTGGAGCTCTACGGATACAAGCGCAAAGGCAAGCGATACCTGTCACCGCACAGCAGTACAGGCTTGGCTGGCGTTCACCTGCTCGACGCAAGCCGTTGTTGGATCCACCATGCAAGCGACCCGCTTTGCAGCGAAGAAACCGGCAAACCTGTCAGTAGTTACGACCTGTTTTGCTACTACGAGCACGGCGGCGATTACTCGAAGGCGTTTAAAGCTGCAGCTGCAGAGCTTGGCATTCAGTTGAAAGCGCCAGTTGTTGCTAAGCCTTCGCAAGCGTATCAAGAGCTGATGCCGGCAACTGCGTCTGATGATGACAGCTTCGTAACACTGTCCGTCGACCCAGAACAGCCTTTGCCGTTTTGCACAGAGAAAGGCGTTCCACTTGCGCACATCGCCAACCTTGCCGAGATATGCAGGCGCCTTGGTGTGACAGTGCGTTACAACGTCATTAGCAAGGAAGAAGAGGTTATTATTCCTAACCAGTCGTTTAGCTTGGACAACGAAGGCAACGCTTCTCTTGCATGGCTTGAGTCTGAGTGCAGTCTGTTCAAGATGCCGACAAGCAAGCTGCCTGGCTTTGTCACGTACCTTGCTGACCGCAACCAGTACAACCCTGTGGCGCAGTGGGTTGAGAGCAAGCCGTGGGACGGTCAAGACCACCTGCAGGCGCTGCTTGATACCATCACCATCAAGCAGAAGAACGACCAGCGAAAGGTTGACCTTAAGGACGTGCTTGTAACGCGCTGGATGTTATCAGCCATCGCCGGCGCGTTTAGTCCGAAAGGCGTATCTGCGCACGGTGTGCTTGTGTTTCAGGGCGAGCAGTATGTAGGTAAGACTAAGTGGTTCAAGTCGCTTGTGCCTGAGGATTTAAACCTGATTAAAGACGGCGTTATCTTAAAGCCAGATGACCGCGACAGCGTAAAGCAGGCCGTTAGCTTTTGGCTGGTTGAGCTTGGAGAGCTAGACAGCACGTTTCGCAAGGCTGACATTGCAGCACTTAAGGCGTTCATCACCAACGACAAGGACGTGCTGCGGCGTGCGTATGCGCGCAAGGAAAGCCAATACGCGCGCAGGACCGTGTTCTTCGGCTCAGTGAACCCTAAGGAGTTCTTGCACGACCCGACAGGGAACCGGCGCTATTGGACGATCGAGGTTGAGCACTTGAACCACTCGCATAACATCGACATGCAGCAGGTTTGGGCGCAGGTCTATCAGATGTGGAAGGATGGTTCGAGCTACTACCTAACGCCGGCTGAGATGGCGGAGCTTAACAGTCATAACGAAGAGTTTACTGTTGGCGACCCAATAACGGACGTCATTAGCTCTACGTTTGATTGGGATTGTGATCAAGAGCGCTGGTGCACATGGCAAACGGCAACCGATGCGCTGCGAGATTGCGGTTATGAGCGTCCGACAAAGGCCGACACCAACACTGCAGCTAGCGTTATCAGGAAGTTAAACGGTGCTATCTCAAAGAGAACAAACAAGGGTCTTTTGCTCTTAATGCCGCCTAGGCGGATTTAAAAACACAAGCCGGCTACATGCCGGCTTTTTTATTACACGCTAAAGAATTTTCCTTTGCCTGTTCGCGTTGTTACATATCCAAGCGACAGCATGTGTTTTGCTACCATGTTTAGAACTGATTTATTTTGCTCTAGTCCGGCTGCTGATGCTATGTCTGTCGCTGTCACTTTGCCGCTCACCCATCCAAGCGCTAGCGCTGTATTAACAGACTCAATTACATCTTGCATGGTTGTAATGTTCCCTCCATTTTTTACTGGTAGTGATTTTGCGGCATCAGCGCTTAATCCATGAACCAGCATCCAAACATTGCCAAACTCATCTGTTTTTAGTGTTGCTTGCATTTTTAACTCCTTATTGGTTTAGTGAACAAGTATACATAGTTCACACATGTTCATCAAGTCGAGCATGAATATCTTTTAGTTAAACATGCAAAGTGCACATCTTTTTGTGGGTTGTTCACCACTTAAGCTATTGATTTTAAAAGGTAAAATGTAAAACGTGAACAGCGTGCACAAGTTTTCTTCTTTTTTATATAGGCTATTGCGGTATACGCGCTTTAGCTTTATTTATTTATATTCTATATATACGTAATAGTTGTTTACTTGTTCACTAATACATATAAATCAATAACTTACGCATGAACAACTCGATTTTTAGTTGTTCACCAGTTATACATGTTCACTTTTACCACTGGTCGGAGCAGTGCCAGCGAAAAACCGCGCTATAGTGTGCGTGTTGATAACGATGGAGATTAAACATGGCCTACTACGACCACACATGCCTACACGACCACGCCAGCGACGAAGCAGCAGAGCTCGACGCACGCCGTGACGCCGTGACGGTTGAGCCAGAGCAGCTGGCGGAATACCTGGCAATCCTGACGGATGAGCAGTTTGTGCAGTTCTGCGAGCTGGTGTTAGACGCCAAGGATGCCAAGCTGCGCTATATGGTGCGGGAGGTGATTTGTAAAAGTGTTATTGATAAGGCGGTACAGTCATGCCGCTAACCGACGACGAATGGGAAACCGAACGCCAGCGACACGCTGAGTTCTTTGGCGGGCTTACGCCGCAGCAGGAGTTTGACCGGCATACGAAACAACGGAAAGAGATGGAGAGTGAAGATGAGTAACGAAGTGACAATCGAGGCTGAAAGCAAGAAAAGCTTTGAACAGCACTGCAAGTTATGGGGCTACAACACCGAGCTTGATTCCGATGGTTTTTATGTAAATCTAATGACTCGACGACTGTTTAACGCATACGAAGATGCATGGCAAGCCAGCCGCGCGGCGTTGGTGGTGGAGTTGCCTGTAGAGAGAGACGGATACGCGCAGGCTTTTAGCTGCTACTCAGTTGACGATATGACGGACGCGCTAGACGCAGCAGGGGTCGCTTACAAATGATTAAAATCAGCCGAGGCTTACATTGGAATCTAAAGCAAGCCTGCAAAAACGGATTCGTAAAGCTCAG
>JACCDR011744098.1_pt1 | contig 37866 bp, 62 predicted proteins | sample 7446431 | NCBI WGS metagenome assembly JACCDR01 (sample SAMN15323443, study PRJNA562643) | freshwater metagenome | isolation source: river surface water | place: USA:Blue River Watershed | collected 2017-08-17 | reverse complement strand
TCTGAGAGTCAAAGCTCTCCCGCTACTTATAACATTAGCTGATGAGAAAAGGAGGTGATAAAGAAGGATGACAATATATAGCGAATACGCAAAAACTAAAACACAAATACAAGTATTAAATGATCGACTCAAGGAGTTGAGTGGTCAAATACTCGAAGAGGTTAAGGGTTTATCTGAGCCTATGAGGACAGAAGATGGCATGTTCAGTAAAGTCATTACCAATAAAACTGTTTATTCAGAAAAAGTAGACGAGCTTGCTAAAGAGAAGACCAAAGAAGTGAGTAAGTTTAAAAAACAAGCTTTTGAAGAAGTCTTAAGCTTACAGAAAGAGGAAGAAAATAACGGTATAGCCAAGCGAGTAGAGGAAGTATCATTGAGGTTTACGCCGAAAAAGTCCGAATAAATCAAAAGCGGGACGCATGCTTACAACACGCACAAGAAAGGATAACTATGCAAAACGATATTGAAAAAGAAATAGGGAAAGTAGTAGAAGAAATTGCTTATCCAAATAGGCTTAACCCTCTATGGACTAAAAGCTTCATAGAAAAGTTTATGGCAATTATCCATAAAAGCAATAAAGCATTATTAGAAGAACTCGACCAGCTTATAAGAGAAAAGGACATCGACGGTATGCATGAGGATGCGTGGAAGCTGAATAAAACATACAAGAGCGCAATTGCTGAACTTAGAAAGAGAAACGAGGAGTAAGATTATGCAGAAACAAATAGAGGATATAGAGAAGAAAGTTGAAGGAATAATAATGGAGCACTGTGATGAGGTTGAAGGTCATTCTGAATGCCTTAGGAACGATATCAATAGTCTCCTCCAAGCCATGTATACAAAGGGGAGAGAGGATGCTTTTGCTGAAAAGTTAGATTGCGACTGTGAATGTCACAGCGGTTCTATGGACTGTGAAGCTAAATGTAACGTCTGTTTCAACCAAGGATAGGGAGCGTTGAAATGATCTAAGCATATATGAAAGAAGAAATTTCTAAAATATTAGTTAAATGGAATATGCCTACAAGACAGGTTGCAATCAACGATATTGTGAAGCTCCATAAATCCAAGCTCCAAGCAATACGGGATACTGTTGCAGAACAGAAAACGATGCACGCATACTTACGTGCTGGTGTTCTCTCGGCGAGGGATAAAGCCTACCTTGACGGGATTGGAGATGCATTAAGAATTATCGATACTGCTTTAGAAGAGGAGGAGTATGTGTAAGTGGAATACAAGGGCACAGATATATGTAATTCGTAGAGCCAATCCTTTTGTATCTGACGGTTGGCACATGATATACGTTGATTCTTGTATCGCAGAGGAGCTACAACAATTAAATGAAATAGGCATTATCACACTAAATAGCTGTTGTGGGCATGGGAAAGATAAAGCTACATGTTTTATAGCTGAGGAGAGTGTAGAGCTTGCAAAAGAGTGGAGATATGAAGCTTACGAATACTCACCAGAGCACCCGCCAATGATTGATTTAGCAACTAAGGAGAAACCATGAATCAGATAGAAGAACAAAATAATTGGGAACTAAGGTGGAGACAGTCTCACGGTGTATGTGAAAGATGTCGCAATGCCTATGACTGTCCTGTTGTTGATATGGACATCCAAGAGATTGAAAAAATCATCCACCAATCTGAATCCCAGTTACTTGATAGGATAGAGAAAGAAGTGATTGTGCACCCTCTGCCTAAAAACTGGGGTATTGGCAATGTTACTATTGATGGCAAAAAGAGATTGTTAGATGTGGGTTCAGACGCTTATACAGTCATACAAGACTTAGCAGAAGAACAACGTAAAGCTCTCACCCAACTACGGAAAGAGAGGGGTGTATAATACACCTGAAAGATAGAGGATCTCTAAGGAAGTAGAAAGATTGAATGGCGGTAGAAAAAGTTGAACCGAGAATAGTGCAGTAGAATACTCGAGCAACGCTGTAGGAAGGTAGGGGACCCAGTAATCATTCAAGGTTGCCGCCACCATTGAGTCCTTCTCTAAAAGGAGAGATTCAAATGCTAGTGAAAGGGCGAACCGTGAAGGCCTGAAAGCTCATAAGCAATAAACGGAGTGGTAGCTAGCATAAGAAGAGGGTTATCTTTTGAGAACTCTGTCATGAGGTTTGTTGGAAACTTGGCAAAAGTTCTAATAAGAGCAAACCAAGTGAAAAGGGTATCTGGCTTATAGCTTAAGATAACCCTCTCGATATACAGAAAGGAGAAAGGATGATTGAGTTGATAGGCATAGTATTTGGAATAGTAGGAGTATGGCTTCTATTACTTTTAATTGCAATTATAGCAATGTATGTTTAGGTTATGAATACTACTGGATGGAAATGTTGTATCTGTTTTATGAGTGCAAGCGTAATGGAGGATGCATATACCTTTTGTCTTAGCCACTGTAGGCGCTGGAATCATGGATATGGTGAAAGTTTAGCGAAGATGTCTGAGGAACATGAGAAGATTATGACCGCTTCGGAGCGTTCTTTACAAGATACACAAAAACAGACGTAACGATATAATCTAATGCTTCTTTAACCGTCATATCTCCTGTAATACCAATATATCCAAACACACCAAGAATGCCCGCTGTAATAAGTGGGACAAATGCCTTACTATAATGTAATATATTCTCCATGTTATGCTCTGACTACCCAACGTCGTCCGAATGGACTAAGAAAGAAGAAATCAGCTATGACAGCCACGACTAATCCCCAGAAAGGCATCGTGTCAAATGACAATGATGAATTGCCGTTAATAAAAAATACTATGACCCAAATTAAAGTGTAAAACGTATTAATCACCCTCTCTCTAAGCCAGTCGGAATAGTAAAACTACGACTGCAATGACAAGTAGGATATGAATGAGATTCCCTCCATATCCTCCCCCATATCCAAATAACCAAAGTAAAACGATCAGTATAATAAGTATTTCCATATATTTATAAATGCGTTACGTAAAAGAGAACAAAAACTATTGCCCCGCAAGCGCCAATGACTCGCATGCTTATTCTATGTATAGTCTCCTCTTCCAGTCGCAACCTGCGACTTTCCATATTGAAATATCGCATAGGCTATTACTGCTCTTGCTCTTTTGTATCCGACGTATCTTTCGTGACTATCTCCTCAGGCATCAAAACGCGCTCATGAGGTTCTTTTAACGCTTTAACTGGTACTACTAGGTTTTCTCTTTTCATCGCGATAAGCTCCATCCTACAAGTTTTGGATCAAGAATATTTAAAAACCCTTGGTTCCCGTTTTTCATATTTAGTCTATTCGCATACGCATCAGTCTCAACAAAGTTGCAATGGAGGTGGGGTCCTGTGACATTGCCTGATCTACCTGTCAGACCTGTTACTGTATATCTGGAGATCTTCTGTCCTGCTTTAACGTAATGCCTTGAGAGGTGGCAATACCATACCGCACACTTCTGTTGCGGGTCCCAAATGGTCTGATAATAGCCATACGTAGGGTCCCATGCTGCGCGTAATACTATACCTTGATTGAATGGGTTAAGGAGTTTTACGCCAACTGGCGTAGCCCAATCGGTTCCCTCATGGGATTTTAGACCAAACTGCTTGTAATACTGTGGATTTGCACCATATGGTTGGGAAATGTTGTAGTTGCCTTCAAATATATCTGATAATTGATACTTTGCCATATTGCTTATGTATTATAACACAATTGTTTATTTACCCTTTTTACGGGTGATCTTCACAATCTCAATATTCCCTTCTTCAAGCTCTTGGATAGCTGCGTGTAACTTCTTGTTCTGAGGTGTGAAGTTGAACGTATACATACGATGTGTAGCAAGTGTTATAACAAGTAGGGCAACTGAAAACAAAAGAATACTTGCAAACCCAAACTGTCTAAATTCTTCAATCGGGACAAAGAGACCAGAGACGACAACCCCAAAGGCTGTAAATGTGAGGCAATAAACTGCTATGCCCGAGATAAGAAAGATTTGCCTGAATCCCCGAAGACCATTTTTTACATTCCCTTCACGGACAATTGACGGAAGTGTAATACTCATGTAAATGAGACTTACCAATAAAAATATACTTGAAAAGATATATACAATTTCCCTTAGTGTCATAACCCTCGCTTCCTTCCCCCCGTTGCTTCTGCCATTTTCATCATGCGTAACATGCGCAACACCTCAACTCCATGCTCTTTCTGCTTCCTTGCTTTGTGCTGGACTGTAAGCATATCTGATTGATATTTGTTTTTGATATCATGTACCTCTTCATTTTTGATTAGTCGTACGATATTCCACATGTTACTTTTTTTTGAATAGTGTCACAAGGGCATCAATTGACTGTTGCATGGTACTATTTACCGTAACCTGCTCTTTAGACGTTTCAGCATATATTCTTGCATTTTCCTTTACATCTTGCAAACGCTTCTCTTTCTCAGATAGCCACCCAAGGACAGCCCATACCATACCTCCTGTAGCAAGCGCCGCCCATACACCGAGCAGTCCTTGCATAAAAAGATATTCAGCGGCTTTGTCTATCATCTGATGATTACGCAAGTCCAAGCTCTTGCATCTTGCCAATTTGCTTCATGCGACCGTCCATCGCTTTGAGGATAACTCTAATCTCTTCCTTTGAGTATGGTTCCTCAGCCTGAGGCATTGTGGGTTGTGGTGATGCTTGCATGGGTGCAGGTGCTTGAGGCGCATCTTGTACTGGCTGTACTGTTGGGTCAAAGGTTGCACTTGATGGAGTTACTTGTGCTGTTGCTCCTGCCTGCCCTGTTTGTCGTCTAAGCATTGCTGCGGTTACTGGGTCTTGCCCCCCTAGTACTGATGATCCTGATCCAAAATTCATAAAAAAAGCTACCTCAAGGTCTGGCCTTTGGTAGCACTTAGTAAATTATAGCATACTGCATGGTTCTTGGTTTGACAATTTTGTTACCTTGTGGTAGGATCACTCTCCTATGATTGAACTCACAACATTTACCTATATGACAATGGCTGTCCTCTTTGCCAACCTTTACCTCAAGAGTAGGTAGTACTTCTTTCTCTGTTATCCCTACAAACAAAAAGGACTAGCGCGATGCCAGTCCCTTCTGCTATACTTTTATTGCCTAATAATATATGCATTCATTTTACCACACCACTACAACCCCTTTTCAATACCCAAATGTCATACATGACTTGCGAGCAGGTGGGCAGGGATGAAAGCGTAGAAAGCCTGTATTAACAAAAGATGTTCTACCAAACTCATGACACAGAGAGCCGTACTCTTACAGCGTCGGCACGGTGTGATGGAAAAAGGAGCGATACGGAATAAAAGAGAAACTTAGATCGCAACCCTAGGAGAATGAACCTTCATGCAGTAGGAAGGGACTCTCCCCCCTAGACTCTAGGGCTGAAGTAACTGCATCCGTACAATTACCTATATTTGGGGGGTAAGGGGGGCGGTATTCTTTTCTCCTTCCACGGTGTGATAAATTGACAATTTTGATATACTCTGATATAATCCTCAAACTATAAGATATAGTACTAGGAGGTGTTTCCAACCATGATACGAATTATTGTTATTATCATACTTTCACTTATGCTGATATGGCAGGGGTCTCGTGCAACATACGAGGGACAGACTGCTGAGCAGTGGTTTGACGACTATACAGCGTTTAGGAACTGTACATTGTTAGCAGGCAGTACCGATGAGGTTTGGGAGTGTCAATAAGGCTGTATTTGACAACTCTGTAATACTGTGATATAGTCTGGGACATGAAAAGGATATTTATAGGAATAGCAGTGATAATTGCACTTTACGTGGGCTTCAACCTTGCATACAGCAAAGGCTATGAGGTTGGCCAGCATGAGGCTTTCTCAAAAGCTTCTGAGGTAGATAGGAGATTTCGATAGTATGGTAAGAAGTACGTTCATTATCTGTGGTATTACTCTAGCAATAATATTTTGGCCTGTCACTTTGGCACTTATTGGCGTAATGCTATTCACAACGCTTGTAGGCTTGGGACATCTTTGGGGATTTCACCAAGAACGTACTCGAGCAAATAGACTCACCGAGGCAACTGAGAACTATTACTCTTCTTCCCAATCTTCTTAGCAGAGGCTGTTGTTATTCTTGGTAGAATGTTCTCAACAACTGGTTGGATGAACGGTTGTGCAAACCCTCCAGCAATGGCGCCTACCGCACTCCCTACTGGCCCACCTGTAACGCCTCCGACAACCGCACCAAGACCAGACCCTCCCGCTCTAGCGATTGATCCGGCCATTTGACTAAAAGGGGTTCGGGATGCATTTTGGGTTAGGTCAATTGCTCGTTGTAACCTTACATATGGTGACTGTAGTTTTCGTAGGTCTTTCATCGTCTTTGCATTCTTAAAGTCATCAGCTAATCTCGGTGAGATTTGCTCAACTAAAGCTATGTTCTGAGGTGTTTTCAATACAGAAACAACATCAGCGTCCTTATATGCCCCTTCTAGCTTATCCTTCAAGTCGTCAGCAGCTCGAATATAAGCATCTCCTATGCGCTCGTTAACAAGATTTGGTGTGAGGTCTGTACTAGAGTTCTTATACTGATATCCTCTTTTCTCCAGTTCTTGAATTGTTTGAAACGCGTCAAGAGAGTCTGCTTTTCCTATCTCCTTCCCCGGCTTAACGAGTCCTTCAATAACTTTAAGGTGTGCTCCCCGCTTTGCCTTATCCAGCTCTGGAATATCCTCTAATGCTTTGCTAGCAGTACCTGTTACGTTGCCAGTATCAATAGGAGTCTTTACTTGGGCTAAGGCCTCCCTATTAAGTTTTGGAAAAATGCCATTTTGACCTGTAACTTTTCCTGCCACCACCGATAACTCATCAAGCGTGCCACTATGACCGTTTCTAATCATGACGTCTGCAACGCCATCAATATCAACGCGTTTTGCTAATTTTGAGGGGATAGTAAAGTTGCTTGCAAACGCATTCCGTGCAACACCCTGACCCATTTTGCTACCCGTAATAGGTGGAAGAGATCCTGTCTTTGCTTTTACGGACTTTCCTAACGCACTAGTACCCTTTGGTACTGGGGCAACTGCTAATGCTGTATCTAGGGGGTTTTCATACGCATAACGCAAAGGATCACGTAAAAATTCCCCACCCTCCTGAACAAGCCCACTTGTAATAGCTGGGAGTGCTCCAACAATTGCTTCTTGTGGCGCCCTGCCTTCTGCGACGCCTTGTCCGATAGTGTTTGCAACTTGTCCTGGGAGCTGTGCTAATCTTCCCAAATTAGCATTAAAGTTGCCCCCTAAACTTCCTGTGTCCCGAGACTCTCTATCTTTACCGATGAGAGATTCACCCTCATCTTTACCCGTGCGATAACCAATCATGTTCTTAATGTTCTTCATTTTGTTTGAGGCCTCTTTGTCTGTGTCGGTTCTGGATGGAAGCAGTGTAGCGAAATTTTTCACATCCGCATCGGAAATTCCTCTCCCTTCCTGTCCTGCGATGACACCGGCCAAAGTATAAGCAAGTGACATGCGACCACTATCAAAATCAGCAGATTCAGGAGAAAGGCCTGTTATTGAAGGGAGATTCCCTAATAATTTTCCTCGTAGTCCCGCTTGATTAAAATTTTTCTCAAATTGCTCAAGATCTTTTTTAGCAGTTGAAGCCTGCGCTGTTTTTGCAGTTTGTTTCTTTTTCATTTCTGCACTGGCACGCCTCTGATCAATGCTCTCAATCGTTACTCCCTTACTATCTAAAGATGCCATTGTTGATGCTCTATATGTTTCGGGGACTTTTTCAAGGAGTGTTGTTCCATCTGCCACGGAGTTAGCATATACGTCAGTAGGACTTTTATAATCGACAGGAAGCCCAAAGCTTGGCAACTCACTCCTTTTCACTTGCTTGATCTCGCCTGTTTTTTTGTTCCGTATAGTTGTGATTTCATCTGGATTCATAGTCTATCCCCAATCCGAGCCACTAGCCCCTCCACTTGAAGGCTTATATGTCTTAATTGCTGTATATACTGGTTGGTTTGTTGACGTGTTATAGAGTGTTTGACCCTCACCAAGGGTAACATATGGATTTCCACCTGATTCACTGCCTCTGTTTTCTCTCGCTACTTTCAAGGCATTTTCAAACTCTGCTTCCTGCATTGCTAACTGATGCATACGGTTCTTTTCACCCTCTGTTAATGAAACCCGTGCGTTTGCTTTTGCAATAAGTGCATCAAGCTCTGCCTGATTCTCTTGACTATACAGCGTTGTTTCACGAGCAAAGCGCTCACTCATAAGGTTTTGCTCCATTTGATATGGAAGAAGCTGTCTGTCCTGATCCCGTTGCGCGTAGCCAAGTCGTGTATTAAGGTTTGTTTCAGCTGCCTGTGCATTTTGTGATGCAAGTGCGGCCGCTGGTGCGAGCTCTGCCTGTTTTGTCCCTACAACACGGTCAAGCTGGTTTTGATTTACGTCATACCCTGTCATTGCTTTTGAATATGTTTGTGGAAGATTGAAGATAGTCTGGTTCAGTGATCGTGCATTTGCCTGCAATTGAGGTAATCCCAACTCTTGTCCTATGCGCTCGGCAAGTGCATTTGTCGACTCCTGCCCTGCGAGAGTCCCTCGATATCTGTTAAGGAAATCGTTTGTTTGGTTATTTTGGTTGTTAAGAAATGCTTGATTATTTGTCCGTTGTGTTGCAATCGCTTGTATTGGCGCATCAAGTGCCTGATTTGTTGCACGGATACCACGGTTATAATTCCCCCAATTAGCGTCGAAATAGTTGTCATCCCATACGCCTGAGTTTGGGTTAATTGCGTATGCTTTCCCTGTTTTAGGATTTGTCATTGTAGCGCTAATCTCTTCCATTAGTTTTTCCTCCTTCCTTTATCATACGCCATGTGACATGGGACGCAAAGCCTCACCCAGTCGCGTACATCTCTTTTATACTGCCCACTAATATTTGCCCAATGATACATTTTCTCAGGATCGTCAAGAGAACAAGAGGAACATCTTTTTGGTTTACCAAGTCTTCGATACACCCACATATGCTTTGCTTGATAACTAGCCTCGTTCCCCTTCCACTCGTGATTATCTTCGTTGTACCTAGGAGGGGCTCCCTTGGCCCAAGGTGCAGGCAAACCTTTATTCCATCCCTGCCCAAGCTTTAGATTATCCATATTGAGTGCGGCCTTATGGGATTCTGACAGGGGTTTACCTTTTTTCATCTCCGACAATTTCCTTCTTGTTTCTTCAGAGTGTTGGACAAGAAACACCTTGTGTCCCTTTTGGAATCCTACGTGGGGGTAATCCCTCATAGATTTTCCTTTATTCCAAGGCACTCGTTTCTTAATAGCTGATGCTGAAATTTCGTCCATAATACAAAAAGAGCCACCTCAAGTGGGTGGCATTACTATTGCTCTAAAACAATTATACTACAAATAAACACAAACCGCTCTTATGAACAGTTTAGCAAAAGCGTTAAGAAAGGTAATATTAGTTGTAGCAACGTCACATTTAGCATTTGCATAGTACGTAGTCTTTGTTGTGAGAGTCAATACTTTTTCTTTCGTTTGAAGAGAGCCATTAACAGCACTTGCAGCCCCTCCAACAAAACCACTAAAATCTGGGTCACTCTCTGTATTACTAGCTGTGGACAAGGTGCATGAAAGGGTGGCAGTAGATCCGGCCCAATTGCCGTATAGGGGTATATTATAATAGACACGCCACACCCCGATAGGGACTGTAATAGACGTACTATTGAGGTTATACCACGTTCCCGCTACAGGAGAGCCCTGAGTCCTGTTGGTAGTGTCAGATACCTCAACAGTCCATTTTGCTGGATTGAGAGGGAAGCCATAGGGTGATCTTGTTGATGAATAGGCCGGTGACGTAATAGCGCTATTAGCAACGTCGTAATCTGTCCCGCCATAAAGCGTAATACTGTTACTTGTTATGGCAGTAATGAACCCATAAAAAGTTGTACTATTGTTTATAAATCTGATCTTCATGCCTAATCCGAGGGTTCCAGTAAGGTCCGTGCTAGTTGAAACAATATACGTTGGGTCATCAGCAGAGGAGTATGCAAGGGTGGCGTTCAGCGAAACCCATTCAGTATCGGGTAGTTCCTGAAAAGATAGAACACCGTTCGTAATACCTAAGTACTGCCCATCCTCTCCTAAAAGGACAGGGGCGAAGTTCGTGCCGTCTGATTGATAGAGCGTTCCAGAGGGATTTTGTCCTACGACAAGATGCCCCGGCTTGATTGCACCAGGGAGTATTTTGTCTTGTGTAATTCGTGTTTCATCAAATACTGCCATACTATGGACGTTGCTCTGTATCAAGGCCATCCCGCATAAAGGTTATTCCTTTGATAATAGGTGAGGTTGTATCAGAGAAAATCTGTACTGTTGCCTGAGCCTCGTTATATCTGCTATTACTGATAACCATACGTGATTCAGTATCACCCTCTTCGGTTGTATCTGGATTTGTGACGATACTCTCAAAGTTATATGTATAAGACTCGTTATATGCATAGCCAAGAAGTATAGATTCACCCTCTCGAAGTGGTGAGAAGTTTGCGACCAGCTCTTGTGATTCTTTTTCATGGGTTACGTTGCCATAGTCATCAATAGGCAAAAACATTGCAGCAAAGCTTGCAGGTGGATTATCGGCACTTACATAATCGACCCCATACGCCGTTCCGGTTCTCCAACTCATAAGAAGCTCTTGTCCTACAACGTGAAGCATGCCTATTGAAACTTGTGATCCAGAGTAGATTTGCGTTGAAGCTGGGTAGTCATAGGTAAGTATTTCAGGATATGCACTCGTCTTTGCCCCCCATGTATACACACCTTTTCGTACTTCTTCTGAATTTCCATCCCCTGTCCCAAACCGAAGATAGGACTCCCACATAGTGACAGCGCCCGGCAATACTTCAATATACCTATTACTTTCCATATACGGCATCTCTTTAAGTTTACGTAGTGAGTCACCACCCGTATACTCAAAGAGTTGATTCTTATATCCAGCCCATACGTATAGCTTGCCCCGTGCTGAACAAAGGGCATTAATACCTCCTTCAGGTACATCGACAAAGAAATTAGCAAAGTCTGAGTATCCATCCCAAAAGTAAATACGCCCACTATCTGAGTTCTGTATCTCTCCCTGCTTTTGCATCCCAATCGCTTTGTACTCGTGCCAGTTAGCAAGGCATCGGACACGCCAACCAGCCCCCATAACTAAATGGTTTGGATTATATAGTGGTGCTTCATACTTTCCTAAATACCTCCCGTTTCCTACCACCCAAAAGTTAAGAAACCTCTCCATAGGGTGCCATGCTGTATCCGTTACTAAGAACTGAAAATAGGTCACAAAATCGGCCGTGTTCAGGTTATTTGTTGTAGCACTCACTACTGTTGGACTGCCAGATGAAACGGTGATATGGGCATGGTATTCATTTGTGAAGTTTGTCAGGGGACTCCATGTACTTGCAAAAGTGAACTCATAGTTACCCGTATGCATATCAGCATTTGCAACCGTTGCAGTTGCCATAACTGTATTGTTACTATCATGAATTGTCACTACCCATGTACCAGTGCCAATATTTCCAACATTAAACTGTATAGATTTCTGCGGATCACGTGTTGGGGTAAAGAGTAGCTTATCTGCTGATGCTTCACTAATTGTTGTCGGTATAGCATACGTGGTTGCCCCACCAGTCCGAGACTGATCAATGTCAGCGCGAGTTGTTGCACTGGAGAACGGAACGTTAGATGAAAACGTGGGACTACCCGTTGCTGTAAGCGTGTTTGCATTCACTGTTGCGTCTGTATAATCGTTATTAAATTTGTAGTACCCAACTAACCCTGCTATATTTGTTGGTATTTGAGAACTCAACCCAGATTGCATAGCGCCAGCTGATACTGTCGCTGAGAATACTCTTCCCTCATCTATCAACCCATCCCAAAAAGCAGTCGCAGATCCTGCTCCATCGTAGTGAGCACCTATTGCAAACCGAGAAGCATTGTTATTAATCGAAGTAAATGTCCCGGTTCGTGTACCTAGAGAGCTGGCGTTTAGCATAAACTCTGCTGTTGATGCTGAGGCGTCCCATGATACACCTACCTGTTGCCATGTCCCAAGTGTGAGGTTGATAGGCATTGAGAGCACCTCACTATTTGAACCATTTGAGGAAAGAGATAGTCGTAACATTTGCCCTGTGTTTGAGACAAGCGTGCCATCCTGTGTTGCTGTGAAGCTTCCGGTGCCTACAGTACCAGTATATGATGTGTAGTAATCAAGATGCATTCTTCCTACACTACCATTACCTCCTGGAGTTCCGTAGATGCCCGCTCCAGCAGTCCCCCCGCTTGCTGAGATTTGTGTTGTTCCAAGAGTTGCAGTTTGTGCTTTGATGAGAATAGACCCCCCTGCCCCAGCACCTGGAGAAGAAGAGCCAAAAACAGCTGCTGTACTATTACCACCAGAAGAGACAACTGATCCAGTAGCCCCCATAGTAAATGTCACACCACTAAGGAATATAGCTCCACCACCAGCGCCACCAGCGTTTTCGTATACGCCACCAGCACCACCAAAAACCATTGTTGTTAAGTCACTTGACCCAGCAGATGCGCCACCAGAGACAGTTGCCCCTCCGTTACGAGAAGTTCCATTTTGTCCCGCAAAGGCGTGGCCTCCGCCTCCACCTCCAGTCCATGTTTGGGAACCGTGTTCACCATCTCCCCCGCCTCCACCATTACCATTTGCGACATAGGAAAAGTTACCAGCTCCAGCAGATCCGTCGCCTTGTTTATAGTTATTACCACTTCTGGTTGTGTCGGTTGCTGTAAACCCTCTTTGGGATGCTGAGATAGTACCGTTTACCGTTACGGTGCCACTTGCGATAAAAGCTAATATTCCTCCGACTGTCCCGTTCCACGCCTTTGCAGTATAGGTAAAACCTGCATCTATTGTGACGTTTGTATACTGTGGAATAACTCTCACCTGAGCACCAGCTGTATAAGTACCATTGAGCGCATCAACCGTTGTTATCACCCCTGTCGTATAGCTATCAATTGATGTTCTTTGCCATTGCCCAGCATTTGTACCTCGCGTTTGATGTATGAGGATAACTTGTCCAGACGCAAAAGAAGCGTTTGTAGCGCTTAGCGTATTTGTTGCAATCGTACCTGTACAGGCGGAATCGATTGGTGATTCTGTGGTATTTGATGATATGGTCAAAGCACCATTTGTACCATTACCAAAGTACCCTGCAACAGTTGCAACATCAAATCTATACGATCGTGTTGCTCCTGACTCATTCCACTTTGAAACAATTGTCATACTATTGTTGACCGTTGGGAAAGATTCCGGTTTAATCTGAAAATCAAAAGCAAGGTCGCCTGTTATAGAGAGAGGGACGGTATCTGCACTTGATGCGTACTGACTACTCGATGCCTCAAGGTCAAGTGAGTTTGTGTTTAGTGGTACACCACCAATTGATCCAAAGTAGTCATCAATAAACGTTGGGGAACTGCTCGCGAGTGGGCCATATTTTCCGATAGTAGAGTCATTCGCGTACCACATGTTGTCATCCTCTGCCGAGTACACTAAGCCATTTCCGTGGTTATTTGCGATTGTTCTCAGAAGAGTATAGTTTCTTGTAGTACTTCTACTGTAGAAGTTGCCCTGATCACCAATCATATATGTAACAGTCGTAGGGTCATATGTCTCAGCCCACTTAATGAGGTCAACAACTGTTGATCCAGACTCTTTTATCGTTCTTGGAAGCACTGCAATGTTATTTGGGTCGGAGCGAATATCAACAGATTGTGCAAAGGCAAAGCTGTTGGGGAGAGAAGATGACCGGGCGAAGTCTCCGAGGCCTCCATCAAATCGGTTGTATAAAAGTGGTTTTTTAACTGGCATAAGATTAGGTTATTGTTTCTGCAAATATTTTGCTAGAAGGTGAGAGCATAGGTGGTTGCCTATAGACAATAACATCACGATCACGATCTTTAAACTTACGATACAATCCGATAAGCCCTCCATTAATATTCTTATCATCCATATTCCGTGAAATATTACTCATTGAACCAGTCCAGAACGCGTTATCGAACCGTTTACTATTCTCAACGTCGTTTCGCATGCCTGCATAAAAGTCAGACGCTGTCCCCATAGGGAGTATTGCATGCGCACCTTCTGGAAGTTCAGGTGTCTCGCAAATCCTGAATGTCTTTGATGTAGCAGTCGCAAAAGGCCACGTACGGGAAAGTGTCATTGTAGTTGTGTTTGTAAACCCACTGATCCTAATCCAGTACCCTTGTCCCGGTACGCTTGTATCAGTGATTGTTATCCACCTTCCGACCATAGCGGCAGTGAAAGTCGTACCCACACCTGTTAGCGTTGTAGAGTCGGCAGTGAGTGTTGCTGTGCCCGTCTCGTAGTCCTCAACCATAAGGTTACGGTCTCTAAAGAACCGTTGAAAATTCATTGTGTATGTGTCTTGCGGAATTGGCCATATACCGAAGTCATCTTTTCTTGGGAAAAAGAACTGAGGCAAAGAGGTAGGTTGAATCTGTAAAGCGTTTAAGAAGTTCCACTGCTCTTGAGAGTAAATAGGTGTAAGTGTATATGTTACCGATCCAATAACAATCTGGACACTATCCATTCCGACAGTCCCCACCATATATGGATAATATTGTGTACCAGCTGTGGTTGTAGCTGATACCGTATCCTCACTAATATACGATGAGAGCGTGTCCCAAATAAGCTGATACCTTGTCCCAAGTGAATATTGAAAGTCAGCAAGCAACACCGGATCGGCCATATTATTAGCCTTTCCTATATTTCTGAAGTGAGCCTCTTTTAAGTCTGTAAACGATAATCTCATAAATACGAAAAAACCACCCCTTGGGTGGCTCTTAATGTGAACTCTGGTTTGATTATATCACTTTTTCTTATGTGTATTACTATGTCCTGTGAGAGCAAGTTGGGTCGTGAATGTCTTGCCACATTCTGGACAAGAAAAGACGGGGTCTACACTCTCTGGGGGCTCTGGAGATGATATCGATTTCTTATGCTCTACCTTATAGTCAGTGAGATCTATGTCCTTTGATGTAGTGGTTTTATTCACAAGCTTTGTTACTACCTCCTCAACGTCCTTAAACGTATTCTCATTAATCTCGTTTATCTTCTCTTGCTCCTCAATATATGTAAGGATTGCAGACTGCACCTCAAGTAGTGAGCGGGGCGTGACTTTCCCTCCCTCGTTCACATATTTAAAGTAATCAGGAAACGTCATGTCCTGCATTGGAGATTGATAGATTGCACTGATAATGGTTCTAATTTTATTCATTTGTTACCTCATCTGGTGTCAGTCTCTTATTTAAATCTGCAAAGCCATTTGCTCTTTGCACTGGTGGTTGCTGTTGTGGCATAGGTGGACGTGCCTCATGTTGTGGTTGGTAGACGCCTGATTGTCCCTCAACTGGTGCTACTCGTTTTGATTTAAATGAGTCAATGATCTTTTGACTTGTAGGAGTCAAGTCAACCTCACCAGCTCGAGGATTGTTTTGTGTAGGTGGTATGTCACGACCAAATTCATGTACAAGCCCTAGCCATAACTGATCGTATACCTCAGCAATGATTTGAGGGTCATCTGTCTTTGGGTATGCTTGATTTTCGTATGTTTCTTTGTTTTCAGTATGCTTATCAGTGTAGCGAGGAAGTCCTTTTGCATCACGCTCCGCTAAATATGCATCATGCATTTGTTGAGCAACAAAATTGACAATATCGTTTTTCTTGTGCTCAACGTAACGAATGGCAATATAATGAGGTATATCTATTGTTGTACCCCATACAATGCGCTGGTATTGGTTTGTATCATACTCAAGAAAGAAGTCTTGGTGAGGGAGTTCATATGACTTGCCCTTCACGGTAACGGCCTTTGGAAAGGCAACGCGGATAACATCGTACTGTTTTCTCCGTTGCTCGTTATGCCACGCTTCCTCTACTGGGGTTTTAATACGGTCTCCACCGAATGCTTGTGCAATTGAATCATCCATACTAGTTGGTCTTTGTTTCGATTGGTGCTTCCTTTAGAGCATCCTTTACTGTGGCAGTTGCTTTATCATTTTCTGCTTGGTGTTTTGCGTTTGCTTGTAATGCTTTTTCAAGAAGAGGGGCAATCTTCACCATCTCATTAATACCAATCTCACCTTTTCGAAATGTTGTATCTATGAGGGAAAGTAAAACTGATGTGTTTTGGGGGTTAAGTTCAATAGTATCAAACTTCATTCCGTATAGGATATCATAACAGAATTGTTAATTCAACTAGCGCTGTGGAAGAGACTCACAGGCTTTCCCGTCTCGATCAAAATCAAGTCGTTTGTATTTTTCAGTGTCCCCCTCATATGTTTTTTGAGCCTGAGGTTGTGTTCTGAAAAAGCTACAGGTAGTACGCTCGTTACTTGCAATAATGCGATCCTGCACAAAAAAGAACGTCACGGCAAATGTAGCAATGACAATAGTAAGGAGAAGAATCTTTGCTATGGAAACGCCTTCTTCGTGTAATGGGACTTCGTGTTCGACCTTCATTTTCATCATTATACCATACGCTGTGCCTAATTGCGCCTAAACTCACAGGCTATACCATCTTTGTCCTTGTCAAAAGCCTTATATCTTTCAGGGTCAAACTCATAGAGCTTTTGTACTTGTTGCCAACTCGCAAATGCATTACATGTCCGGTGCTCTTTCGTAACCCCATAAATGAGATAAACTGAGAGGCATATAATGATGAGAATGATAATAAATGTCCATACTCCAGAAGGTATAAATCGTACTCTCATAGTAAAGATTAATCTCCCCAAACAACTAGATGAACAGTAGCTCCGTTAGCTGCGCCTATAAACTGGATAATGCCAAGAAGTACCGAGCCAAGTCTATTTACATTAAGTGTGATTGATTTCAAGTCTCCTGAGAGGATATAACCCCCTAACTGATACTGATTATTTGCGTCATCTATCCACCAGTTCATTGTTTCTTTATAAACGTTGGTGAATATAGGATTTCCTGATGCTAAGCCGTTATCTGTTAGATAAAATGTTATATTGCCTCCAGATACAACTGCTGAATTCGAATACATCTTTGGTCCAAGCTTTAGAGCACCTGATCTATAAAACTTCGCTGACTGTCCCCACGACGCACCATCTGTTGTTTCAGTACCCGCGTTCATATCCTTTATTTGTCCATTATCAAATCTCATCTTATGTATTTATATAGTATGTAACCTCTAGGCGCCAATTGATTGTCGTCGCCAACTTTCCCGTAACTCGTACATCTATGGACTGCGTTGATGTGTTGGCAACAAGATCAATGCTTGGTTGTCCTAAAAGAAAGTTCCCCAAGATTGTTGTTAGCAGTCCGCTTGACGTATTGCCACTTGAGCGGACAAGGTTTCCAGAAGCTCTCAAAAAGGTTGCTTCACCTTTCCCGCCGACACAACTTGTAAAACCCGCATCTGATGCGAAGAATACTGCCATTACATAAACGGCCTTGTTTTGTGGAATAGCAATCGAGTATGCTGTCTGCTGAGTTGCATTCGTCGTTTGATACGGATCAATAATCTTTGTGATCTTCGTATATGATTGTGATATGTTGATAGTTTCAGAATTAGCCATGATATTATACCTGCCTCACTGACGTATTTGCCTGCCACGCTATGTTTGTATTTACAACCCCCGTTACTTCAATAATAACACTTGCTCCAGAGACAGTAAACGTTGCATCATATGCTTCAAGAGACTCGTCAAGAAATGGGTATTCAAGGGTTCCGATAATACTGACAGTTCCTGCTATATTTCTGTAGAGCCCTCTGATTTGATACCGAGCCCCGTCCCCTGCACTGCCTGCTGTTCCACCTGTCCTTTTTGCTACGACAGTTGATGCAATATCTATCAAAGCCCCTGTCGGAATATTTACTGTATAAACAGCAGTTGGTGAGGCATCTGTTGTATTAACAGTGCTTACAATTACATTTGATTGTTGTACATTAAATAACGGCATAGTTACGATTGCCACGGGTGGCGGTAGGTAATAAACGTTCTTTGTGCAACTACTGCTGGTGAATCTCCAATTGCTAAATAGTTGACCTGCCGGGCTGTACCATCTGTTGTTGTCTGGTTGAGCGTAAACCCATTACTATCCATTGAAACAAGGTCGATATCCTCGATATTTGTTGCACTTGTGTTGTAATTTTTATACATCTTATCAGTCGCTAACCAATGACGGCTATTTGTTGTTGCTTGGTTGTCTTGATCATATCCCCCGACGGCAAAACGTTCCGTTGATGAGGTTGCCACTCCTACGGAATACTTGGCGTCATCAACTGCTGTTGCAGAAGAAGCATTAAGAAATGATGTAAAAAGAACAGCTTTCGGCTGGAATCCAGTTCCAGTTACACCGAAATTACCCGTAGTTGTAGCTGTATTGAAGTTCCCTACTGCAAATTGGCCACCTTTCAGTGCAACATAGTGAATATAGAGACCAGCTCCCGGTGCTGGATTGACATTAAGTGTAAACCCATTTGCGTCCATTGAAACAAGGTCGTACTGTGCAGAGCCATTACCTGTCGTCAATGCGCGGTCGGTACGTTGCACACGTGAGGTATTGCTAGGATCAGCGCTAACGTCTGCACTAAAATCCATTGCCCCACGCTGAGTTGAGGATCTTGCCATACCAAACCCATACCGTGTGTTAGTAGCTGCGTTTGGAGGAGCCGTTGCTGAATTGATACCAAAGAGGAGAATCGTGTCGGGTTGGAATCCCGTTCCGGTTACTGCTTGATTTCCCGTAGCGGTTGCTGACTGAAATTGTCCTGTTGCTACATTGGTAAGGTCTGCACCACCTAAAGCAAGATACCCTACCCTAAAGCCCGATGCAGGGGCTGTCGTCACATTAATTGTAAACCCATCACTATCCAGTGAAACAAAGTCAGCCGCGTATAAAACCACTGTTGTTGAGTTATCGGTAAACACACGAATACATGATGTATTTGTTTGTGAGCGAACATTTGCCCCGGCCGCTGATGCAGTTTGTGAGTTGGTGTCAATTGACCTTCTAGCACTAGATGAGATGCCAACACCAAATCCTGCACGCAAATCGTTTGTGATGCCAGATGCTGTGTTTTCTCCTGCTGGGAAAAAAAGAACAATCTTAGGTTGAAATCCTACACCTGTTACTGCCTGATTTCCTGTAGTGGTGTTCATCTGAAATGTTCCTGTCCTAACGTCTAGAGCCATTATTCTACCCCCAATCGTTCCTTAATAAGAGCAACAAATGTTTTGTCATCAATCTTTTCTCCTCTTTTGTCATATTCACTAAAAATTGTTGAGGCTTCAAATATTCTTTCAATTTGCCCTCTCTCTTTTCCATCCTCACCAATACCACCATCATATGACCTTGTGTAGCTATACTCAACAGTTACAACTCCGTCTTCTCTTGTAATTGCTTTGATTGTAAAATTGTCTATTTGCATACTATGTTTCTTCTGATATTCTAGCATTCCCACTTGCTGAGCCCCAAATCCCATCAATACGTCCCGTATATCCAGCTGGCACTTCATAATAACTAAACGGAGCAGACGCTGAGCCTGCAAGTGTTACCGTATAGGACGTTGTAGATGCTGTCGTTCCAAATTTAATATATAAAACGGCACTCGAATCATTTGTTATTTGTGCGCCAATGCGTGAAGAGTTTGCAGAAAGCAGTGTTACCGACGATGCTGATCCAGCAACGTTTGAAAGTGTTGCAGTAGGTGCCATTTGTGCTACCATTTGCCGTCCTTTTAAATCCGTTGCAAAAGGGATATAGTCTCCATTGCCTCCATATGTTGTTGAGAGGTCATCATTACGCACACCCCACACTGCAACACCAGTGTCACCAGAGCTGTGAGAAGCATCTTCTGCCTTTCCAAGTGCGGTTGCGCCCGTCCCGGGGACTACTCTTGTTACGTCAACATCAAGACCATTTGTAGTCTCACCTCGAATACGATCCCATGTTGTCCCGTTAAACATGAATGGAAAAACACCCTGGATTACCTGATTATAGTTCTCATCGACGTAATTCTGTGGGTTGTTAGCGTACCCATCGGAGAATGAACTTGCGTCATGGGGGGATACTGTAAGCGCAGGTTTTCCATAACTTCCACTCGCAACGTCCATTATATCTGTACCATCTGTTATGCGCGTCAGTTGAGTACCATTTGTCTGATTTGCAGAAGAGGCAAGTGTTGACAGCTGTGATGCTGTAAGGACAACGGGAAGTGACGCCGATGCTAATTGCTGTCCGAGAGAAAATGTCGCCCCCCCAACTTGTGCAAGGTTAACATCCCCACCCCCGCCTCCACTTGATGATTTAACAAGGAGTTCATGTGTTGTAGGGTCTGCCCATATGCGGACAGGTGTTGTATCGTCAACCTCTGATACGGCAAGTATTGTGGTAATCCTATTCTGGTCTCTTTTTGCTTCTGGCATTAATACAAAAAAGCCCCACCCAAAGGGGTGAAGCTAAACACTTTCTTCTCTATAGTATAGTCTATTTCCTAGCTCTTTGGAAGGATTCAGCTATACGTTGCAAGCGCTCCCGCTCCGCCTGATTTGCCTGAGCATCAAGGTCATTTTGCTCTTTCCGTTTCCGCTCAAGGGCCTCACGCTGTAAGAGTAGTTTTTGCTCTTCCTGTAATTTTTGCTCCCGCCTCTCTAGGTCTTCGTACTCCTCCGTCTTTTTAGCAAGAAGTTTTAGTGCCTCGTCTGCTTTTTCTGATGCGCGCTCAGACACCGTTTGTTGTGTCACAAGCTTCATTCGGGCGTCTTCGATCCGCTTCTCAAGGACTTCTCTCCCCTCAAGCTTTTTTACCTCTTGGGCTATATATTCTCTCTCACGGTCCTGCTGTTCACTCAGCACATTAAGTTGGTCCTCGTATTTCTTAAGTTTCTCCTCACGATCCCTAAGAACATGATCAAACTCTTCAAGATGCTCCTGTATAACTCTATTCTCTTCAATAATGCCGAGATTTGACTCTATCTCTGTAAAGAGTTTTTCTGCTTGTGCTCTGATGTCAGTCAACAAAAACCTCCTTTGCAAGCTCTGCCCGTTGTTCAGGGGTAACATATCCCATATCGCGCTCATTAATGATTGCATCAACAAGATGCTTGCCGATATGGTCTGCTAAATATGTGGGGTAAGACTTTGCATCTAATGCAGGGATAGTAATTGTCACTATAGAGTTGTTATCATCCCGAGCTGTGCAAGTGAAGTCTATGCTAAGGGGATTTTGTATGGTCTTGGGGATGAGGTTAGGTTGCCACTTCTGAGGGTTCTGATCCATGTGCACATTATACACTATTTGTCATTTTAGGCAGGTATTGTTGTTGCAGTGATGTCACATGCCCCAGACGCAATAATACGAAATCCATTTTTAAGCGTTCCAAAGTTGAATTCGTTGCCAACAACAGGATTTGTGATAATTGCGACAACGGGAGTTGATCCTGTTGTATTATCAACAACAGTGATAGTTCCTGTAAGACCAGTTCCGACAGTTACACGAGCACTTTTAACGGGTCCCGATTCGACTGTAGTTGCCGTAGTGTCAATGATATGTGCGTACGCCATGATTAGATAGACCGCAATACAACGGTAATTGCGAGGCCTGCTGTGGATTGGATAGCATTTGCAAAGTCAATTGAGAGTCTATCTCCAGCCGCTAAAGTGAGAGATGCAGTTGATGTAATGAGCGTACCAGTTTGCACTGTATTTGCCGTCGCATTTAAGTTAAATCCTGTTGATTGTAGAAGATCAGTACCAGCTCCTGGTGCGTCTGTACCTGTATCTTTTGTCACCTGTAGTGTCGAAGCGCCTCCAGCCGCTACTGCATGAACCTCGTAGATTGCTGTGACAAGATATGCTCTATCTGCTAAGAAAATGGCTCTATCAGTTGCCGCTTCTGTTGTCTGTCCTGTAAATGAAACACGTGTCGTGCCTCCTGTTGTAGATGATGGAAGCGCCATTGACGGAGCCCCTGAAAAGTCAACTGCTTTTGCTGTAGTTAAACCGTTGTATTTAATAACTGGGATGTAATCTTCAATGTATACTGCCATGATTTGTATTTCTCCTTCTCTTGTCCAGCAAGGTCAAAGGCTCATTAGTCAATTGTGATGTGAGCGAGTGATGCTGTTGAATCAACAGATGCTACTTGTCGTGAGAAGCCGATTGTGATTGCGCCTACTGCGTCGAGTACTGGTGCAACTGACCCTGCAACCGCCGCTGATGGTGCGATCCCTGTTGCCCCGTTACTTGTGTTTGTACCAGTATCAAATGTGACTGCCGCGTCTCCACCGGATTGAATCCATCCATATCCGCCGATTGCATTTGCTAAGAGTGCAAATCCTACAGCTCCTCCAGTTTGTGTTGTGACTGGATATTGGATAACTCCATTGTATGGGTTCTTTCGAACTGAAACTCTACTTGATGTAGTCAAGGCAATTTTAAGAGGTCTATCAACAGTGTATGTGATAGAAGCTCCTGATCCGCCTGTTGTGTGACTTAAGATATAGAATGATTGTCCAAGTCCTGGAGTGACTGAAATGGTAAGTCTTCCACCTACAAAGTCACCAGCCGCAACTGTTGTTGTACCGTTTGTGACTGTTATATCAATTGCCCCAATTGCTGTTGCAGTTGGAGTCATTGAAACAAACTGTGTGTCTTCAACCGGTTCTTGTAAAAGATTAGCGGTAACAAGTGCTACGGGTCCCACCTTCATATATCGGTATTTGTTGCCATATCCGTCAAATGCTAACTGTCCAAGCTTTACGCCTGCCTCTGGTGTTGTAGAGTCTGCGTAAAAGTCTTGTCCTATGATTGCTGTTCCTGTTATGTTTGCCATATTGTTTCTTTCTGGTCTAAATTCCTGTGATACCTGTCAGACGACCATTTCTTCGAGGTTCCCATGTTGCAAATTGTCCAATAACATAGAATCTTCCAATTGTTCCTGCTTGGTTTGGTAATACCATATCTTTTTGATAGAACCATCCGTTGTATTCACTTGGCATATCAAGCGCTTGTGCACCTGTACCTTGATACGCTTTTTGTGTACCCAAATTAACCTTCTCAACCATTCTACTGTACTTAGGTGGGACTTGAGATCGTGCTACCCATCCGAATGAGTTTTCATTAAGATAGTAGAGATATCCTGCTGTACAGAAGTCGTCAGCAATGATTGGTTTACCTCGATGTTCAATAGCTAAGAATCCTGAGCCATTATCAGCCCGCGCATCCCCTCGAGTTGCTGTCATTGCGCGTACACCTAACTTAGGTGGACCATATGATGCATAGTCTTGACGTACATTTGGTACCAAGAGCTGTTCATAAAGACTCCAGACTGTTTTTGTTGTAACTCCGATGTTTGTAGTTGAATCCATAAGTGATGCGGCTCGTGTTGCGTCATCAAGTGATGCAAGCTTTGCAAGTGTTAATGTACCACCTGATGCTGTGTCAACCGCATTTAACTGTGGATATGTTGATCGTGATTGGCCGCCGATTGTACCTGTATCATCAACAATGATACCCAAACCATTTGGTCTGTTACCTGTACCGTCTGCATAAATTGCTGATCCAAGTCTCTGCATTGCTTCAGCAGCTGCTTTTTCGTATTTAAAGACGTCTAAATTAATAGTTGCTGTCGCTCCAGTGTTTGCAAAGTCATCAAGCATCTTACCAACTTTAGGTTGTGTAAATGCTGTATGTGCATATGAGAGTGTAATTGTAGTTTGTACGTATGAAGAATTAAGGGTTTCAAGTCCGACGAAGAATTCACCTTGTGTGTCAGCAACGACGTCTACTGTGTAGTCCATTGTCTTTCCTTCCATTGGTTCTCCCTTTGATTGGACACGTGAGTAGAAAGTAGGTGCGTTTTGGATTTGGTCTACAACCTTAGCATGAAGCTTTCGCTCATTAAAATTATCTACATTTGATCCAAATTGTGCTCCGTCGTAAGCCATATTTTTAAACGCAAAAAAGACCCCTCGGTGGGGGCCTTATTTAGCTCTGACCATATTGTAGATTATTTATTTCTCCTCGTCAATAGAGCAAATTAGGAGCCGTTTTTAGCCTCGTTTCCAAAAACTCCAAGGCTTTTTGATATCTGCATATGAGTACTCTTCCTCACTGCCAGACGGGGTTTGTGAGCTCTGATTTCCTGCAACTGGTGCATCTGCTCCTGGCACTTGATTTGTTGTTGGTCTTTTCCACCCGGATAGAACAATATCAACTGGATCATAGATGAGCTCTTTCCCTTGTGCGCGTCTCTCTTCATTTCGTTTTGCCATCTCAGCAAAGAGTGCCCGTCTCTCGACAACCCCTTGATCTGATGGGTTACTCTTATCCTTCATCGGGGTTAACATATTATTTTGATAGAGGAGTGCTAGCCTATCATCAACATAGGTATTTAGTCTCTCCTTTTCAGTCTGCGCTTGCTTTTCTTGCCTTACCCGTTCCTCTGCCTCAACCTTTGCCTTCTCTGCTTGTCGTGCTTCAAGTTTTTCAATTGTTCGTTCTTCAATCTTAACCGCTAACTCTTCCCATGTCGGGGTTCTTCCTTCCTTTTTCTCAAAGTCTTTAACAATCTCCTGATATTCAGTGGTTGGATCTGCCTGCTTCTGTGCTTGTAACGCTTCTTCATCAGCTTTTCTCTTTGCCTCTTGTGCTTCAAGTGCAGACTTTGCCGCATCCTCAGCTAATTGTTTTGGATCGAGCTTTGGCTCTTCAACTGGTGGTTTTTCTTCTTTTGGCTCCTCTTTCTTCTCTTCAGGCTTCTTAGGTTCTTCTGTATTCTCAGCTATCTCTCGTACTGATTCTTTCTGGATGTCCTCATAAGAATATCCTGGGTCATCTTGTATATGTTCTTCCTGTGGAGCAATTGGCTCTTGTGGTTCCTCTTGGGGATTATGTGGTTGATCTGCCATATGGCTAGTATAGCATACTCTGATAAAGAAGGCGATTAGTGTGACCTAACCGCCCCCTTATAGTTCTCGTTACTTAACGCCCCGAGGTTTTTGACCTGGGATATCTTCCAAAGCATTCTTTGGTGTATCTTTTCGCTCCGCATTATCATGAGGCTGGTTAAGGCCTTTTGGTTCTTGGCGGTTACGATCAGCTTGTGAAACACCATGTTCATCCTTTCGGTGAGCTTCTGATGCTTCATGATTTGGTTGCGTTTCAGCGTTTTTTGGTTGAGTATCACTACCCTTTTGTCCGTCTCGCTGTTGAGCAACTGCATTCTTCTGTTGAAGTTCTAAGAGTTCGCGCTCTTCCCGTTCATCAAGTGAACTATTGACGCGTTTTTCTTGTAATTCTTCCCATCGTTTTTGATCCTTACTGTTCATGTCTATTCACCGCCTTTCCTGGGGAAGCGCCCCATGTGTTTATTGTACAGTACTGGATCTGTTATGAGGAATACGTAAGAATTTAAAGCGCTCTAGGACTACCTGTAGGAGGTATTTGTGGTGGAGCTGAAGCAACGTTACTTGTATCTTGTGGGGACGGCAGTTGTCCCCCCGCTTGTGGCGCTGGCTGTCCCATTGGTTGGTTTGGCATAGGTTGTTGTGGTCCCATTGGAGCAGGCGGTTGGCCTATACCAATTGCCATTTGTTGCGCTGATGAAAGCCCCAAAGCATACTTTGTGAAGTACCCCGCTAGGTCCATAGCAAACATGACACCGCGCTCTGTACGACCTTCTGGATCATTCATATCCATATCACGGAAGAAATCAAGTGGATTGGTAAACGGTGGCCCAAGCCCTGCTGTCTGCATTGCATTACGTTGCGCTTTCAACTTATCGGTACTTGAGGCTTTAATCATAACCTCCATGCCATCACTAATCATATCTCGACGAAGCTTGATATAGGTCATCTTCCCCTTATCACCTAAAATCTGTCTTAAATGTTCTTCAGTGTAGCGAAGCTTAATAAACTGCATCTGCCATTGCGCCATCCACTCACATGCTGCGTTTATTGTGTCTTCTACCAGATCGTCGGTGCGTGTGAAGTCTGCTTCCCGTGCAATTTGATTAGTTGTTGCAGTATCAGATTGAATCTGTCCCCGAACTGCTGTTGACCCACTAATCGCATACATCCGGTCCCGTGTATCAGATAATGCGTTGAATTGTGCTTGATCAGGGCGTTCAGGTAATATTGCTTTGTGCACTTTGTTTGGATCACCGTCAACAAGTGCATCCATGCGTGGATCATCCATATCCAGCCGTTGGACTGCTGATTTATCAAGCCCTCCCTCTTTGCTCCATATATGTTTGATACGTGTCTTGAGCTGGTCAATAACTGTCTTATTTTGGTCGTCAAGGTTCTCCTGATTACGAATGTTTTGCTCAATACGGGACGTTTCATCAATATAGACTTTGCCCCATTGATCGTAGCCCATGAAGTAATAGGGCTTATGTGGTCTGTCAAAGTAGTTATGATATACCTGCTCGGGTCTGATATCAGGTAATGGTTCACCAACGAGTTGTGTTTTTACAACATCTTCGTAACTAACCTCTTTCTTTGTAGATTCATCAGATGGATCAGGGTAAGCAAAGAGCTTTTCCTCCCCTTCAAAGTCATAGTTAGGGTCAAGACACTTCTTGAGCAAGACACCCTGACACTGCCAAAGCACACCCGATACTCGCTTCCATGTAAGACCTGGCTCAAGGATTGATGCATCGTGTGCTTCAGTTTTGGTCATAATCATTCCGTCTGCCTTTTCCCCTGTTTTCTTATACCAATCAAACCATACCTCCCAAATCTTGATCTCAGATGCTAGGTCATGATCTGTTGGCTCATTGCCAGAGAGAACACTATCGAGTTTCAATGCTTCAAGAAATTCTTTCTTCTTACTCGGGAACTTCATAAGGACATCTTTCACTGTCATTGGGACACACTGAGCAATAAATGACATATCATCAGGATTACGTGATACAGCTGTATGGTCTACAACTACGTACTCTGGGTGAATAATGTCAAAGCGATAGTCTCCATGCTTTCCCTTCTCACTATCCCACCGTGCCTTAATAATTGCTGTAAAGTACGTAGGTAAATGTTTAAAAGCGAGTCCTAATACTTCACGCTGTTCACGCTTTTTATTCTGCGTATCAATAGCAGTTGAAAGGTCTTTTGCGGATGCTTCACGCTCTGGGTCCTCCTGCCCTGGGGTTACAATGATATCGGGAAGCTTACTCATAGCAAGGGGTTTTAGTGAAGATTCAATCTCATATAATGCGTTATCTGCTGAACGCGTCTCGTAGTCTTTTAGTTTCTTTTGCTTAATTGCATCATCAACTTGCCTTCCAAAAAGATACTTCTCATTCTTCTGTCTTCTATTTGTAAGGTTATACTTCTCATCAAACCACTTTTTTGAAGCATCTATACGCCCTTCGACTACCTGCACAAGTTTCTCATCTGATATATCAAGTGCTATTGGATCAGCATGATCCATGAGATGATCGTTAGGGGTAAGGGTGTTTTGTACGTTTGCTTGTTCGTCGTGGTTGGTAGCGTTATTCTCCATATATACAACAAAACCGCCAAGAAAGGCGGTCTATATGACTCTGACTCTATTATAGCATGCGGTGGGCCTGTTTGTGGTGGAGTCGGCAAAGATGCTCTATCCCAAAAGGTTTGAGTGGATCTGGATGATGCTTGTCAGTGTTATAGTGAGGATGCGACTAAGAATCTTTTTTTACATCCATGACACATTTGCAGGATTGGCATAGGCACTTTTACCCCACCCGGGACCAGCATGACAATATTGCCTGAATACTGAAACACAACCTTACCGCAATCAAAACATCGAAATGCCTTAAACATCTCAGGGTTTTCGTAATCTGGCTCAAGAATAAGTGAGGTAACTTTGAGGTTGACTGGTTGGGCATTGATTGTTACTAGCACCTTCTTATTATAGCAGATCACGTATAGCGCGTATTATAAGACTTTATGCGTTGTATATAATCCCGAGAAAATGCTTACCCCTAGGCATGACTGTCTAAAACTATGAGTTATTCCCTAATGACTGGGCCACTATCATTATTACCTGCATCATTCTCATTGCCCCATGCATCAAGGTTAATACCTACTTGTTTCCCCTTCACAAAGCGTGGGGCTTGGGGAAGATATACATGGCTTGGCTCTTGCTGGTAGACGGCTCCTGCTGTACCTGCGTCAATCCATTTGAGAGACATATGAAGGTATCGTACTGAATCGGCCGCGTCATTTTCTCCTGCTTGGTCCACATCTTCTACTTTATTATCATCATGGATAAGGGCGGGAATAAGTCTAATAGCGTTAACGCATGTGGAGGCTATTTGACAATAAGGTCTGCCGTCGGGTGCAAGTGAGAACCACCTATGCAAATTTTCCCAGCCACCGATACGGTCTTTGTTGGCAGGCTTTAGTCTTCTCCATCTGTCGTCTGTCTGGACAAATTGTGTATAAATATCAAGCACTTTAGGATCTATATTGCTACTATAAATTTGTGTGTCAGCTCGAACCCACGCGATATCATCAAGGGTGAGGTTATAGTTTTTCATACGGTCTTTGATCTGATTACTCCATTCAACAACGTTTTGCTCTGTCCCATATACTTCAAGAAACACCCGTGACCTAAAGAAATGAGTACCACCATATTCAACACGCTGTATCTCAGCTAAGTGAAAGGAGAAATTGTCTTTTCTACCCCAATCCAAACCTCCTACGATGACTGATGACTTACTTGGCATGAATGGAGGGCAGACATGGAGATCTGGTCGCCATTCTCTAAAATATTGCCCTGCAAAGGTATTCCAGTCTCCTAAGCGCCATGCCTTGTAGAGTTCTATGTCTGTGTGCTTAAGACCGTCGAGGAATTTGATATAGTCAGGATCATTTTCGCGTAGGGCCGGGTTATCATCAACAGTTCCCGGAAGGAAGATGCGTGTACGTCCTGTATCTTCTGCTATAAACTTAGTGTTAGGGGGTGCAGGGTCAATAAATCTATTCTTCACCCATATATGTCCTACACCTCCTGGATTGGTTGTCGCATAGACCCTTGGATCGATACCGGAAATAGATGAACGGCATGAGGCAATAAGCTTAAGGTAATCTATCTCACGTGGTATTTGTGTTAATTCTTCAATAAGTATCCATTGATATTCTTGTCCTTGGTATTTGGTGTAGGCATTCTCATCTTTTAAATGCCCTGTTCTTATCATATATCCGCTCGGGAAGCGAACAATGCCTGGTTTTCCTGTCACTTCTCCACCATAGCGCTTATAGTAGAATCTTGCACGGTCAAGCCAATCTGCTAAGTCATCAGCATTCTTTCGAATGACGAGACCACGTACACGAGGGTTAGTAAGCCATTTGGGTTTGAGTGCATTGATAACCCCAACTGCTGTTTTACCTGGTCCTCGGGAACCTCCAGCAAGTGTTTCAAATGCGGTAGATTGGAGAAAACGCGTTTGCATCCCTGGATATGGCTTCCAGATCTGTTGTTCATTCATTTATTTCTCCTCATTAGGTATATAGACAATGGGAGATGTAATCTTCTCACCATCAGAGGTAACATCGACGTTCTGCTTAGGCATACCATCAATTCTATTAAATAGCTCCTTTGCTGCCAGCATATTTCCTTTTGCCGCCTCAAGCACAACACGCCGTGCCACTAATTCGCGAAAACGTACGTTTGTTTTTGACTCAACCTCATCTGAGGCTTTCACTAGTTCTTCAGCCCACGACCAAGCACGCTTTGGTCTTCCTCCTGGATTTGCTGATGGTTGTCCTTTTTGAAATGGCATAGTTACTTATGGTTCTGTACGTAGTTTGCGTATCTTTTTCGTATCACGTCACAATACTTGGGGTCAAGCTCCATCATATAACAGGTGCGGTTTGTTTGCTCGGCGGCAATAAGGGTTGAACCTGAGCCACCAAAGAGGTCAAGCACCATATCTTCCTGTTTGCTTGAGTTGAGTATCCCTTCAGAACATAGTCTTACTGGTTTCTGGGTAGGGTGGTCATTTTTAGATTTGTCGTATCCTCCTATATCCCAGACTGTGGTTTTCTTTCTATCTTCAATAAAAAACGGTTGTCCCTTAACGGCAAATACGCAGGGCTCGTGTGCCCATTGGTATCTCGCTCGTCCTAAAAGCATAGGCTTTTTCCAGATTATCTCTTGAGTACGCTTCCATGCACCCTCATCAAATGCCGTTAATATTGCCGTTGCCGATGATGAAGCATACCACAAATATATTGAAGAGTCTGACTTCGTCGCTGTAAAAGAGTTAGCAAGCGTATCACTAATAAACTGTTTAAACACGGCATCGTTCATCTTATCGTTTTGGATAGTTCCTAGATCAGTTTTAGATGGCTTTGGCCTGTTTGCGTTTGAATAACCGACGTTATATGGAGGATCAGTAAACACCATGTCTGCCTTCTGCCCGTTCATCAGTTTCTCAACATCCTCAATCTTTGTAGCATCCCCACACATAAGTCTATGACGTCCCAATTGATATACTTCGCCAAGCTTTGATTGTGGCTCATCCTCAGACACCGCAGGGGGTTCATCCTCCTCAACTTCTGGTGAAAACTGTTCGACAAGATCCCCAAGGTTTGCGGGAGGTTTTAAGTCAACGGCATAGTCTTTCCAGTCAAAGTCAGGATATTCAGGGACAAGATTGGCCAATAAATCATTATCGTAATAGCCAGCACGGTCATTATCCGACAGGGCATATTCTAATTTCTTTTCTTCTGTTGGTGCGTCGACTACCGATACCCATACATCCTCTATGCCTAACTCTTTATAAGCTCGTAATCGCATGTTGCCACCGAGTACAATACCATCCTTTGTTATGAGCAGTGGTTTGTACTGTCCAAGTTCCTTTATCTGTTTCTTCAGGCGTTCAAAGTCTTGCTTCTTAATAGAACGTGGATTTTTATCCCAATTAGTAAGGTCTAGTAATTTCCTTAAGTCTCTCTTGTCCATTATTTCCCTTCCGCAATTTTCACAGCTTGTGTTAATGCTTTCATATCTTTACTCGTGAGAAAGACTGCCCGAAGGCCGTCCTTTTCTTTGTGAAACTCGTCCTCAATAAGGGCAAAATCCTCAACTACGCTTTTTGCAATGGTAAGTGCTTTCTTATTCGTCATATGCTTCTCCCGTAATGATTAGGATCATCTTTTTAAATGTCTCAGGGGAGGCATAGAACTCTACATGCTCCATGTTATCGTCTGATGTAAAGAAAAACTTGTTCTCCTCCTTGTTTACTTGACCATATACCATACTATTTCAACCTCTCCAAAGCTTCACCCATTGTATCATCAATGACCTTTTGTTGTGGGTTATCTCGGTAATAGTTATCTTGTGCATTTGGCCTCACAACAGGTCCTACCTCATTTGTTGGGACAACACGTTTGAAGATTTGGTTGATTTTACGTTGCGTGTCGGGAGTGACAAGTGTCTGATGACGGCCCAATTGATAGCCTGTGAGGAGTGATATGATAGTAATGGCAAAGCCTATAAGTAGTTCAAGCATAATTATTCATCCTTATAATATTCAGGGAAGACATCTTGGGCGTTTTTAATCTCTTCCTCTGTGAATCCTTCAGATCCGTACTTCTTTATATATCGACTATTAGCAACGTGTCCCCTGTATCTTTGGAGAACGTCTGTTGCGTATTCTTTGCGTTGCTCTTTCAACTCTTCAGGGATAGTCTCAATTGTTTCACGGACAGTGTATTGTTTCTGCCTCTTCTGACAAGATCTGCACGACACCCAGCCGTATGGCGAAATATACTGCGCGCGTCCTTTATTGCAGTTAAGACATGTCCTATTTTCCTTCATTATCGATAGTCACAGCGGCCCCTAAACTCATAAGCTGTGTTGAAACGCTGATTGCTGTTTTCACGGCTGTCATGGAGACGTCAGCAGGGTCAATAATACCAGCTCGTATCATATCCTCATACTCTCTTGTAACGACATTGAAACCAATATCATGTCCTCTTCTATCTTCAAGGCTGATGATGTTTTCTTCCTCAGTCAACTTGATAAGAAGCCTCTTCCACAATGGATATTGATCCATAGTTTGTTTCAAGTAACATCCTGCATTTGTAATAAGTCTGCTGTATGGCTGGATAAGGGCACGCTTCAGGATTGCCTCCCCTCTATCTTCCTCATCAAGCGTACTGAGTGCTGAAAGATAGACAATTTCTCCTCCTGGAACAATACCTGACCTAATAGCAGCTTGTGTTGCACAAACCGCATCGATTGCACGTTCTTTGCGTTCTTTCATTTCAACTTCTGTTTGTCCCGCAACTTTAATAACCGCCACCCCATCTGTAAGACGTGCAAGTCTGTTTTTTAATTGGTCCCGATCAAATGCAGAAAGTGTTGTATCAAGCATCTGCCCTTTAATGGTTGCGATACGAGCAAGAACATCATCCCTATGTCCTGCGCCACCTTCAATAATAGTTGAGAGTTTGCTCGCAATTACCCGATGTACCTTGCCTAGATCATTAAACGTCATATCAGCAAACTTATGTCCCGCCTCACGACTAATAAAGCGCGCGCCAGTTAATGCACAAATGTCTTGCATGAAGTTTGTCTGTAGCATACCAACACCTGGTGCCCGAACGCATAGTGGTAAGAATTTGCCTGAGATCTTTGCCCCCACCATCGCCATAAGGAAGTCTCCTCCCATATCAGGAGCAATAATAAGAAGTTTTTTTGTGTTGGGGAAAATAACACTATCAAGGAACTGTCCTATATTTGAGAGATCCATGAGGTTATAGTCGGTGACAAGCACGTATGCATCCTCAAGGACAGCCGTTTGTCTTTCGTGATCTGTGACAAAGTATGGGTGCATATACCCTCTATCAATCTGCATACCTGCCTGATACTCAACTGTCGTTTCAGATGCTTTTGACTCATCAACAGTAATAACGCCGTTATCCCCTACCTTATGGATAACCTGTGCAATAAGTTTTCCTAACTCTTCATCTTGTGCAGAGATTGAGGCAATTTGTTCTTTTTGCCTGAGTGTTGTAATAGGAGTAGCTTGTCTCTTCAATGATGCAATAACCTTTTTTCCACCTGCTTCAAGGCCACGTCTAAGTGTCATTGGGTTCGTGCCCTGATTAATGTCTCGCAATGCTTCATCCAAAATAGCTTGTGTGAGGATGCAAACCGCGGTCGTATTATGAGTCACAACATAGTCATCGGTGATGTAAAGACTATCATCGTTACTCACCTTAATGCACCTCATTGGCGTGTATGTCTCGGTTGGCGTAATTTCTTCTATCCTGTTGCCGTATTTATATCCTTGTAGCTCAGAGATCCGATAAATAGGCTTTGCTGAATACGAACCTTCCCCCACTTTTCTTTCTCGCAGGTAGTGGTGAGTCGTTTTCCCAAGGCTTCTCAAAAGTTCAAGCATATCGAAAAATAGCCTCTGACTAACTGTAGAGTATTCCAATAATCCTCGAGTGTTAATATAACCGTCAATATCAGAAAGTCCTTGTAAGAGAGATTCCCTGTCTTTAACGGATGCGTATAAGTAATCTTTCGGAATAAATTTCTCTCCACTACGCACCCCATAAAGTCCGATATCTTTGATGTAGTCTTCAATTGTTTTCCCCTCTAAGGTTTTTCCTTGTATCTTGACTCGGTAATAACTTTTGTTTTCTACGAATTGCATATGAAGAGTCAATCCCTCAGGGAGTACTATGTTTTCTATAATTGGCTTCTTCTTAATACCCAAAGAGAGCTCAATGCTCCCCGTTCCACTAAGTGATCCATCTCCTAAAAGTAGGCCGACAAGATATGGGTCAAGGGGGAGTTCTTTTGAGATAAATTCCACAGAGGTCAATGGTGCAAAGTACCTATACGATTTGCCTCGACCATGTGCAGTAAAAAGACCCTTTTGTAGCATTTGTTGCGTCGTTATTACCTTTTTAGCTCCTTGGTTCGTGGTTACTCTCCATAAGTGGTCACTAGAACATTCAACCTCTCGACCATCTCCAAAGCGAACTATATAAACCTGCTTAACACCCTTTTCAAACACACCCTCAACTTTTTGTATGGTGCCGTTTGTACCGCAGATTTCGTCCCCTACTTTAACGTCACCCATTCTTACAAAACCATTTGGGGTAAGAATTTTTGCATATAGTGGTTGGGGGCCGTCTCCCACCGCGTCACGTTGACGTTGTGTAGCCTCCTGCATGATCCTTGCTCCTGCCCGTGCAAACTGCTCTTTTGGATGAATGGTGAGTGAAACGTTCACACCGTCATGAATAACAGAATAGCGCCCCTGTTGGTAATCCTTTTCAATAAGGACATTACGTCCCATAGGAGAAAGGGTTGTTGCTACTGCTTCTGATACTTCGCGAACGCCTTTATAAACACTTTCCCGTGCTTCTTTATTAAATTTTGTTGACGTATACGGCATTAGTTCTGCTTATCCTCCTTTTTTTGGACCTGTCCGTATACTTCAGTAAAGTGACAGTATCTATACTTTGTAAAGCCTAATTCAAAGTCTTTGTTATTGAATGCATGCACGATGATATCTCCAACCTTATAGGGTGTTGTTCTGATATTTCCCCGATCATCCATAACGGAGTCTCCTATTGCTAAGATCTCTGAGATAAGTGCCTCACCTGGGCGTACGCGGACGCTTTCGAACGTTGTGTCAGGCTCATAAGGGGTAGTGAGAATGTATCCCGCTGTTGGGGTTATGTGGTACGTTTGCTTAGCCATCTGTGCATAGATACTAGCATAGAATTGTCAAAAGGACAACCTACTCTTTTGGAAGTGGGAATGCCTCTTCAAAGACTTTGGTAATGACTTCTACATCTCGTTGTTTTTGTTGCCACCGATCAAGCCGTATAGCAATTGTTGCCCCGAGAAAAGAAGCACTGAGGAAAAAGAGTGCAATTAGGATACTGTTGATGAAAAATTCAATTGTCATAAAAAGTGTAATAAGGGGTTGTAATCTAACTGCCCGTAAGACCATGTAAAGCTATGACGCCGTACCCCCTTATTACATGCGTAGTGTAGCAGAGTACTACATATTTGTCAAATGTGAGGCTAGTCTTTATAGTACCTAATGGGCGGGCGTAAACGTGAAACTGAAAAAGACAATTTCTTTACGTGATCGCTTCTATACGTAGCATAAAGACAATGACGCTAGAACTCCTCAGGCATGAGAAGTTGGATATAGTATATGTGTTCTATCAAAATTGTCAAATGCTACTTGTAAAAGTCTGTAAAAGACGGTATAAATGCTTTTGCTACAAATTAGATACATAATGTCCCTCTTCTGTGGGGTTGGTCTGTGTATCGACCTGTAGCACCTCACGGAAGAGGGATTTTTTATGGAAGACACTACTTGGTTAAAACTTTACAGAAAATTAAGTAATCATGATATTCTCTTTGACGATAAAGCGCTTCGTCTCTTCATATGGCTCCTTCTCCATGTAGATAAAAGGACAGGCTCTCTTACTACGGGTCGGTTTCTCCTTGCCGAATCACTACGAATGCATCCAAGCACAATTTATAAGGTTTTAAAAAGATTGGAGAAAAAATACAAAATCGTAACAGCTTTAGTAACAACAAAAAACACAACGATTAGACTGGTAAACTGGGAAAAATACAATCTCTATGACGAAAAAGTGACTACTTCGGTAACAACAAAGGAACAACAAAGTAACAACAAAGTAACACATAACAAGACATATAGACATAAAGATATATCTACTAACGTAGATATGGAGGAGACTCCAAAGGACAGGGAAAAGAATGCATTTGTAGAGACGATATTGAGTGAGTTTGAGACAAGAAGGGGACACATCCCATCTGACAAGTTTCCGAGGCGGGTTGCATGGAATGTGCATCAGCTGATAACTAGTTTTGTATCGAGGAATGCTGAAACGTACCTGATACTTAATGGGAGACAGTTAACTGACTCGTACACTCTTGGTAAAGCTTGGGACTGGTTGGAAAAGAAGAATTACGAGGTAGAAAAGCTTGAGACTTTTAAGCTTAAGATGCGTGTATACCTTGACTCTATTGAGAAACAACTGGCAAAGGAGGTGAGTGAATATGAAGAAGGTAATTGACACTACACCAGAAAAATTAGTGTCTCTTCGTAAGTATCAGGTAATCAAGGATTATCTAGCATTTATTGCTTTACCAGCTCCTGAACAACAGCGACGCTGGGAAGCTTGGGATAGATATTACGAGGAGTGTCGTCAAACACCATCTGCGCTGATGTATTATGAGGCACAGAAGGCATTGAAAGGGGGAGACTTGGAGCGTGTTCAAGACCTAAGTACACAAGCTCGTAGAATGATTAAAAATGGAGATGTCTCAACGGTGTCATCACCACCTTTCCCTGATCCCAATGTCATCTTTCATGATCAGCAAGTATATCTTTATAAAAACCTGATTGAGCAATTACGACAAGATAGGGCAAATCAAGGGACTGATTTTTAGTACCAAACCTAGTATTGACAATTTTGATATACTCTGATAAAATACATTTATGACAGAAAAACTAACACCAGAGCAGGAAGCATATATCGAGGCAGAGGTAGATCATGCAATTGAAATGCAATACCATGACCATATGCGAGAAGGGGGGCATAGATGACCACACAATTTAACCCACTTGAAAATGTCTTTTTACTTGCAACCATTCGGGGTGAAAGAAATTACCGTCTTGATAAGATTGGCAAGAGAACTTTACATGGCATCTTTCCAGCAGAAGCGATTGTTGATAACAATGATGCCGACTCAGAGATGATTGCACGGTTCACAACAAAGACACACACCCCTGCCAGTGACATTGAGAGGCACTTCAAACGGTGTGAAGAGAGCGGAATAGGACAGTGCATCTGTTTTGCAAATAGAAGCCCTTTTCACGGGAATACAATGACAAAGGAGATATTGTAATATGGCACAAATAGAAGAGTATCCTAAATTTCAATACAGTGAGTTTATTAGGACATCAACACAAGATGGACAATTTGTTGTACGAGCTGATTCTATTGAGGAATTTAAGAAGAATCTTGCTGAGATTCGAGAAGCTCTTAAAGACCAACGGAATAGTGATGGGACTATGAATACAGGACGGGAATTTGAGACCCCTCCACACCCAGCAGAGCAACCACAAGGATTCCAAACAAAATGTATGGTTATAGGATGCAAGGCAGATGCTATCCAAAGACATGGGATTAGTAAGAAAAACGGAAAACCCTATAATGCAGTATTTTGCTCAGTAAATAAGGACCATGTAAAGTTTCTATAGGAGGTGATTACTTATGAAAAGAAGATGTCTGAGCTATCGTAATCTTCATCCTGCCCAATCTGCCCTTATGCCTCACTATGACAAATGTGTAGAGCTATGCTATAATTACCACACGATGAAACGATCAGAATATATTAAAAGAAAAGAAGTAGCACAAATTTTGGGGATATCTGGACAACAGGTGGATAACTACCGAAAAAAGGGCTTATTGCATACAGTTCAGTACATTAAAAACGGCATGTTTCACTACAAAAAGGTAGAGGTTTTAGCACTTCGTGATGGAAAAAAATAAGATACAAGATTATAGCATGATAGGAGTATTGGCAGTGGGAACTGTACTGTTTCTTCTGTTCATTTACTTTGCATTCTTTGCACAAGGCGTTGATGCATATGAAAAGAAAGAGAAAACATATTGCATCCCTAAACCTACACAAACTAGTCCAACTGAATAGCCAAACGCAACACTGATGCCAACACGCACGCCAAATAGCAACCCTACAAAAACACCTATGCCAAGCGTATC
>JACCDR010810676.1_pt1 | contig 37872 bp, 60 predicted proteins | sample 7446431 | NCBI WGS metagenome assembly JACCDR01 (sample SAMN15323443, study PRJNA562643) | freshwater metagenome | isolation source: river surface water | place: USA:Blue River Watershed | collected 2017-08-17 | reverse complement strand
TGATTTATTTGAAGAAATATTACAAGCGTTAAGGAGTTGAGCGGTGGCGATTATCAAGCAAGAATTGAAGAGATACCGATATACTGTTATATGCGATAAATGCCCTACTCAACCCTCTATGGTTTTCAAGGCCTTCACACCAAACGAAAGGGCCATTCACTATTGTCCACAATGTAAAGCTGAGCAAATATATAATGATCGATACCCCTATGAAGGTTATGAACGGCCACGTGAAATGATAAAAGAAAAGGCCTGAGCAAAGGTGAGGATGTTAGTGTTATTTCACTTTGCTTAGGCCTTTAGACTCTCAATAAAAAACTTTGCCAGCTTCAGAAGCAAAATTTTAAAGAAAAAGAGTAGGGGACAAAACATCATATGAAAAGAGGTTCTATGAAAAAAATACTGATAATTTTCATTATGCTATTTTCTGCTTTAGCAGCATGTGCCAAAACACCAGTGAAAGACAAAGAACTTTCTGCCATTGAAGGTGGTGACCATACAGGATTGATTGAGGGATGTGGCAATCAACTGGTGGCCGGCATGATGAGGTGTAAAAAGACAGAGGGCATGTCAGTCAAGGGTGACTATCTCAGCTTTTTGGGGCCTATCACCAACTGCAAAAGAGAGTTCTGTGTTGAGTTCAAGGTCTACAATAACCGTGGGGAACTAGTGTTTGGTGATGCCATCCCCAAGAAAAAGAATCGAAAGGATGTTGAATGGACTAAGATATTGAACAGAGACACCTTTGAAATCAATGACCGTGGGATGTGGTTTTATAAGTACACAATCTATTGGGTTGATGGTAATGGGAATGAAAATATTAGCGTTAGTGATGGTGAAATCTATCTAAGAATTATTAGAGACGAATACATTCCATTGGACAACGTTGTTAATGACAGAAACTTTGTGTGGTCTTTTTGGACTAAGAATAATGAATTAGTCAAGATGACTACAGGGATGAGGACTTATGTTTCCAGACGAACCAAGTATTAAATGGTTTTTATTTCACATGTATGCCTTTATTTTTTCTATACTCATTATTGTTGGCATTATGGTATCCATTGACCCCAACGGTGATTGCAATTCAAAGTTCAAAAGGATTGAGATTGTCATGCCGGCCTTCAGGATAGGGTGTTTCTTAGGTGGTGATTTTCCATGAGTCACAACTGCGATAACGAGACGTGTGTGCAAATATTCTCCTATAGCAAACATAAGGCATACATACACACATCTGAGGTGAATTATATTCGTTATGAAGATCACTCATCAAAAGCAAAGATGATAATATTTTTCATGGAAAAGATGTGCGAAAAAACCTCTCTACCAAGGCAAAGCAATCTTGTAATTAAAGGCATTAGAGCAAAGCATGCTTATGAAAATCTAAAGAACATTGAAGGTATAAGATGGATATAATGGGCATCATCGCATTTCTCGGGGCACTCCTCCCACTAGTCAAGATGATCTACACTGAGTACTTGAGTGACAAAGCAGAGACAAAAAGAAGAAATGAAGAGTTCAAATTAACTCAAGCAAAGTTTCTGAAATACACAGAGGCGGCCACTATTCAAATGAGAAAGACTATTGCAAATGAGAATGATAGTGATCGTGATGCTCAAGATAGGGTTGATGTCTCATGAATCACCACTTACCAACCAAAAGAAGTAATGCGACAAACAGTCTCTTGAACAAAAATCAAGGTCTCCCTTTATATCCCTCCTGTGTGGTGTCACGCCCTCTCTTCCAATAAAAACGCTTTTAGTTATCAGGATCATCCAACCTTTAGGGACTTCATTCTCAGGACATTGCTTTTTACACTTAGTAGTGTTGTTGCAAACCCTCATCACGGACTTTGTCATCTCATTTTTCCTTTTCATTTAGCTCTATTCTTTTATTCAATCTATTCATCTTGAATTCAACCCTTTCATTGACTCTGTCATTATCAAAGATGATTGTTAATTGCATCATCATCACGATGACATCAGCAATTTCATCGACAATGTTTTTCTCAACAGTGCCCACACAATTAGAACACTCTAATGTTGGTTTTTGATAATCATGTATTGCTGACAATAGCTCAATGAGTTCCTCTTTGCATTTTTCAAGCTGATGATCAACTCCGAAATGATTAATGGCATCCACACATATTTCATGATAGTCGAGTACATCTTTCATGATCAATTCCTTTTGGTCACTGTTTTTTTACAATATTTTGTATGCTGATTTCCCTTACTTTTGAATTGTCTTTGCACAGTGGACATTTTGGAAAAGGAGAGTGGTTGCCACCAAGTACATGGAATAGGTATCCAATATCCCATGTTTTCCCATTGTCTTTTGATTGAGGTATGCAGTCAATGTTAAAACATTTATAGACCGTGATAGTTGATTTACCGATGATCACAATGGTGACTCATCTACATATGGTATCCAAAACCAATATAAATTAGCAACATCACAAAGCTCGCTTTTTGGAGGCATGAATTGAACGGCCTCTGTTTCCTCTCCAAACAATTCATTCTTTATTCGGTAAAGGTCATTCCAAGAGTAGACAGGTTGAGCATCGTTTCTTCTGCACATTACTTTAAGGTATTTGGTGTCATTTCTAATTTGGTTCTCTTGGACAAAAACCACGTACTTGTTGTTTTGAAATACAAAGTCAGGCTTAAATGATTTCATGTCAGGATTAAAGAATCTGTGCTTTTCCATGGCCTCAATCGTAACATCTTTAAATGCATCCCACTCTTTTCGTTGCATTTTCCTGGCCACCGATTCTGATGCTCTTCTTTGATGCCGATTCATCAATTAAACTCCTTGTTCATGATTAGATTTCCTTACTTAAGAACACTTCCTCTTGCTTAGACTCTTGAATGAAAACAACCTTAGGGAAAACAAAATCTCCCTTGTAGCAAACAATGATTTTCATCCCACAAAATTCACTTGGATCAATTGGTGTGCGAACAAATGATTGCACTCTATCAATGGCCTTTGCTTGATCCTCTGTGACCAATAAATGAGTGGGGTAGCGGCCGTTAAATGCCACATGCCTTTTGATTAACCTAATGACCTGATCCTCTATGCTCATAACGTTCCTATTAGAACTCAATTTGATTGCTAGTCAATGCTGATGATTATTCCATGGACTAGTACATATTTTTGATTTTTTCTTTTGGATAAATCTTTTTCTATGGCATCATCAACGTATTTTCCTGCTTCCTCTAAGTTTGAAAACCTCTCATAAAAGTATGTGTCTTCTTTTTTGTCAAACCAAATAACCGTATAGACTTGATTTTCTTCTTTCATTTTATCTCTCTCGTTTTTAATTGCTTAATTTCTTCAAGGCATTCCTTAACTCTCTTTGAATGTGCAATGGCAATCGCTCCATTTCCCAAAACAATTTAACTTTACCGTGTAGCTTTTTGAAATCATCAGGATTCATTTTGAGCACTCTACAGACCTCAAATAATTTAATCATCAGAATTCGAGACTCTCCATTTTCAATATTATAAATGGACTGCCTGAAAAGCCCTGTTTCCCTGGCAACCTCACTGATTGAAATGCCTAAGGATATTCTTTTTCTTCTTATTTTTTTTCCAACGGCCTCACTAAATGTCTGATCAAAATCCTTTTGCATTTAATCTCTATTATAAGAATTATTCTGTTTTAGAATAATTACTCTGAAAAACACTTAGGACAATTCCCGCTTTATCATGTTCATCAATCTCAAGATCATAGATACGATCACAATGCGTGCACTCATGACCATGACCTCCTGAATGAACAACGATTTCAGGTTTCTTTTTATCTTTACATTCACAATGAATTACTACGTATCCAAGCTTCATATTTAATTCCTATAATTATTGCTATATGAACTATTCTAACGAATCTTGCGTTACAAGAATTTCAGGTTCATATTTCTCTTTTAATTTTTCATGTAATTCCATCCATTCCTCTGCTGCCTTCTCCCATTGCCTTTTTCGCCAACGTTCTAGTTTTAATAATTTTTCTAATCGTTTAATCCTTTCCTCTAGTATTTCAATATCAGTTAAATCTTTCTCTTCCATTTTTATTCCAATAATTGAAGTTATACGTCTTTCTCTTCTGCATTCCACCTCTTGTTGCATTGACAACATAAGCAATGAACAACATCGCCAGAAACGACTGACTGGTATTTAGCAACGTGATCTGAATTACAATCAGGGCATCTAATTTTCAAAGTCCATAATAAATTTTTATCATTCATATAATATCTTTTATTAGAGGCCATCAACTTTATTATAAAGCTTCATTACAACTGGATTATGTTGTCCACTCATTAAGTCTTTCATTTTTTCTTGAGATTCTATGATTATGAACCCACTACATCCATTACTATCACCTATCCCATACACGTCCCAATTTAAAAGAATTGCAGCTTGTTTAAGTAGATCATTGGCCTTATTTATTTTCTCATCCATTTATATTCCCTTTATTAATCTGAATAACCACACCAACCACAGTAGTGTTGCAAGAACAAAGCAGACAATGTGCATAGCCTTCATGTGTCCCCTCTATATGATATTTTTCATATAAATCCATTTAGTGAAAATAATTATACCACCAACCAGCAAACTTTTTTATCACGCAACAGCTTATGAAGGCCCAAACGTAAAGAAATAAAAACAACACTAGATATTTCATCTAACCTCTTATGAGCGTTTTCTTAGCATCTTTATAATGTCCGCTATAATCCATCCAACCATAAGCCAAAATAAAAAATCCTTAACTTCATCCCAATTCATGTTCAATCTCCGTTGCCAACTTTTCAGCAATTTCAGTAGACCGATTAAGATCATAAACATCCATGCCAAATCTAGGTTCCCAACCTGACATAAATGTTTCTTCTTTTGTTATGCCGTTTTTCTCAACAGTGACTATGTAGAGTCTAGTTTCAGTATTGTATTCACATTTGGCATGAAATCCATCTTTGTCGGTATCATCCCAAAACTTAATTAAACTATTCACAATTTTTCCTTATATGACTTAACCTCTCAAGGTAGTCCATCTTGTCTAGTACTAGTGTCATTGCAATGATCCTACCAATTAAATAATTATGTCTAGTTATGTCACCATTTTTAAACTGAATAATATCGGCCTCTGATCTATCAGCATCAAGTTTATCTTTAATGTATTTCCTTAGCTCCTCCCACTTGGGATCGATACTTGATTTTAAATTATTAGGTTCATTTTTTTTAATTTTATACCTGCACTCATCACAAAGCCATGAACCAAATTTATTATCTAAATCGATTGCATAAACTACCTGACCACAACCTTCACATTGTTCTTTACTGGCCATGTATTCATTATCCATTAGAATGTCCTTTTTATTTCCATTAAGGCATTGTTGACAATTCTCATTATGCATTGGTGTTCGGTATTAGAACTTGAGTGAGCATGTTCTCTTGACTTTAAATCAACTATCTTTTCAAGTGCAAGAGTGGCAATCACTAAGCGATACCTAGTGATTGCCAGTTTTTTATGAGCAGCAATTAGTTTCTTGTTCTTTCTATTCGTAAGATAGATATTAAGAAAAGAAAGAAATAAGGCCAAAAAAGATATTGCCAACCCATAACCAGTCATTTAATTGCCTTTGTCCCACATGAAATATGACAAAACACCTAAAGCAAAAGCCAACCAAATCAACTTATCTTTACTGTATTTATGAAGAGTATCTTTAATTTTAGTGATCACAACCATATCTCAAACTCCCTGCACCGTGAGCACATCTTTCGATTTCATTTCGCTCTCTTCTTTCTCTGTCAACTCTCTCTCTAATTTCTCGATTACTTCTTTCCCAAGACTCTGTGATTTTTCTCTCTACCCTATCCATCACTGCATCGGCAATTCTTGTTCCATACCGACCGGCCAAATAAGAACCAGTGGCCACGGCCGCTCTGGCCAGCATATCCTCACCAACCTTGGGGCAACGTTCCATATCCTCACATTCAGGGAGAATGCAAGATGGAGTCATCTCATCCCATTCTTTACCATAGCAACCTGTTCTAATGGATTTAATAGAAAGGGTAAGTCTGAAAATAGCAGTGGCATCAACATTGTCAATTGCACCGCTGGCCACCTTTTCACCAATCACCTCTTTAGTGGTGTTAAAGTATTGGACACGGTCAAAGGAAAAAGCTGAAGCTGAAGCAAGTACGATTAGAAGCATGGTCAAAATTTTCATGAGAATCCTCCAAAAAATTTAGGGTTTTTCAGTATGAATGAACTGAAAATCGGCACTCAATAGCACCTCATTTAAATTCTTTTCTATAGTCTTCCTAGCAAATTCGGGAACATTTTTATTATAGTGGTCATCTACTGCAGCGATTACCTCATTAAGAATTTTTTTAAATTGCAATATCGCATGGGCATCATTGAGTAATTTGGTCTCAACAATGATCTTGCTTAGGCCCACAACGGTGTCATTGGCCACCTTGGCATTTGACTTTCTAATCTCTTCAATGGTAGCAGGCCTCAAGCTTTTCATTTGTTCAAAGTTCATAATCAATAAATCCTTTTATGGTGATAAATTCAAGACATAGTCTTTCTTCTTACATGAAGGGCATGTGACTTCATCTTTGTTCAAATTAGGTTCATTTTTGATAGAGAAAAAATAAGAGAAACCAGTTGAGCAGAAGGTGTTCCTGCACTCAAAGGTCAACCACTGTTTTCCCCTTTGCTCTATCAATAAATCTAAACTATAGGTGTTCATTAATTTGCAGTAGAGTTCAATTTTAGATTCGGCCTGAAAGACTTTTTCTTTGAAGGAACCTTGAGTCACCTTGAGAACATGGACAGTCTTTTTGCCACTATAGTGTTGCCTATACTCAACTGATCTTGCACCAAGAGACTGCATTTTTAAGAACATTCTATCTAATGTATCCATACTAGAGATAAGATCCTCTGATATAATGAGTGTGGAAGTTATCTCTTCCACACTCTCCCCTTAAGATGTCACTCGAATAATTACACACCTTAAAAGAATGTCTTGACAATGCCTAGCAAGGTTAATAAAAAATTCATGTGAGGTGTTTAACGCTAAAAGGATTTATATGAAAAAGAAAGAAGAAAAAGTCAAAACAGCAAAAAAAACAGGTGTGGATAAAACTAATGACACCGCTAAAAAGAAGTCCCCTTTTCAAGTCAATGTCAACACAATGACAAAGGCCGCCTTTATTAAGAAGGCCAAAGAACTCACAAACGGAAATCTTTCAGCTCTGGTTCGATATGCAGTAATCAATCTCAATCCAACGGCAAAACAAAAGAAAGAACTGGCAGCATTGAGCTAACTTACCCTCTTTCTAGTTGGTCTCAATCTTGCTTTACAAATCTCAGCAGCAGCGAATAACTGCTGCTGGATTTTCTCAAAATCATCCATCAATTCAGCATCACTACTTATATCAATACAAGGTTCATCACCAAACTGTATGTTGGATTTTTGTATTGCTTTTTCAATTGTGGCCAAAACATTGGTGTAAATTCTCAACTTGGCCATATATATTCTATAGGCCTTATCCCTTTCAGTTTTCTCAAGTCCCATTTCAATCCCCAAGGTCTTTAAACGAAAGGCACTTTATTTCACCTATTTCAGTATTAACCAATCGAAAACTTATGGCCTCAAGCTTCATTAGCTCCCATAATTGAACTGCCTGATATTCGTCTTTTGCATAGGCAATGACTTTATCAGGGGCCACTCGATTGTACTCAAGGGCCATTCTCTTCGTGATCGAATACGGCATCCCCTCTTTCAAGAGGAAAAACGATGCTATCATAAAAGTCTCCTAAAAATTAAGGCGACAGTATCACGATAGAGTGCTATGGCAACTGTACATGATCATTCATGGTGTGTATATTTATACACACTGAAATTTTTATATGGAGTAAGTATGGAATATCATGACCTGCTAGGAATGCATTTTATCGACAACGAGACCTATCACCTCAAAACTAAAGGAGTCAACTCAAGTCTACTCAAAGAGTGCCTAAAATCTGAGCAGGCCTACAGGGATTATATTTCAGGAAATAAGAAGAAAAAAACCAAAAAGATGGAAAATGGTTCCTTTGTTCACGATGCGATTTTATTGCCCGAAACTATTCAAACAAAATATACTTTTATTGAGGTTGATCCTGATTCTAGTAAAAAGGAAACAGAGGAGTATATTAAACTCTTGCAAGAAAAAAATCCTGATAAATGCATAGTCACCATGGATGAGGTGAAGGTCTGCAAGGCCATCAAAAAGACATTCTTCTCTCATCAACTATTGAGGGATATTTATGATAATTCTCTTAAAGAGATGTCTTATTTCGTTGATTCTACTCTTGATCCTGATGACCCTCATGACTTCATAATCAGAAAGAAATGTAAACCTGATTTTGTTTTGCCGAGTGAGGGAATGGTCTTTGACCTCAAGATTTCTGAAAGTACTGATGAGGATATATTTAAGATCATTGCCGACAAGCTTAAGTACGATTTATCAGGCGCATGGTATGTTGATATTATTTCAGAATACTACCAAAAAGAGTTTAAATATTTTGGTCTCATTGTCATACAGAACACATTCCCTCACAAAATAGAAGTCTATATTTTAGATCAAGATGCCATCACTAGAGGAAGGAACAGATACTCTAGGGCCGTGGCCAGGTATAAGAAATTTTTAATGACTAATAATGATCCTCATGAAATAAAACCTCTTCAAATTAAGTTTTTATCAATGCCAAAATGGGGGGAATAATTGAAGGGGAAAAAAGAATACATTGATAGATTAATTGAAATTATGACAATCATCATGATCACTTCCATTATGATCATTTCACTGGTTGGAAACTTATTCTACTAAAGGTAAATACATATGAAAGATCACATTGAAAATACCTCTCTTCAAGGTGAGCTGATGAAACTATCGGCCTCTCAAATCAGTGAGAACATAAGGGCCATTGAAGAGATGAGAACGGCCATCATTGTTGCCGTAAAGAACCCTAGGAATGAAGTCAAAGCAGAGAACAAAATCCTTGAGGCCTGCAAGCGTCTCAACTTCTGTGAAACTGCTTTTTACTCATATCAAAGGGCCGGTAAAAACATTCATGGTGAGTCTATCCATATGGCCAGGATGATTGCCAGGTATTGGGGAAATCTCTACTACGGTGTTTCTGAATTAGAGCAATATGAGGATTACACTTCTGCCGAGTCTTTCTGTTGGGACTTGGAGAGTAACGTAAAGAAGTCCATTAAGTTCATCGTAAAGCATGAACGTAGTGTTAATGAATACGTTAATGGGGATAAGAAAAAGGTCAGGAAAAAGCTTGATGATACTAGGGATATTTCTGAATTAGTGGCCAATATGGGGGCCAGAAAAGAGAGAAATTGCATCCTCCATTCAGTGCCAGCGCATGTGATCTTTAAGGCCAAAGAGACGGCCATGAATACCCTTAAGCATGGGGATGGCCGACCTCTGATAGATAGAGTGAAGGAACTTTTGAAATGGTTTGACGATGCTTATCAGGTAAATGTTGACATGATTGAATTTTACCTAGGACATAAAGCAGCGGCCATCAGTCACCTTGAGTATGCAGATCTAAGAGGGATGGCCCAACTCCTTCAAGATGGAGTCAAAACAAGGGAAATAATCTTCTTTGATTACTTCAAAAAGCATGATCCAAGACAAATCGAAAAGGAAAACGAATTAGGTCAGATAAGTCAATTATTGGGGGCCAAGCAATAATGAGTGAAAAAACTTTTTGTTGGATTTCCTTGGTGGTTCTAACAGTCCAAACCCTCTTGGGATTAAGTCTTTTGATCCTGCATTCATTCTTTGATTATCGGCAGAAAAAAATAGGCCAAACTGAGAGGGTTATTCAGTTTAGAGGTTGGGATGATGGGATGGATGATATTGTGATTAGCGTGACGATAAACCCCTCAAAGAAAAATCATGTAGTGAAAATTTACAAGAGGCAATACGGCAGCTTTTCACTGCATGCAACAATGGAAAATGGTGAAGAAGTTACCCCCTCTAATTCCCCTGACCGGTAAAAAAACGGAACAATAACGATTAAAAAGGTTCGATACTCGTCCACTCGCCCCTGGCATTTTTGAAATTCGTAGCATTTTGTAGCATTTCCGACTGACAAAACCTTAGGGGCATTGAGTCTTCGTGACGAAACTTTGCCCCTTACCCCCCTACTTAAACAACGCTCACTGCTCCATAAAAGTCAAGTGGAGTAGATTTATTCATGGGTGAATAGATCTATTCGACCAATACGATGCGCAAGAAAATCTGCAGAATAAATTTATTCTGCACAAATGGATTTACTCTGCAGGTATTAAACTCAGTTTAATGGGGACTTTAATACCTTTGACTAGGGGATAATTTTTTCAAAAAAAATTAAAATTACTCCCCCCCCCTCTAGAAGGCCCATAAATCCTTTTTAAACTGCTAAGGAATATAGGAGGCTTTATTCTCCAATAACGAATCTGGCATCCCTGGCATTCTTAATTTTGGCCCTCTGAGAATTCAATTCACCTTTGATCAACCTTTTCAATGGCAGTTCCCTTTGAATGGCCTGGCCATCCAATAGGCCAAGGCCATTTCTTTCTTCACAGAGAGAGATATCTAAATCTATCTGATTTAGATATCTCTCTATATAGGGAGAGTTTTGCTCTGATCGGGTATCAGAGAAAGAATTTTTTTGCTCTGACAACCGATCAGAGCAAAGTTGATTTTTCTCTGATCGGGTATCAGAGCAAAGATTTGACTCAACGAATACCTCTGATCGGGTATCAGAGCAAAGCTGATTTTTCTCTGATCGGGCATCAGAGCAAAGATCAATCTCTTTAAAAAACCTCTTGGATTTTTCAATTAGCTCACTCGTTTTTGAGGATAAATCCCATTTTGAAGGTTGCATTTCAAACTCCCAATGAGATAACGCTCTCCCTGATCCTTTTTTGACTAGTCGGATTATATGCCTGGCCTGTAGCTCCTCAACACATTCCTTTGCTATTGCCTGATTAATGGCCATGTCATCGGCAATTTTTTTAAAGGATAATAGGCATGGGTTGAACGTTCCCATGTATCCATACACACCTTTTGTCTTTATTCCGATCTTACGACATGTCATTATGGGTTTGGTTTGCTGGCCAAATTCAACGAACTCTCCTTCTAGCTTCACGCCAACCAATGTTCTATTTTGTTTCTCAGGTGTGTGAAACTTTGGTTTTTTTGATTTTTTCTTTGCTATGGCCTTGCAATTCTCGCTATCATTGTGTACAGACTCATCACACGAATTCATTTGTTTCATTTGTTAGTTCTCCGTTTTTTGTAAGGCCTGCGGTAAACAGGCCTTATGTTTTTAAACACAACATGCATCACATCAGTAAATCCCGTAAATAAAAGCAATCACATTAGGGCCTAGAAAAAAAGTCTTGTAAAGATGTCCCGTAATAAATATACTCCCAATATCCGACAACAAGAGGATGTTTATGACAACACTATCGGTGATTCAAAAAGAAGAATATGAAAAAATATCTGTGAGGATACCGAAAAGATTTAGAGTTCTATTGAAAGACCTTGGTGGTGGTATTGAATCAAGAGGTCTTAATGAAATCCTTCATAAGAATGAAAAAAACATACTCAAAGCGATTGCTGAAAAGGAACGTGAAAGTGAAAAAGAAAGTCTCAAAAAACGCAAAAAAGCCTGCTAGTAAAACTATTCTCAGAAAGTCTACCCCCCCCACAGAAAAAAAATTTAAAGAAGTCCAAACATCTATCCTTGACGATGAAGAAAATGATGAGGATGATCTTGAGGATATACAGGATGAAACTCAAGAGGATGAGGAGATAGAGGACATGGAGAGTGAAAATTTGCCTGATGTTCCTGCTGAAAATGAAACCAATGAAGGTATTGTTAGACGTTTTGGATACCATGTGGCCTACCTTAAGAACGGTCAACTTCAGTCCCATGAATGCTTGAACAAAACCGAACTAAAAAAGTTCATTGTTGATCTACAGGAATACAAGATTTTCCGTGGCAAAGAGGTGAAACCTAAACAAAGAGTTATCATCACCTTTTAGTGCTTATTGAGGATCGATAATCCCAATACAATTTGAAATAAGAATACCGAAACCAACTTTAACATTCGGTCATTATGTTGATTTATCCGATGTGATGACCGTAATGTTGTAAGAAAAAAAAGATTGGTAAACGGCAAAGAGTGCTAAACTCTAGGTATACATTAGTCGAAAACTTTAATTGCATGGAGGCAATAATGTTCACACCGATCAAGCATCCCTTATTGGCCACTCGATATTTATTATCCGATAGAGTCCCTGCACTTATTCCCCAGGAAGATCCAACTGTTATTATTGCAGGCCCACGGTTGAAAATTGAAATCCATGGGATGATTGGTTTCAAGACCGATTCACATCGTGACTTCTATATTAAGTCGATGGAGTTGAAGGCCATCATTTGGTCATCTTTAGATTTCAAGAGAGAGTTTTTGAAACTAAACGCCTCTGAAACCAACGGGAAAACTCTCCAAAAAATCTATGATGAACTGATCCTTGGTAATGATCGATATAGTCAACGTAATGACGGTGACATTGATACTCGTATTCATGTCTATAAAACCGTGAGTAGATCCACTATCGGTTATCACAATTCATGCTGTCTTGATACCTATGTGAACTCCTATTTCTTAGAACAATGGATGAAAGATAAGTATGGAACCGCTCGCATGGCCGGGCATTCAGGACATGAATATTTTCACGTTATGGGATACTCCCATTTCAGAATCAAATCGAAATCACTTGTTTATAAAGCAGGTAATCTGACCACTAATCTTGGGTTGGATTACATCAAAGGGAAAAGGGCCCTAGAACCATTTTCATAAGGAATTTTCATGAAAAAGAATGAGCCTACCGAGGAAGAATTTAATATTCTTGTCCAATACACGAATATATTGTTCTCAAGATGCCAAGAACAAACGCTTAAAATGCTCTCTCACTTACCATGGGAAAATAATGATGAATCTGATGATTCTGGTGAATTAAAGATATTACTGAAAAATCTTTCGACAACACTATCAATGGGCATTCTTCATGAAGTGACTGAATACTTTATAACAGTAATAAACACGGCCAAAGAAAAAAAAGCGCCTGACAATGAAGTAGTGCAAGCATTTACTGTATTAATTGGAATAATGGACAGGGAACTAGATGCAAGGTTTCAACGAATGAATATGTTTGTTGAAAATAAAAGAAAATAATTAAATAAAGGACAATGGAATGTCTGAATTAATCACTACCGACAAACGAGAAAAGCTTAAACAATGGAGAGGAATAGTTACAGAAAGGATCACAGAACTCTCCTATATTGTTGACCGTTTTAGAAATAGGAGAGTCGAATCTCTCAACGTTATTGAGTATGCTCAATTTGAAGGTGCGAAGGCAACACTACAACTCAACATTAATTTGGCCATGGCCCTGATGCCTGTTCATAAGTGTTCTGAGTTGAATAAAGAATCCTCTGTTTGATTTATATGCATCACGATGATTAAATATAAATATGAGCAAAGATAAAACAAATGATGACCTGTCATTACCGGTTGTAATCGAATGGAGAGATAAAAACGGTGTTGGCAGGCCAACTAAATATCATCCCATTTTCTGCCTAGATGTGATCGATCACATGAGTAAAGGTGGCACTGTCACATCATTCCCTGGTTATCTTTATCGCAAACATAGAGTCAAAATACACCTTGATACAATTTATCAATGGCAGAAGGTGTTTCCAGAATTTTCCGAGGCCCTAGACATAGGGAAATCTTGCGCTCTAGACTTCTTTGAACAGGTATCAATTAAGGCCATGAGGGGTAGATTAAAGCTAGGTAAAAAGGATGGATATAAGATTGCTCACTTCCATTTTAAAGTGTGGGCCATGCATATGATCAATCGTTATGATTGGAAAACATCAGACAGAAAACAGATTGATAATACCCTTGCGAACGCTGCAAAGATTGATGAAATGAATGAAATGATTGCAGATAAGCAGATAACCGTTAACCTTATCATACCGGACAACGGTAGAAAGAATTCATGACATGGATAGGAGAAACGAAATCCTTGCTAATGAGATTATGAAGCTAAGACTTGATGTATTGAGTACTCGTAAAAGAGTGATGGCCATGAAGAAAACATACTGTTGGTGTTCTGAAATGATGACAGACAAGCACACAGAGGCCTGTAAAGAGATTTCTGATTATTTTAAAAATAACAAATTTGTAGAGCACTTAGAGAAAACAGAGGCACACTTTAGAGAAAAGAATTCATGATCACCACTGACTACTTTACGAGACCTGATGGAACAGGTGCAGATAGGAATAATCTTAAGGAGTATAGAGTAAATAATGAGTCAGGTTATAACCATTCAACCTCAACCCGGCCCGCAAACTCTGTTCATGTCAACCCCTGCAGACATCGCACTCTATGGAGGATCAGCAGGAGGAGGAAAAACTTTCGGTCTCCTCTTAGATCCACTCAGACACCTCAATCATCCCAAATTCAAAGGCGTGACATTCAGAAGAGAGGCCACCAGTATCACCAAGACAGGCGGACTTTGGGATCAATCAAAAGAATTGTATTATCTCGTAAACGGCAGGCCCGTAGGAAATAGTTTGAAGTGGGCATTTCCGAAAGGAATGCAGTTTCAATTCTCTCACCTTTTCCGACCTGATGATGTGTACAAATGGCAGGGGACAGAACTTCCTTTTATTGGATTTGAAGAGTTAACACACTTTCTTGAATCACAGTTTTTCTACATGCTATCAAGGAACCGATCAACATCGGGTATTGATGGCCGAGTAAGGGCCACATGCAACCCCGATGCTGACTCATGGGTGGCCACATTTATTGATTGGTGGATCGATCAAGAAACAGGTCTAATTATTCCCGAAAGATCAGGAAAACTACGTTGGTTTCTGAGACCGGACAATGAGGATTATCTTGTATGGGCCGACAACAAAGAGGATTTTAGAGAGGCATTTGAGCAAGAGGTAGTTGATCGGGCCAAGTCAGTGACCTTCATTTCTGCCAACATTTATGACAACAAAATACTGCTTGAAAAAGATCCTTCCTATCTCAAAAACCTGCATGCACTCCCTAACGTTGAAAGGCAAAGATTACTAGGTGGTAACTGGAAAATCAAAGCGAGTGCAGGTCTTATCTTTAAAGAGTTCTGGTTTGAAATCATCGATGAGCTACCACCTAAACACATGTTCAAAAAGATAGTTAGATGTTGGGATAAAGCGGCCACTGATATGAAAAAAGAACTCAAGAAACACGATGGAAAAAAGAAAATTGATCCTGACTGGACAGTGGGTTGTAAGATGGCATCGCTTAAAGATGGAACCTTTGTGGTGATGGGACTTGAAAGAGAACAGTTCGGGCCCTTTGAAACTGAAAAACTTGTCTTGAATACGGCAAAGGCCGATAGTAAGATATGTGTAGTAAAATTATTTCAAGATCCTGGAAGTGCAGGCGTTCATGAAGTTAAGTCCTATCAAAAATTATTGTCGGGTTTTATAATAGAAACTGAAAAGATTATTGTTGATAAAGTTACCAATTCTAGGCCATCATCTTCTAGTGCTCAAGCAGGTTTAATCAAAGTTCTTAGGGCCGATTGGAATAAAGTCTTTTTTTCGGAGCTAACAGGATTTCCACAGAAAGGTAGACATGATGACATTGTTGACGCTTTTACAGGGGCCTTCAATAGTCTGAGTGAAGAAAAAGCTGGCCGGTTTACGGATAAATTCGGTCAACAACAGAACGATACTGAAAGTATGCAGTATTTAGATCTAAATAAAGATATTCTAGGGAAGGACTCACAATGGTAAACCCATTCAAAAAATTCTTTTTCAAAGATAATTCAGCATCACAACTTGACCAACCCATTTCCATTCCAGGTAAAGATCTTGACGTTGAAAGAATAAAAATTGTTGAGGTAGGATCATCAGGGGTAGAGAACCAGTCAGGTTATCTCTATGAAGAATATCTTTCAACGCTCACTGGTTCCCAACGGGCCGATGTTTACGACAAGATGAGGCGAAGTGACTCCAATGTTTCCATGGTTCTCTCATCCATGAAGAGTCCAATAAAGAGTGGGGAATGGAACTGGCAACAAGGTGATAAGGATACTGTTGAAAAATATCCCTATGCAGAACAGGATATGAAGTTCATTGAGCATGTTTTTTCCAATATGATATGGCCCTTTTCCAAGATCCTTGAAGAGTCAACTACTGTAATCGAATTCGGATTGGCCGCCTTTGAAAAAACCCATAAAATCGTTTTGGATGATCCTATATTTGGTAGTTATATTGGTTTGAAAAACATTGGATGGCGCTCACCAAAAACAATTGAAAGATTCAATATTGACCGTGATGAAAGACTCTTGAGTATTACTCAAATGTCATACGGTGATGCCAGTCGATATGTGGATATTCCTGCACAATTTCTCACTCTCCTTACTATCAATCAAGAGGGTGCAAACTACGAAGGGATTTCACTTCTAAGACCATGTTATGGGAACTGGTTTAGAAAGAATGAATACCTCAAGTTTCAGGCCAGTGGTATTGAGAAAAGTGCTATCCCTACCCCCATTGCTAAAGTTCCTGCAGGTTTTGAAGGAAGTCCTGAGCAAGATACACTTGAAAGATTTCTTCAAGGTTATACGGCCAATGGGAAAAAATATATTATCCATCCTGAAGGTTGGGATATTAACCTCCATCCCAATACAGGATTTGATCCTGCAAAAATCGATGCGGCCATAGACAATGAAGACAAGAGAATGACAAAGGCCGTATTGGCCAACTTCCTTGAACTTGGAATGAGCGGTGGTGGTGGTTCACATGCACTCTCAGCAGACCTTTCTGATTTCTTCATGAACTCACTTCAGTATATTGCCAGGATCATTGCCACTGCATGGTCAAATGTGGCCAAGGAACTGATCATTATCAATTTTGGGCCAAGAGAGGTTTACCCTTTTCTGACTTGCACCGGCATCAATGATCAAGCAGGAACCGAACTCGCCACCATTATCCAATTGCTAGTCAATGCAGGGGTGATTGTTGCTGATGATGTACTTGAGGCCGATGTCAGGGAGAAATACCGTTTACCTGCAAAATCAGATATTGGTCAAAGGCAAAAATCATCCAATCCTTTTGCTCAATTCAATGAGCATTCTCTCTCGGCCCGTATTCAAGCAAAAAAGAATCAAGCAAAACTCTTTCAGCAAAGGGTGAAATAATGGCAAAGGCCAAAACCAGTAAGCAAATCCGAGAGGCCAGGGATATTATTGCCGACACTATGAAGGCCAACCTTACAGTGATCGGTGAGAACTTTATTTCAAAAGTGATGAAGGCCTACAAGAATGCCACTGATGCACAAAAACCCTATGCGGCCAAAGGATTGGAGGCATCAGGTTTTTCTGCTTATAAGACTGAAATGCTAGAGACTCTTGCTTTTATGGCCGACACGGCCCTAGAGGATGTGAAAAAAGAAGTGCCCACAAAGAAGAAAGTCAAACTCAATGACTGGAATGAAGAGGCCGTGGCCCTTGGAGAGTTTGATAAACTTCCTAAGAAAATTAAAAAGAATGTGAAGGATCAGGTTGACCTCCTAATGCAAACCCAAAAAGCAGACCTGGAAAAGGTGGTGCTTTATCAATTCTCATCATCAGCAAAATCAACTGACTCTTTCGATACCATTGAATATGACTTGATCGAAAAGGTAGAGGATTTTATCAATGGGCCTTCAATCATTGGTGGTTCCAGTGCGGTTGCAGGTAAGGTCATCAATGAAACAAGGAGTGCTTACTTTTTTGAGGAGGAAGTACTTGATGAAATTGAAGGGTTTGAAATCCTAAATGATGTTCCAGAAAGTCCTATCTGTGAATTTATCATCAATAAAGTATACGACAAAGATGATCCAAACCTTGGTAGAATAGAACCCCCCTTGCACTACAACTGTGACAGCTATATGGTGGCCATTCTCAAAGGAAACCTTGATGGAAGGGAAATTGTCCCTGTAGAAATCCCCTCTAGTCTTGAAAAATATATTCAGTTTAGTTGTGGGAAAAACTGCACTGGAAGGGCACACCTTGTAGAAATTAACTAGATTTATTTTCAAGACACGCTAAAATCTTAAGGAAGGAGATTTTTCATGAAGGATAGAAAGGATATTGTCCACAACTTTAAAGTGCCATCACATGGGGCCATCATGCTTGATTCATCAAGCGGTGATGGAGAAAACAAGGAAGTTCCAAGTGATATTCAGATATGTAAAACAGGTGTTTATTACTGCCGTTTTCCTTGGGATGATGATCTTGAACTGCCTATTACAGTCGATGATTTTAGGAACATGGTTGCAAACTTCAATGCCAATATCCTCAAAAACAAAATCTTTATCGACTACGATCACTATCGAGAAGAAAACGCTGGAACAATCAAAAAAGTCTATTTGAAAAACAATGACACTGAATTGTGGGCCGTTGTTGAATGGAACAACAAAGGTAGAGAGAGCATTCTCGATAAGCAATATGTCTACATATCTGCTGAGTTTAATTTCAACCATAAAGACAACGAAACTAGAAATGAATATGGGCCAACCCTTTACGGTGCAGCTTTGACTAATAGACCGTTTATCAGAGGCATGGCCCCTGTCATTGAGTTAAGTGAAACCAAGACATTCAATAACCAAAACCCAAAACAACCAAAACAGGGGAAAAAGAAAATGGATGAAAAACAAGTTAAGGAAATGTTGGAAGGAGTGACTAATTCTTTCAAAGAACAATTCGGACAAGTGCTTAGCAAAGTAGAGGAACTTAGCTCTAAGATCAATGAGCGTGATCAGAAAGACGCTCAAGTAGCAGAACTTTCTGCTAAAGAAATTGAGTCTCAAAAGAGAGAGGCAAAATTCAACGTTCTCCTTTCAGAGGGTAAAGTTGTTCCTGCTCAAAAAGAGGCCTTCATTTCCGGTGATGTTGAGAAAATGTTTGAACTAGCTCAAGATGTGAACTTAAGCACTAAAGGCCACGGCCAAACTCCAAGTGCTCCATCTAAAGAAAGTGAAAAAGAATTCTCTGATAGAATTCATAAGCTATCTGTTGAGCTCAGCAAGAAAGATGGAATCACTTATCTAGATGCTCAAAGAAAAGTACTCAAAGATGAGTCTAACATGAGTAAATGGAAGGAAAATTTCTCACTAAAAGCTGAGTAATTTTTGTCTTAAAATAATCAGAATGGATGCTGAATTAAAAACGTATTATTTTAAATAGGAGTCAAGGATGAGTGTTATAGATTCAGGATGGACTGCAAAGAAAGTAGACGCTGCTATCGCTAAAGGAATTATCGTTAAGAAAGGTGCAAGTTCTGACGGTTATGTTCAAAAAGCAACCGCTGCTTCTGATAAATTAGTTGGTATCACTCAAGATGTCACAACTGCTGCTGATCAAGATAGTCAGATTGCCGTTGACGGCCCAGCTAAAATTTTAGTGGCCGAGTCTGTTGTTTTTGGTGATTTCCTCACTGCTGATGCTGATGGAAAAGGTATTAAGCCAAACAACGCTAACGAAAACATCGTTGCAAAATGTATGCAAGACGGTTCTGCTGGTGACCTTATTGCATGTGTAATTTGTTTTGGTAAAGCAACAGTAGCAGAGTAATTGAATGCATTTTGTATTACATATTTGTAATACAAATGATCTTTAAAATTTTGGTTCTCTTAGATTTTAAAAAATGGATTTTTAAAACTATAATCAAGGAAGGTTAATCATGTCACGTCAAAACAGACCAGTCTATGACCGTCTTTTGTCTAACGTTTCTCAAATGTATGCTCCTCAAAATTATGTTGCCAACAAAATTCTTCCAGTGAAATCCGCACTCGGAAAAACTGGCCAGCTTTTGAAGTATGGAACAGGTCACTTGCGTTTAGAGATGACTCTAGTTGTAGGTAAATCAGGATACCGTTATGCTGAGCCTATCTCTAGAACAACTACTCAGTATAATATTTCTCGTCACGGTCTTAAAGGGATTGTGACTGAAGATGATTATGCCAACCAGAATGAGTATGATGCTGAAGCTGATGAAACAATGGGTGTATCTCACTTGCTATGGACTAGCCGTGAGAAATCTTTTGCAGATAAGTTTTTCTCTGCTACTTATATGACAAACGGTGAAACACTTTCAGGTGCAGACCAATTCAGTGAACCATTGACTTCTGATCCTGTTGCTTACGTAAGAGAGTGGAGAAAGTCCGTAAAAGATGCATGTGGTTTCAACCCTAACAAAGTTCTTATGGGTGACTACGTTGCCGAGTGTTTGAGATACCACCCTCAAATCATTGACTACCTAAAGTATACTAAAGCACCTCTTGAAGGTCTTTCTGATCAAGAGTTGGCCCGTTTCTTTAAGGTTGATCAAGTGTTGATTGGTGATGCTCAATACGAATCAGCTAAAGAAGGTCAATCATCAAGCATGGCCGCCATTTGGGGTAACCACCTCCTTATGTACTATGCTCCAGCGCAAGCAATGAAATACCAACAGTCTCTTGGATATTACATGACTCTTGAAGGTGAAAATGGAGAGAACAGAGTGTTCAAGTCTCCAAATGCTGACCTTCCAAATGCCACTAATATCCTAGTTGATATGGCCTTTGACGGTTTCATTACTAACGTAAACTGTGCATACCTTGCTAAAGATGTTGTAGCTGATCCATCTTAATCTTAGGTTAAGTGTTTATTAGTGTTCTATCATGGAGTGAAACTTTAGATCCAAGGAGGATCAACATAATGAAAAGGATGATACATTTTATATGTTTAATAATGGTGATGATGTTAGGAACGGATAGCTATGCAGCTATTCAAAGGATTTTCCAAGACGTTAAACTGCCCACACAAAAAGTGATTGAGAGACAGGCCATTTCCAACATTGGAACAACCACTACCAACAACATTTTGAGTGCAAGTGCAGGTGCCACTTCTGCTGCTGCTGCTACTGTCTCTAGTTTCCTAGTACAACCCGATGTTCCTAGGAACCTAGTGATTACCCCTGCAGGAACAACTGCTGATGTGGCCGCATGTACTTTGACTGTGACAGGTAAGAACTACCTCAACAACACAATCACAGAGTCATTCGTTTTTGCAGACAACGCCTCTACGGCCACTACAGGTTCAAAAGCGTTCAAGACAGTTACAAGCATTGGTTTCCCTGCTGCATGTGAAGAGGGCGTGTTTGGAGCAAATTGGTCTGTTGGTTGGGGAAACAAAATCGGTCTTAAGGCCTGTATGGATTTTGACCATTGGTTGCAATCTACACTCAATGGTTCTTACGAATCTACAAGGGCCACTGTGACCTATGATGCCGATGAAGTTGAAAAGAACTTTGTTGTCTTCAATGGAACCTTAAATGGAACCAATGATTTTGAAGCATTCTTCATGCAAAACTATAGATGTACTCGTTAATTAAAAATTAAATAAAGGTTGGTTGAATATGGCCTATTGTTTAGCAGCAGACATTGAGAGTGAGTTTAAAGACATTTCTTTTAGCGTGGCCGGTTCACTGCTGGCCACGGCAGAGGTGACTGCAATCATTGCTCAACATGATGCCTTCATTGACTCGTATTTGGCCAACCTTTATGAAACTCCGATCACTGGAACTCAGGCCCTACTGATCATGAAAATGCTCTCAGTGGCGCTAACAAAAATCAGAGTGATTGACATCTTAGAGATGAGAGGAGTGCAGGCCAGTAAGTCTCAAGTGAAAGAAACCATGAAGTATGATCAGGTAACGAAGTATCTTGAGAATTTGCAGAAAGGGAAAAACAAACTGACTGATGCCACGTTGGTTTCTAGCACAGGTGGCATGACTGTTTCTTGTATCAGTGATGATTATTCTCCCACATTCAATACTTGTCGGCAGCAATGGTGATCAATGGAAGTTATTTACGTTTTTGATGAAAATTCAGAGTTTCAGAAAAAGGTAAAGCACCTTTATGAACAGACAAAAGACCTAACCATACCGTTGAGGTTGATTGCTAGTTCATGGTTTAGAGGAAACAAATCGATTTTCGACTCTAATCGTATTGGCCCTGGAAGGTATACCGATCTAAGTGAGAAACCTTTTTTTGCAAGATGGGAGAGAGATAACCCGGACTTAATGAGGTTCTATAAAGGTGGTTATAAGGAATATAAAAAAGCAAAACATGGATTTGTTTACCCGATCTTGAAGGCCACCGGAAAACTTGAAAGATCGATTACTGATCCTAGTGATTCAAACTCAGTCAATTTGATTATCAACAAATCAACATTGGTATTGGGGACAAAGGTTGACTACGGTATTTATCATCAAAGTCAAACCGAAAGAGGGAAAAGAAAAACAGGTCGGGCCATGCCATATCGACCTTTTCTTTTTGTGGGAGTGGAACAGATAGCTCCCAATGATATTAAGAACAATCGTCTAAAAACATGGATGCAGATTTTAGACAACCATTTCAAGCAGGTAACAAAACTCAAAGGGAAAAAAACATAACCATGGAAGGGATTAGACAATGGCCAGATATGACCTAGAGACCTTGCTTAAAAATATCAAGAGTGTCATCGTCTCTGATTTCAATACCAAGATCACTGAAATCAATACCGAGAAAAATGATGGCATAACTCTACCAACATTTGACACCAATGCAGTCGTATTCAATATGGATAAGAAGTGGATGAATTATAACCCTAGCATTATGATTCAAACCATAGACAACCAGGGTATTTCCAATGCAAATACCCGATCTAAAAACCTCATCATAAATGTGGCCCTAATCTATAGCAACATCAATATAGATGGAGAGAATTTACAGTGGATGATGTTAAGATTTCAGAGGGCCTTGGAGGAAATATTTGAGGCCAAATTTAGTTCACGATTATTTTTAGGGAGACTGACAATTCAATCACTGCCAACGCTTGAGTTCACAGAGGAAACCAAGACGTACAACATGACAGGGGTTGATCTAATAACTACATTCGCCTGATTTTTTATTAACGGATTAATAAAGGAAGGTAAATTATGGCCTTAACGAACCCACGAACGCTTTTTGGTATTCACTCGATCACTCCTTACTCGACCACAACATTTTCTTACTACGGTATTTTGCAAGTTTTGGCAGAGTCAACTCTTGCACTAAACGGAGAATTGATTGAGTTGAGAGGTGGTTCAAACCCCTATCCATGGAAGGTTGAAAACTCTAACATCGATACTACTTTGAACATCAACTGTTCTGAGTATCCTGATTTCATGTTTGAACTCTGCCTTGGTAAGGCCCCAACGGCAAACACTGCTGAATCATCAGGTAACGCGACGGCCATTACTGATGTTAAAGGAACAAGTGTTGTTGCAGCCACAGGTTTGCTTTCAACGGTCACCGTTTCAACGGCAGCAGATTTGAAATTCGGTCGATACATCATCAAGGCAACAGGTGCAGCAGCGGCCTCTATTTATTTCTCATCTAACGTTGACATCACCAGGGGGACTGATGATGATTTTGATGATGACCTTCTTTTGATCCACACTATCTCTTCAGTAGGATCAGGATCAACCCACGTAATCACTGGCCACGGATTAACACTTACTGCTGGTGCAAGTGCAGGTGCTTTTGTTACAGGTGATACTGCATACTTTGATGTGAGACCTGTCAACTCTAAGTCCATGGAAGTGACTATTGGAGCACCAGGAAACCTTTTCCCTGAATTCGGTGCCCTTATCTATGGACAAAAAATGTCTGATGATACTCTTTACGAAATCGACGCCTTTACTTGTAAGGTAATTGGTATGCCTCTTGGTGCAAGTGAGAAATCATTCTCCTCATATCAGTTGAGTGGAAAACTCTCCTACAATGCAAGCAGGGGTGGTTTGTTTAAGTTTAGACATGTGACAGGTGCTTAATAAATAGCTTGCAGAAAATTTTAAATGAATAAATAATAGATTCATCAGCAAGTTCTCCGAAAGCTTCCTTTGTTTCTGCATGGTTCTTTTTTCATGAGATTTTCCAAATGAGTAAAAAAACCCATTGAAAAATGGGTTTTTTTATTTTCTAATTGTTGGGATTGTTCTTTTACTCAAATGGAATACTCAGGAAAAAAGGATTTTACTGATGTCAGAATTGCATGAAGTCTTTCTTCAAAATGTTCCTTTCAAGTTCAAACGCCTTCCTAAAGAAATCGAATTCAGACCTGTTACCATTGACGACAACGCTTTTTTTATTCAAAAATTTGGTGCAGAAAAATTGTCCCAACTAGATAAGGCCAACAACCTTTCTGAAAACTTAAGCGCATTGATGTTCATCATTTGCCACCTATTGACCAATGAAAGTAAAATCTACCTGGCCCAATATGAGGATGACTCTTTGTTTAAAGAGTATGATGAGTATGGAAAACCTGTCGAAAATGTTCTTAGTATCCCTGCCAAAATTATGAAACTGGCCCATGAGAGTGAGTTCATCCCACTACTTCAAACCTATATTGATATTCGAACTAAATCGAATGAAGTTCCTGAACAAAAAGAAGAGACAGGTGAAGAAAAAAAAAGAGTGGAGACTCCAAGGAAATCTCATGGGAGGAAATAGTTGACGTTGTTGCCTCCCAATATGGATGGACTTTAGACCGAATTGGTGGCCTAACAATTTCTCAATTGTTTAAATTTTACCTATGCATTTTAAAAAGAAAGAAAGATGAAATGATCTTTCATGCAAAGTGCTTGGGTGCTACAATTGATGATGAAAATCAAGATAAGAAGAATAAAGTTACCCTCACAGATAAACAATTAGAGGCCATCAAGCGTTCGACTGAAGAAAGAATGCAGGCCCTAGGGTTGAAAAAGTATGAGCGGAAATAGCCAAAACACTGACTTGACCATTGCAATTGGGGCCAAGGCCGATGAGGCCATGAGAACCTTTGATACCTTTGAAAGAAAGGTGGCCGAAACGGCCAGGAAATCAAAGAGTGTTTTTGGTGAGTTCAATCAATCTATCATGAAAGGGTTTGATGACATTGCCAAGTTTTCTATTGGTTCTTTCATCGGAAATGCGGCCCTAGATACTGTAAAGGCCGTTGGAACTAAAATCAAAGAAGTCTTTAATGAGAGTATCGATGCGGCCGCCGCTCAAGAATTGTCTGTTGTTAAACTCAACAATGCCCTAAAACTCACTGGCAGTTTTACCGAAACCACATCAAGAGAGTTTCAAAAATATGCCGACCAATTGGCCCGAACTACGGCCTACGAAGATGATGTTATTCTTAATCAAATATCCATTGCCAAATCATTTGGGGCCACCAATGAGCAGGCCAAGCAAATTGTTCAAACTGCTGCTGATATGTCCTTTGCCCTTGGAAAAGATTTCAACTCTACTGTGCTTGAACTATCGCAAACTCTTGAAGGTTCTGCAGGCAGATTGGCCAAGTATGATGATCGGATTAAGGCCTTAGATGAGAGTGCTTTAAAAGCAGGAAATGCTATTGGTATTTTTAATTCTAAATTTTCTGGCAGTGCCATTAACGAGATAGAGACATATTCAGGATTAACCGGACAACTAAAGAAATCTTTTGGTGAATTACTGGAAACATTCGGTGGTTTCATTACTGATAATGAATTAGTTAGGACAGGTATAAAGGGTATCACATCGGCCATCAATGACCTTAATGATAGCATTAAGCCTGATAGACTGGCAGAACTCAGGGATGAGTTGGCCAAGTTTAAAGACAAAAATTTCTTTTCATTTACTGGAACCAGGAAGGGAAACATTTCCAGGATAGAGAGTGAAATAAAGTCTATTACCGACAAAGAAGAGGCCGATAAAAAGAAAGAACAAGCACAGAAAATCCTGGCAGAGGATGCAAGGATTGCTGATGAAAGATTGGCCTTATTGGATAAGCAAAGCAAAGAGAGACAAAAAAAATTAACAGAAAGCTTAGATCAGCTTACAAAGTCATTGAAGTTTGCAGGTCTCTCAGAATTAGAGACTCTTAAATTAAAAGAGAAAGAACAGGCAAAAGTTTTAAAAGAGGGATATGAGAAAAAGCTTATCGACCAAAAAGAATACAATAAGCTTACTATTCAAAACACATTGGAAGTAAAAAAGAAACAAAAAGAACTTCAAGAAAAATTGAACAAAGAAGAAAGAGAGGAATACGAAAAGATAAACAAAGAAAACGAAAAGGCCCTAACTAAAAAAGAAAATGAAAACCTCAATAAGGCCTTTGCTCAATTAAAAGAACAAGAAGATAGGAAAAAAGGAATTGCCAACACTATTTCTCTTGGTGGCAACGTACTTCAAGGTGCATCAGGTGCAGTGGGATTACTCAAGGGTGGCGCTGCTGCTGCTTTTGGGCCAGAAATAGGTAGTGCATTAGGGCCGATCATTGATGCATTATCAGGTGGGCCAGAACAAACAAGGGCCTTGGTAAGATCCTTTAGTGAGGCGGTTCCTGTTCTTATTGAAGCCATCGTTGATTCTATTCCTGCACTCATCACCGAAATAGCTGATCAGTTTCCAATTGTGCTCAATAAATTGGTTGAAAAATTACCAATTCTCATCAATGGATTTGTGGCCCAAATACCGGCCATCACTGATGCTCTAATCAAGCAAACACCGGGTATTGCCGTGGCCTTCACTCAAGGGATTATTTCAGGCATCCCTCAAATTGTTCAAGGTTTTGCGACAGCAGGTTATGAGGCATTTAAGAACATGTTGAAAAACCTAAATCCATTTAGTTCTGACGGTGGTGGTTTTCTTAGTCGTGTGGGAGGTTTCCTAGGATTTGCCGATGGAGGCCAACCTTTTGTCAGAAAGGTTCCTCAAGGTTTTAGTAAGGATAATTTCCCTGTCAATGTCAGCAGTGGTGAATTGATAGTAGACCACTCAACATCCAATATGCTCAAAAATTTTCTTTCTGGTTCTGGTCGATTTGCAGGTCAAAGTGATGGCATGGACCAAGTAATCGATGCCATCAACAGACCTGTTCAAGTGGCCACTCAGTTAGTTTTCAGGGACAAAGTTTTTGCTGATATTATATTCGAACTCAACCGTCGAAACGAAAGGTTAGCATAATGACAACGGTTCCATCCTCACTAAGATTGATGTGTAACAATTGTGCTGATGTGAGCACTGACCGGCTAGAGTATTCAAGTCAGAAATCAGGTTATCCTGTTACCAATTGCCTCTCCAATCAAATTCGATCTAAGGTATGGAGGCCAACAGGGCACTTTGAAATCACCGATAGCAATAATAAAATTTATATTAATGATGGATCAGATAAAACGGTCACTCTCACCAACGGCCATTATGCCACTGCTGCAGCTTTGGCCACACATGTTCAAACTCAATTGAACGCCTCATCCTCTTCATGGACATGCGCATATTCATCGACCACGTTTAAATTTACGATTGGTCACACTGGCAGTGCGACCTTACGTTTTAGTCAGACATCCAATGATGTTTGGGATACTCTTGGATACATTGGAACAAGTGATGAGAGTGGAACAAGTTGGGTTTCCGATGCACAAAGAAACCATACACATGAGTACATCACCTTTGATTTTGGATACAATCAAAGGGTGAAGTTCATCGCTTTAATTTCACCTAAAGACATTGTTTTTCCATTTTCAGATAGTGCCACAATAAAAATACAGGCCAGCAATACCGAGAATTGGGATGATCCTGACATTGAAGAGGATCTAGAGTTTGATGAAAAAGGGGCCTTCTTATTCCTTGATCCTGATGAGGATACTTCCTATAGATATTGGAGGATTTACCTTGAGGACAAACTCAACCCTGACGGCCCGGAAATATTCAAGATAGGCATCCTTTATATTGGGGACTATGTTTCTTTTCCTGAAAGACCAGTGGCCTATGGGTTTAATAAAGGCTTTGATGATCCTTCAATAGGTTCTGAAAGTGAGTCCGGTGTCCGCTATTTTGATCAGAAAATTCAAGCATCTTTCTTTAGAAATATTCAAATTGAACATGCCGAAAGAGACGATAAGGATCAGGTTGAGGAAATCTTTGAGAGGTATGGTATCCATACTCCTTTCTTTGTTTCTATCGATCCTGAAAAAGAATACTCCGATAGTTTGTCAGAAACAACCAAGTATGTTTTTTTCGAGGATAAGCCTGGCCAGGTTCACACCACTAGAGACTTTTACACACTTCAATTCTCCTTTAGGGAGGTGATCTAATGGCCGTTGGAAGTTACCCTAAGCGGATATTGGTTAAGGTTTTTGACGATAATGAAGTTGTCAAATGCAGTCGATTTAAATTTGAAAATAACTTTCGCTTGAAATACATCAGAGGATTTTTCCTGATCAGAGGAACCATTGCTGGCACTGAAAAAATCAGGTTTAAAGTCTATTCCGACTCAGCTTATTCCAAACTCCTTTACACTGGTGATTGGTCAGAGTTTTCAACCATTCCCAATATCAATAGAACTAAGAACTCATGGCATGGTTGGTTGACTAGTGAGTTTAGTGAAGAGTGGATCAACAACCAATTCTATTACTATGTTGGATGTGAGATTTCCGGTTATACCAGGAATGCCACCACATTCTTTACGGCCCTTAGATATGACCACCCTTTTCCCACACACATATCAGTGTCATCATCATCGGCCACATCACATCCCAAAAAAATAGAAATATTTGGTCGAGAAAAAAGGGAAGCTTAGGTTATGACAAACAATTTTTCTGTGGTCAAACTCAACGCTCAATCCCAAAAGATCATTTTGGTTAGAATGAAACCAAGACGGGCCGTGGAATATTCCCTTGCACTTGATTCGGGGAATGTGTATGAAATGACTTTTCCCTATGACTCTGTCTGTGGTGTTACAGTCAATGGAACGGCCCTAACAGAGGTGGTTGGAACCCCGGCCAATGCCACCCAATATTCTTTTGATAAAACCACTAAGCTTTTACAAATCTATCTAGCATCAGCATTGGTCGATTATCAGACTATCAATACGGCCATCATGGTTGACTACTACCTCTATTATACCAATGAGACAGGCAGAATTTTCTATTCTGATCCCGAGGATGATACGAGTGATGAAGTCTTTTATGAACCAAGGATTAAGAATGATCCTGCTTTTAGCGTGTCTCAAGACAACATCATTAACGGCATCCTTTCTGTTAGCAATCTTTCACTCATTCTAAAAAATCAAGACAATGATTTTCAGCAATATTTGACCGACTATGACTCATTTTCCAGGTGTGAGTTTAAGAGTTGGCATTGCCTCAACACTCTAACCAATATTCAAAAACTCTTTTTTGGTAGCGTGGTGAGCATCAGTTTAAGTTCGCTTGAGGTATCCCTCTCTGTGGACAACCTCTTTGGTCTATTTGAAAACACCTATATTTCCAATGGCACACTCAAGGCATCTACTTACGAGAATACCAATTTCACCGTGTCGAATGAAAATAGGAAGAAATTTATTTTAAAACTCTATGGCCGAGTTTCTCAAAGTGGACAAAGTAAAGTCTTGGATTTTGAAAGTGGGGAATATGTGCCATGGGGACTATCAGAAATTCAACAGTATTACCGATTCGATAAAATTCATGAGGCCGTCAATGTCAGTTATAACACAACAGTAAGTAAAACCAATAATAGACGATGGGCCTGCTGCATAGACTCTCAAGCCTCAAGTGATCTTTCTGAAACCGTTTCAGGAAAAACAACGGTGGCATTCGGGGGGGTCAACCTTTACCGGGTCAATGTTGCTGATGCCTCATTATACCTACCTGGTGATAACGTGATTCTTGATATGGCAGGAACACCTAAGGCCAACTCAGTAGTGTCGAGGGATACAGGAAACAACAGGATTTTCCTTAATAATAGCAATTTTTCTAATGGTGACACGATATTCAGACCTTCCATTTCCTTTGTGCAATGGAGAGTAACAGGGCCAGACCAAGGAAGGTTTAGCCTTGTTTATTTAGAGGATTATACCATTGATGTAGTCGATGGAGTCAGGTGCATTCTATTTACAGATAATTTTGAAGACAACTATATCCTTGCGGCCACTGATCAAGTCAATGGGATTTTACCTGATGATATTGTAGAGTTTAGGGCCTGGAACAATGATGATCTTAATCACTCTATAGTGTTGCAAGAGGTAGTTGAGTCACTAGGGTTAACGATTAATCAAGACTCATTTGATGATGCTGCTTTAGAGGATATTGAAACAAATTTCACACTTCCTTATTGGGGTAGTGATGACATGCCTAGTGTTAGGGAGGTCATCCAAAACTTAATGGCCTCTACATTCGGCTATATCTCAATCAATAATGATTTTGAAATTGAATACCACCTTTTAGGGCGGCCATCCCCTACTGAAAGTATCACCGAGAATGAATTTATCAAAGGTTCTTTGAGACAAGAGATAGACTATAGAGACATCTATACCAATCTTGAATTCACTAATGTTCATGAACTTTCGGTGTTCAATGATCCAAGATTGACAGGGAGAGTGACTATCTCTGAAAGACAAGAATATTTTTATGACCGTGGTCGGTTTTACCACAACCTTAATAAATCAAAATCTCTCAAGTATGTAATCAAGGATATATATAATACTGGAATGGGCCACATTATTTCATTTGCCCTAGGAAATCGAAAGTTGACTATTACTCTTGATACTAAAGGTTTCAATTTTGAGAGTATTGTTGGTGATGATTACTCAATTGAATCATCAAAAATTGTTGGTGATGATGGAGTTAAGGACATTAAGATTTTGTCCATAGATAAGACACCAACACAGACAACCATATCAGGGATAGATTTACTTGGATTAGATGAATAATTTAAAAAAAGGATTTTTATGGTTGGTGAAGTTTTATATTTAGTTATGCAAGAGGGTGAGGAAGTAGATGCACCTAGTGAGTCGGCCCTTTATGCTTGGGGTGATATTAGCTATGCCTCTGATGCTGCTTTTGTCACGGCCAAAGGTTCTGCTGCGGCCAACGGTGACCACTATCATAACTCTACAACAAAAAAGATTAGACTTTATGAGAATGGTTCATGGGTGAATTATATTTCAGGTCTCATTACCAATACTAGGGCCTCACCAGGAAACATCACCACATCAGGAATTACTCCGTTGGGGGTAAGTAAAGAAATCATCTTTGTACAAGGTAGTGGTGGTGCAATAGATATAACTGCCAACCCACAAATCGTCACATCAGGTAGCACCTTGGGTGATGAATTGACTTTAATAGGAAGGTCAGACACCAACACGCTAACATTAGACCATGGAACAGGTCTTGATCTTAATGGTCAATGCATACTCAAAGCAGGATCAATAATAAGACTTATATTTGACGGAACAAATTGGGCGGAGGTTTCACGCAATGACATCTAATACGAATAAATTTATCACCTTTATGCTTGCATTCTTGATGCTGTTTCAAGTGCAAGCAGCGACAAATCGAAACACAAATGCAGTCACAAACACTAGTGGAAGTGGGGTTTTTACATTCCCTACCACCACCCCTACCTCATCAAGGGTTGCTGAATTTAGTGGATCAGGTGTTTTGCAATCATCGTCCACAATCACCTCAACAGAACTTGGTTTCTTGGATGGAGTGACATCACTCCTTTGTGGAATCACCGATACCTGTACTCAAACGAATAAAACTTTCACCAGTCCGATACTCACAACTCCAAGCTTAGGAGTGGCCACCGCCACCTCAATCAACAAAGTCATCATCACTGCACCAGGAACAACTGCAACATTGACTCTTGCTAATGATTCATCTTTGATTACAGTTGGTGGCAACCCTCTCACTATAACCACCACTGGAACCACTGGTGTTACATTGCCAACTACTGGAACATTGGCCACCTTAACTGGTTCTGAAACATTTACAAACAAGACACTTACTGCACCAGTTATCTCCTCTATTTCAAACACTGGAACGTTAACTCTCCCAACATCCACTGATACTTTAGTTGGCCGGGCCACAACGGACACTCTGACCAATAAGACCCTCACGGCCCCTGCTATCAATGCCTCTAACTTAAACTTTGGAACGGCATCTAATACAAATAGATTAGTGTTGCCAACTGAAACCACATCAAATCTTGATGGCCTAACAGACACCGCTGGCCTCATCGCTTATGACTCAACTCAATCAAAACCAGTTTATAACAATGGATCTTCATGGGTCACAGTTGGATCAGGTGCAGGGGGATCAGGGGGAACAAATTATTTCTCCTCTAACCCTGATGCTGAAGTTGGAACAACAGGATGGACAGGGGGAACTGATGCGGCCGCTTCAATCCCTGCTGACCTTACCGGGGGAACTGATGGAGGTCGATGGACAAGATCAACATCTAGTCCATTAAGAGGTTCGGGGTCATTTCTGTTCTCACACCCGGCCAGTAATATTCAGGGAGAGTTTGTTTCATTTCCTCTTAGTCTAGATACTGCCGATCAAGGAAAAGTCATTCAGGTTGCATTCGACTACACTCTTGTTTCAGGAACGTATGCATCAACCGCCTCAAGTGCAGACCTCATTGTGTATATCTATGATGTGACGAACTCACGACTAATCGAACCGGCCAATATTTACATTCAAGGCGTTTCTGCAGGTGTGAACAACACTCACATTGCAACCTTTCAGGCCTCTAGTGATTCTACTTCATATCGGTTTGGTATCTTTGCGGCCAGCACAAACACTTCAGCATTCGTAATGAAGTTTGATAATTTCACTGCAGCTCAACCAACTAGAACTTACGGCCCTACAATAACCGACCCTGCTGCATGGACACCAACATCTACTTGGGTTTCAAATGCAACACACACTGGTTTTAAATATCGTGTAGGGGGAATGGGCCACTATGAAGTTAAGGTTGCCCTTACAGGCGCACCAACCTCAACAGATCTCTTTATCAACATGCCTTCTGGTGAAGCGATTGATACCACCAAAATTGTAGATAGCACGGCCCTTAATGGATTAATCGGTCATGTCTTTATTCTCGATTCTGGGACTGAAAGGTATATTGGTAATGTTGTTTATAGCTCTACAACTCAAGTCCGGGTAAGGTATCTGTCAGTCACAGGTTCAAACGTTCGAACTTCTGCCGTTGATGCCACCAATCCAATGACATTTGCGAACGGTGATATTGTCTTGGTGAGATGGACTGTTCCTATTGCAGGATGGAGTAGTTCGCAAGAACAGAGTTCCTCTTCAGATTCAAGGATTGTTTCTGCCAAATACACAACCGCCACCAGTCAACCTCTTTCGAATAACACCTTAACGATTATAAATTTTGACACCAAGGTAAAAGACTCCCACAACCTCACAACCACCGGGGCCTCTTGGAAATACTCCATAGGGGTGCCAGGGGACTATGTGGCCCTTGGACATGTAACTCTCACAAATGATGCCGACCTCACTGATGGCGACACGATTTCAGTCCGATTACATAAAAATGGAAACGAGGTTTATCGTTTCCAACATAGAATTGGATCGACGATTTCAACTGCACCTATTTACACACTTCCTATAAGTACTGTGGTTCCTGACTTGGTTGCAGGTGATTATCTTGATGTGAGAGTTTTGCAGATTTCAGGTGGCACTGTTGATCTAGAACTTAATGCTACCTTTAATAGTATTAGCTTTTATAGGTTGTCAGGGAACACACAAATTGCTGCCTCTGAAGACGTTATTGCCCACTATGGAGCATCCACAACTGCCGTAAACTCTGGTGCAGACGGTGTAATTGTTCACTCCACTAAAATAAAGGACACCCACAGTGCCTATTCGGCCGGCACCTTCACCGCACCTATAAGTGGGACTTACCTCTTTGTAGGTCAATTAAGAGGATCAGCAGCAATTGCAACGGGGGCCATCAACAACTCATACAACATGGCCCTACAAAAAAATGGTTCTGATTACATGTATTTTGAAAGACATGCTGATGCAAGTGCTACTGTTGCCCCGAGGGTAAATGGATCAACGTTGGTGCAATTACTTGCAGGTGAGACGTTGAATATAAGGTTGTACAATAACTGGGGGGCCACCTCTACTCAAATTAACGATACTAAATACACCTTTTTCTCAGTGCAAAGAGTAGGGAACTACTAAGAGATTTTAATGAACAAGCAAACCGATCAAGGATGAATTTCTAGCTCATGGATGAGCTATTAAATCAAAAAAGGATTTTTGATTATGGATACTAGGTTTGATGACCAATTCTTTTACTATGCTGATAAATACGATATTGACTTCAGTTTGGTCAAAGGTATTTCAATGGTTGAATCAAGCCTAGATCCATTTGCGATTAGGTTTGAACCTAAGTACGAATACATCATGCCACTAAAAGAAATCCAACGCCTGGCCAGACTGTGTGGAATATCCGTTGATACTGAGACGATGTTGCAGAGATGTTCTTTCGGTCTAATGCAAATCATGGGGGCCAATATTCGTTCCTATGGTTTCATTGAAAATCTCACCTCTCTCTTTGATGACCACTCGTTATCCATTCAGTTTGGATGCCGAATGATTTCCGGTTTATTTAAAAGATATAAATCAATAGACGATGTTATCTCTGCCTACAATGCCGGTGAACCCAAAAGAAAAGTAAGCACTAAATATATTAACCAAGAGTATGTGGACAATGTTAAAGCTAAGATCAAACTCATCGAAACTGTTTGAAGGGAATGCAGGTTTAATTTTTTCGGTTTTGGCCGTGGCCGTTTTCACGGCAATGTCATATTGGGGTGACTATTACTATGCTGAAACCACCATGGGACATCTACTTTTAACCGCCTTTATTTCATACTTTGTTGGGAAAAATTTTCATTGGAGTGTCGGACTTTTTTACTTCTATGCCATGGCCAATGGGATAATCCTCTCTGCTGATGCAAAAAAAACAGTTTACTCAAACAACTACCTTGAAAGACATACCTTGCTAGGGATGATGGCCTTTTCCCTACATGTAATACCTTTTGCTTTTGCATCCAAGAAAGTAATTAAAGTGTTAGCAAACTACATACCTGCAGTGTTTTTTGTCAGCACATCTATGGTTGTATTTAGAATGTTTTTTAGCAAAGAATTACCTGCAGGGGTGATCAATAATACTTCAATAGATCCATCCATGCTGGCCGTTTGTTTTGGTTTGGCCTGGCCAATAATTCACAGGAATGGTTTGGAAATAAAGCATGGAGAGTTGTTAAAAAAAATCAGCTTAATCCTCTGTGCCATCGGTATTGTTTTTTGCAAAGGTTCGGTTGGTATAGGTGCCCTTGTCGTTTCTATTCTCTGCTATGCTTATGTTTCAATCTTGAATGATGAAGAGGCCATCATCGACTGTATTCTTTACCTTTTGTTTGGTGCCTTTATTTTTATGTGCGCATACTATTTACTTGGCAGTAATCTTTTTAACGATTCAACTCGATTTAAATATTATCCCATGTTCATCAAATATTGGTGGGAAAACGCTAATCACTTTTTGGGTTTAGGCTTTTCATCTTTTTGGACAATAGGGCCCTTAATTCAACTTGAGAATGATCCTCAAATGCAAAGCAATTTCTTTACGTGGTTCCATTCTGAATGGTTGCAGATAATTTTCGAGCTAGGTTTCATTGGCCTTGCATTGTCATTGAATGTTGTTTATCATTTTTTTAAAAGTTGTATTCTGAAAAAAGACTTTGAACTGGCCATAGCAGGAATAACATATTGCTCGGTTATGGTGTTCAACATACCATTAAGGTTTTTTCTTTTTTCATTTCTAGGAATACTGATATTGCGATTGGGGTTTTCTAAGGATGGAAACGAATATATTTAAATCGGTCAATGACCAATTGATTGAAAAAAAGTCTAAAACGAGACCTGTTCTCACTGATATTGAGAGAGGCTTATGTCATGATGTGGCCGATGGATTTTACGATGCCTACGCTTTAATTCACATCTTTTACAACTACAAACAATTTCAGTTGATTCTTATTTGGTTGAAACACAATAACATTAGAGGCATGAAACTTGTTCAATGGATTAGAGAGGAACACGATAACTCTCCCATGAGTGCAGGTATTTATATCTTGAAAAAGATAGAGAAAGACATTCATAGAAAAAGAATATCCGTTAGCAATGACCTCAAAAAACCACAAATAAGATTGGTCTAATGAATGAGTTTAAAGAAAACCCTTTCTATGCTTTGTTGGCCGTGGCCCTTAGTGCAGGCATCAATGTGTATATGTATACAAAATTTGCCAGCTATGACTATGTAAATCAGCAATTAGTCACCATGAGAACCCAAATAGAAAAGCAGCAGGATGAGATTAAAACAAACACCAAATCAGAAATGAGAGACGTTAAGCAGGATATTAAAAACGAGTTGACCGATATTAAACAAAGCGTGAAGGCACTCGAAAAAACAACAATGGATTTGTTTAAAGAAATGAAATTCAAGGAAGGAAGGTTAAAATGAGAAAGGATCTAGTATTACAACAACTATTGCTCAAAAGAGTTATCGTTTTTCTTTATGTTTTCGCTTTCATTATGCTGATCATGCCATTCTTTATTTACTCTCAAGAGTCGGCCCCTGATGTCACTATCCCTCAAATTTTTGAGTCCATTGCGGCCCTTATTAAGGACTGGAAAAACTTGCAGGCCGTTGGGGTTGTCAGTGCCATCATGATGATAGTGGTTCAAATACTCAAATACCTGATCAAGGAATTCTTGAATGATCCTGGAAAAGAAGTCATGGCCAACTGGGCGAGGGTGCTTATAACATTATTAGGGGTAGTGGTGGCCATATTGAGCAAGGTGATGACAGGTGTTCCTTGGATTGATGCCTGTATATTTGCCTTGATTACATCAGGTGGTGCCATTTCTCTTTATCAAGTTCTTAAGCCTGTTCTCTTTAAAAGCAAGGAACCAAGTCTGAAATGAGACCTGAAATAGAAAAGAAATTTGGTTCATATCGCATTGCAACCGAGAAAGACGTGAAGGCCATGGGCCATTTGAGAAATCTTTTTCTCGAATTGGCCCATGCTATTGATAGAGAGTGCCCTGACTGTGAAGAAAAAACCGATGCACTCAACCTCTTACTCAAAAGCATGATGATGGCCAATGCCTCTATCATGATTCACGAAGGAAACGAAGGTCAATGAGCAAGAAAACCATAGAGACTCATAAAGAAGAATATTTTCAAAACTTTGTCAGAGACCAATTGGTTGGAAAAACCGTTGACCGTGTTGAATTTGGAACCAACAAACACTCAGGCCGTGAGGGATTGATTCGAATCATTTTCAGTGATGGAACCACAATCAATACCGATCAAGAAAAACCTTACCTTACTCTCTATGTTCCAGTGGGAGACACATCAGGCGGCCATGGATTTCAAGGATATTGAAAAGGTCAGAGCATATGTCAAAGATCGAATGGACATGGATTTGCATGACCGGCATCTTGATGACTGTGTACAATATATCCTATTAAAAAAGTGGGAATACCTTTTGGAGGGGAAACCACACTACAAAATTCTCTACATCTTTTATACCTATCTTAGAGAAAATGGATTAGGCAAAGAACCTAAAGCAGGTGCGGTGGCCCTGGAAAATGCCTATGAGTATGAACAACTTCCTACTGGCCCCGATGAACGTTGGGACAACAGAAAGGATTATAGGAATGATTTATTTGAAGAAATATTACAAGCGTTAAGGAGTTGAGCGGTGGCGATTATCAAGCAAGAATTGAAGAGATACCGATATACTGTTATATGCGATAAATGCCCTACTCAACCCTCTATGGTTTTC
>JACCDR011271543.1_pt1 | contig 37885 bp, 29 predicted proteins | sample 7446431 | NCBI WGS metagenome assembly JACCDR01 (sample SAMN15323443, study PRJNA562643) | freshwater metagenome | isolation source: river surface water | place: USA:Blue River Watershed | collected 2017-08-17 | reverse complement strand
TTCGCTTATTATTGATGCCGTTTGTGTGTGTGATGATGGTGCAGTTGGTGGATGCTTATATTAAGGGGCATTCTGATGTGACATGGCAGACTAATGGTGCAAATGTGATGCTTGATCTTGACGTGGCGCCGAGTGAATTGCCGGCGCTGGTAGCCGCGACGCCAGATGCAGCTATGGCAAACCAAGCCGCCCCGAAGGCGACCGCAGCGCCAGCCCCTTCGGTAGCTGATGCCGCAACGCATTCGAAGGTAGCAACCATGGACGATGCAACAAGTGTGGCCAAACCGTCCATGGATAGCGGAGCGCCGCTTCGTCATGACTTGCCCAGCCATACCATGGCTGAACAGAGCGTGATGAACAGCAGTGCCTATTTAAGTCAGCGCATTGCGCAAGCCGAACAGCATGGGTTCCATTGGTATGAAGTTTTAGCCGCGCAATTTCTGTATCATGTTGAAAGCCAAGGCAAGTCGAGCTGTCAGCTCATCGCGGATGAGCACGCTATTCCGGTCGGCGACTGGGATGTGTTGATCATAACGCCCAAGCCAGAAGCAGCTCTTGGATTTGCGTTTGCAGTGCGGCCGTGCCAATCACCTGGGCAGCAGTGGTTATTTCAACAATTAACTACGGTTCATCCCCGCTCATAAGTATGAATGTGACATCACAGAGGCAGGCATGGGCTTAGGCATTATCGGTATTTTAGCGATGATTTTCGCGGCGGCGGCTATGGCGATCCTGTTATTGGCGGCGGCTGTCCATATCGGGTGCTATGCCAATGCGCCAGTGTTAACGTGGTTTTCTGACGATATTTTGCATGGTGCTGTGATGGTGGTGGCATTTTTATGTTTACTATTGCATCACTATAGTTTGACGCCGCAATTTAAATGGCCGGCATTATCCAGTTGGCTGAAATTTAGTCCGGTTTGGTTACAGCGCTTTGTGCTGCTGCTCAATCTTTATTGTGTGGCGGTTTGGCTGAGTCCTGCCGCCAGCTACAGTCACATTACACAAAGCCCAGTGTTACCTGAGCTTTGGTGGTTATGGCGCTATTCGAGTGTATGGATGGGCGTCTCGGCCTGTTGCTTGGTATTGATGTTCGCCGTCGGACGCAATCCTCGTTTTAAAATTGTACTTTAGCTGCTGTTTCCGCCATTTCCCCGCAAAATTACCCCAAGTATAGATATTTTCCGAAAATTGTTACAGGTCGCCTTGCAGATAGGCGGCATTGGCTATACTGGACAGGGTTAGCTGGCTTAGATCTACTCATCAAAAGGATGTTGATATGTTCAATGACTTGCGCATCAGTGTTCGTTTGGGCATGGGCTTTGGGATGCTCATTATTGGTTTGGTGATCATTGCGGCAATTGGCGCTGTCAATTTATGGTTGTTTAACAGCCAAGTCAGCCGCGTTTCGAATATTTATGCCCCTGCGCAGGGTTTTTTATTAAATGCCGACCGCGACTTACAGCAAGCGCTGGTCGCTGAGCGCACGCTTTATCAACTGCCGGTCAATGGCGACGCTTTTCAAACGCAACTCAGCACCTTGCACGACAATATCGAACAAGCCAACAACCGCGTCGGCCATTACGCCAGCTTAATGGCGCAGGTGCCTGATCGTGACGATGTGCATGCCAAACGGCAGACCTTGCTTGAACAGTATCAGGCGTTGCAGCAGGTGTGGCGACACAGCAGCAATTTCAGTATTGCCAGTTTAAAGACCGAACCACAGGCCGAGGTGCGCGCAGCACTGATCCAAGATTCGCTTAATCGTATTGACCGTGAATTCAACGCCATGCGCAGCGTGATTGATGATATTGGTAATCAGTTGACGGCACAGATCGATGCGGAAGCTGCGCAAGCGGCACAAAGCTATCAGCGCGCGCTGTGGTCGATGGCATTGGCGGCGTTACTCGCCACCCTGATGGCATTTGCCTTTGCACTTAAAATCAGCCGCAGTATTTTACGCGATCTTGGGGCCGAACCGCGTGAAACTGCCGATCTCACACGGCGGATTGCCGCTGGGGATTTAGATCTGCCGATCCAAGTGGCTGAAGGCGATGATCATAGTGTGTTATCGGCGCTGCGCGTGGTACGGGATACCCTGCAGCGGCTCATTGTCGAAATGAATACCATGGCCAGTAAACATGCGCAGGGGCAAATCTCGGCGCGGGTCAGTGCCGCTGAATTTGGTGGCGCTTATCGGACCATGGCTGAAGGGCTCAATCACATGGTGCAGCAACAACTGGATGACCAAGCCGAAGTGATCCGCTGTATTGCCGCCATCGGGCATGGTGATTTAAGTGCATCAATGTCGGTATTACCGGGTGAAAAAGCTTACATGAATCAAGCGATTGAGCAGGTTCGTGCCAACGTTAACCACTTGATTTCGGACAGTCAGCGCTTAGTGGCGGCCGCGCTAGCTGGCCAGTTGGATGTGCGAGCGCAGGAGCACGTCCATCATGGTGATTTTCGCCAGATTGTGGCCGGTTTAAATGGTGTGATGCAGGCCTTCGCAACGCCCATCCAAGCCATCAGCCACGTGATGCAGCAATTACAGCGTGGCAATCTTGGCTGTGAATTAGCGGCTACGCATTTTCATGGTCAATTAAGAGAGTTGCAACAGGCCGTGAATGCCACTATCACCCAGCTTCGGCACAGTATTCATCACGTGAATCAAACGGCGCTGACCTTAAACCAATCGGTGCAAAGTGTGCAGCACACCGCGCATCAGCTCAGTCAAGCGGCGGGAGCGCAAGCGGCGAGTGTGGAGCAAAGTTCGACAGCCATTGAGCAAATGTCGGCTTCGATTGCACAAAATGCTGAAAATGCCCAGCAATCAGAGCAAATGGCATTGCAGCTGCAACAACAAGCTGGACAAGGGGTGCAAGCGGTGCAGCAAACGGTGCAGGCCATGCAGGGTATTGCCGAAAAGGTAGGGGTGATTGATGTGATTGCCTATCAAACCAATTTATTAGCGCTCAATGCCACCATTGAAGCGGCCAGAGCGGGCGTGCATGGCCGTGGTTTTGCCGTGGTGGCTGGCGAAGTACGCCGGTTAGCGCAGCAAAGTAAAGCGGCAGCGCAAGAAATAGGAGCGGCAGCCAGGCACAGTGTGAATTTATCGCAATCGGCTGGGACTTTATTTCAGGCGATTATTCCGACCATCAGTCATACCGCTCAGTTGGTGGCCGATGTGGCATTGGCATCGACCGAGCAAGCCACGGGCACACGCGAGATGAATACGGCGATGGCGCAGCTAGGAGGGATCACACAAGATAATGCCAGTGCTGCTGATGCGCTATCCTATGCTGCCGAGCAGTTACGGACCCAGGCCGATAGCTTGACGCAAGCGATGGCCTTTTTCCAATTGGCGGCGGTCACGGCCTCTGAGTGAGCGCCGCCAGTTTTCAGGGCCTGCAGCTAAGACTGGCGCTCAATACCAGCGCTCAATACCAACGCTCCATACCCGTGCTCAATACCAGCGCTAAAGACTAGGATTCAGCACCTGCCATGCGAACGACCACCGCAATAAGCACCGTCGAAGTCACATGCATGTTGGCGGTCAATAGGTACGCCTGAGCACTGATGCGAGTACACCGACAGGCATGGTCGGTTTATGCTAATTGCACGCCAGGCAGCTGCATGATAGCGGCGCCCAGCGCAACGGCATTGGCACCTTGTGTTCCTGCATAAATGTTGGGGCATGGCGATGCGCCTGCAGGCTGATGATACCAATCAGCCAATGCCTGTTGCAGTGATGGTAGCAAGGGAGCTAACAGTGTGGCATCGCTTGTGTCGACCACGACCTGCGTCAAATCCAATAAGGTACAGCTGCAGTGCAGGGCATAGGCCAACGCTTGAATAGCGCTGTGTTGACTGAGCTGTGTTGCGCTATCGATAGCCTTAGCGTCGTCTGTTGCGAATGCGGCCGTTAATTGGGCGAGGCTGGCGATGTCCGCCAAACGATACGCATGCTGCGGTGTAAACGCCGGCGGTGAGAAAGCCGGTTGGGTATGATCTGTGGCCACAAGTGCGGCAGGCACCCGCAAGGCGGCAATATGAGCGGCATTGGCGCGACGACCGCGATACAACTGTTGCTCGACAATAAGTCCGGCGCCTGGGTAGGTATCCAGATACAGATATAACCAATCTTGCTGTCGCAGCTGTGTGATGGCGGTTGCGGTCATATTGAACGCTGGCTTTGGCGGCGTTATGTGGTGGGATGGATGCTGCGCTTGTGGCGCAATAGCTTCGTGAAGGGGAGGGCGTCCCTCGCGCAGCGGTGGCGCAGCTGATACTGCCTGCGCATCAGGTAGGAATGAGCACTGCTTTAATTCAGCATCCATGCGGCGATCTGTGGCCACCGCGCAGCAGCTGTGATACCACTGTGCCAAAGCGGCGGCATTGCCGTCGTTATCAAATTGCACCGGAAACGGCAGACTGGCCGCCCAAGGCTGCATTTCTAATGCCATCGTTGTGTTGCCACCCAGGCTATCCCTGGCGGCTAAGAACTTATCGCCATGTGACCGCGAAGGCATCGATGGCGTCGGGTCGAAATCGGCTAAGGCCCATGGCATGGCAATGCCAATACCGTGTTCGCTTAAACAGGCTTTGGCGATAGTGCCAAATTCAGCATCGGTCAACAGTGGTGTTAAGAGCTGCCACAGTGTTTCACTCAGGGGCTGTGCTGTTAAAGGCATGTGCTGACGATGTTGCCAGCAGGCATGACCACAAAAATCGACCAGTACCAACTGCTGCTGCTCACGGCCTAAGCCGAGCCCAATCCGATAGCCCGCGCAGGCATTGAGGGTAAAATAGCGTGCCGGTTGCCCAACACCTCGGCTGGTTTCGCCGGTGGCGACCAGCAGCTTGCGCTGTAACAAGTCATCCACGATCCGCGTTAAGGCGGGCAAGCTTAACTGCATGGCCGCGGCCAATTCGGGTTTGGTCAAACGACCTTCGCGGCGCAGTAAATATAACAAGCGCTGTTCGTTGTGAGCGCGTTGGCGCTGGGCATTACTGCCTTTGGGCATAAACTATCTCTTTCGTGGCTGTCACCATAACGGCTCTCAATATGAGGCAACGCCGTAGCAGATTCAAGCCGATGATTGCCCTGCATTAAATGCTGCCATCGCCTGATCCAGTTCATGTTTGCTCGGAGGCACACAGCCGGCGTGCTGAATATTCAGTGCCGCGGCCATCGCCGCCCGTTGCAAGGCACTGTGCAGCACTGACGATGCAATACCGGTCGGTGCCAGCGGTAGGTGTGGCTGCAGCGCAGCTAAAAAATTACTAAAAAAGGTATCACCGGCGCCGACCGTATCGACAAAGGGGGTTGGTGTAATGGCGGCAACATAGAGCGTGGAGTCTCCATGATACAGGGTGGAACCGGCCGCACCAGCCGTCAGCACCAACAGTGCTTTCGGTGCCAGCTGGCGGAGGTGTTGCACCGCATCGGGCAGCGCTAACCAAGGAAACAGTGCCGCTAAGTCTTCATCACTGGCTTTGATATAGCTGGCCAGTGGCAGTAGCTGCTGCATATAGTCTCGATAGGACGATGCATCCGAAATGGCGTGCAGGCGAACATTAAGATCAATACTCAGCGCTATGCCTTGTGCACAACAATGCTGAATAAATGGCTGTATGGCGTCGGCATCTTCCGGCTCGAGCGCGAGCGAACCGGTATGCAGTAACCTTGTACCGCTCGGCAGCGCTGCTATGAGCCCTGCGAGCGTGATATCTCGGTCTGCAATCCCTTGGCGATACAAACTGTAGTGAGCGCTGCCGTGCGCGTCGATATTAACCAGCGCCAAGGCGGATGGTTTGTCAGAGCGCTGCTGTGGTGAATGCAGCACCTGGTGCTGCTGCAATAACTGCACAAAGGCTTGGCCAAAGTGATCACGTGAGATAGGGGATAGATAACACACCGGAACTTGTTGTTTGGCCAATGCCAGCGCCACATTCAGCGGTGAACCGCCCAGTAACGGCTTTAATTGGCCACTGCTTTGCAGTACACAGTCGACAATATTTTCACCTAGAACTGCGATCATCACTGTGTCCTTCTGTTGGTTATGGGTTGATCACATCATTGGCCTGGCGATGGCGCCACGACGGCTTGCATTAATATATAATCCAGTGTTATTTATGCCAAGCAGTAGCCGCAAAAAATCATGCCGACGGACAAGCCGCTCTAGTTTGGTGACGCGTTTGGTGATGCAGCGTTGCTGGCTGCCGTCAGCTTGCGCTAACATTCGCTCTCGCGTCTTCGGATACCAATGCCGGCAATACTTTTTATTCAGCGTGATAGGTAGTAAGCATGACAACAATAGGCTGGACGTTAAAAACCGTGGCGGCAAAACTTGGCGTTTCGACAGCGACCATATCCAATGCCTTTAATCGGCCAGACCAGCTCTCGGCCAGTTTGCGCGATAAAATTTTGGCGGCGTGCGCAGAATTGGGGTACCAAGGCCCCAATAAAGCGGCGCAATCACTACGGCGTGGCAGTTCGGGCATAGTTGCGGTGATTTTATCGGATTCGCTGGAGTATATGGTGTCCGATCCGGTGGCGAGTCAGTTTTTACGCGGTGTTGGTCAAGCCCTTGAGCAGCAGCAACTGAATTTATTGCTATTCTCGGGTAGCTCTGCCAGCTTGGAACCTATCGCCGATTTTGTCGATGGCTTTATCTGTTATGGCGCACCGCGCAATCCGGCGTTAAGTGTGCAGCTGAGCCAAACACGCAAGCGGGTATTAACGGTCGACTTTAATCTACCAGGCAAGGCATCGCTGAATATTGATAATTTTGGCGCTGCCATGGCGATTAGTCGGCAGGTGATCTGCGCCGATAGCCAGGTGGCGGTATTGGGACTGCGCTTGATTGATAGTGACACTGTGACGCCGATCGGTGTGACGCCGCTACTGGACAATGACAGTTCAATTGCACATCGGCGCTTAGATGGCTATCAAGCCGCGATGCAGCAACTGGGCTTAAGCTTAGATCCGATGCGGGTGTGGCATTTACCCGAAAGTAATCAAGCCATGGCCGCGATTGCGGCTAAAGCCGCATTAACGGCAATACCGCGGCCAACAGTGCTGCTGTGTATGTCCGATCTGATTGCACTAACGGCCATGCGAGAAGCGCTGCAGCTGGGGCTGCGTATTCCTGACGATCTGCAAGTGGTTGGCTTTGATGGCATTGATGAAGGGACACGATATCACCCTACGTTAAGCTCTGTGTGGCAATTTAGCGATGAAAAAGGCCGGCAAGCAGTGGCGGCATTTTTACGGGCGGATAGCCAATCTGACGTCCGCCGTGAATTAGGCGCAGAAGAGGCATCAGTTACCACGCCTGAAAGCGTGATGTTGCCGTTTGAAATCCGCTGGGGTGAGAGTACCGCTGCTCGTCCTAATTAGTTCATGCGTTGGACGCTAACCCGCGCCGTTTTTGCTGCGCTGGTTAGCATCAATGTCGCTTGTCATCCAATGCCATATGCACGGAGAAGCATTGGTGGGGCGGTTATGCTGTGGCTTGGCGTGTTTGATGCGTGGCCAGCAAATCTGGCAGATGACAATGTCCCTGCCCCGAACTGTCTTGCCAATAAATATCGGCGCTCAAGCTAGATAGCGTGATACGCAATTCTGCTGAATCCCAAGGCGTATCGGTATGGGCGTCTTGGCTTGGCTGGCGCTGCCAGAGCATCGATAGGACGCCATGGCTTTGTTGTACACTAAATTCACCGCCGATGGCTTTGAGTTGCCGCCGAAGTGTAATCAGTGCTTGCAGGGCTTGTACCACCGGCCGTTGTTGTGCTTGTTGCAGCAAATCTGCGGTGTAATAAGGCCGATTGATATCGCGTCCCACGCCGGTGCGGGCTAACAACGCCATGGCATTGGGGGCCGCCAACAAGCCGGCGTAGTAAATTTGGCAGATCCCTGGGCTAAAGAGTTGAATGGCGCGGGCGACTAAATAGGCGTTATCATCTTCAGCCAACGCCGCATAGAAAGTGCAGTTCACTTGATACAAGTCGACGTTATTGGCGGCATGGCCTGTCGCTTGGCGTGATTGCCCTTGGCTATTGTGGTGGATTTGCTCCACTAAGGCGTCGATGTCACTATCACTGAGCAAGCCCGGCCCTTCAGCCCCTGCCGCGACGTCTATAATGCCAATACCATCATGGGTGTCCAACACATTAATACAATTGCGCGGCGCAATGGTTAACCAATGAACCAAGGCACTGGCATCGCGGCGAAATAGGGTGTGTAACACCAACGGCGGTAAGGCAAAGTCATAGACATAATCAACCTGTTTAGCGATGGCGATTTGCGTTTGATGATGGCCATGTATCTCTACCAGCGTTTGCATCCCCAGTTGATGAGCGTCCTCACGTAACTTGGCAATAAAATCAAAGGTTTCAGGCAGCATAAAACAGCGGCTACCGGCACGTTTAATGGCATAGCCAGCGGCATCCAATCGAATTAACCGAATGTTGTTGTCGGCAAAACGTTGCAAAATCAGTTGCAAGTAGGCGCGTCCGGCGGCGGATTCCACGTCGATATCAATTTGATTGGCGGTAAACGTGGTCCAAAAATCCACAGTGTAGGGTGATGGCGTGGCTTGACCAATCTGAATCGGCGTGAAACACGAGGTTGGGCGTGGCCGATAGATGGCTTGAATGGCGGCCGCGTCGGCATTGTGGCCAAACACTTTTTGTTTGGTTAAAAATAAAGCGTGGTGCGCGGAGTTTTCGCCATGCGCCACCACATCCAAAAAAGCATCAGATTGCGCTGACACATGATTCACAATCATGTCGGCCATCACGGTATAACGGCTGGCCAATTGGTTGATATGACTCCAATCGCCCAAGCGTTGATCCACCATGGTGTGATCAATAGGATCAAAGCCGGCATCTTCGCCGTCGATCGGCGGGTAAAACGGTAACAAATGCACCCCATCAAACAGTGATGTGAGCGACGCATCCAAGCACTGCTGCAAAGCGGTGATGCCGCCACCAGAGAGCCGATCGATATAGGTGATTAACTGAATTTCAGTTGGATTTATTCGATGGTGTTTGCTCACGATAGGCTCCTGGTTCGTTAATACACGCTCGTCGCGACGCATGTGCGGTGTTTCATTTGGGTTTGCCGCTGCGACCTTGGTGCTGCATCTTTACTGCATGCGCCCAAGGGCGGCGCCGTTTTTCGGTTTATGCCGATAACGGCGGCTTGTTTACCTAGCGTTCCGGCGGCGAAATGTCGTTCGATACTGCACTGTGCTGGTGCATGCAGCTTTGATTGCCGCGAAACGGTACAAGGCAACCAAGTCATACGCATATTTAAATTCATCAATCAAAACAGGTGGTTAAATTTTGCCGGTAACTATGTCGACAATTTTTTTGCATTTTTTTTGTGCATGCACCATGTTTGAACTTGAAACTTAATCGATTAAGTTATAGGTTAAATGCAGCGACTCGCAATGGTCAAGAAACAATAACGAAAATTTTTTAGTGCGATGCTTAATCATGTGAGCTGCATCATGTGAGATGGCGGCAGCAGAGGGGTACATCATGCAAATTCAAGCTCCAGGTTCTGGTCCGGCGACACAAGGCGATGTCGACCTCGCGGCGGCAACCGCGTTGCGCGCTATCGCCGCGAGCTCGTCGGTCAGCTCGTCGGTCAGCTCGTCTGTGTTGTCGGCGGCATTGGTACGGCAAGTGACCTGGATGACGTGCTTAATGTTTTTTGCTTTTGCCATGACCACCGATGCGGTTGGCGTGATTATTCCACAAGTTATTGCCGAGTATAATTTGAGCCTCACGCAAGCCAGCGCTTTTCATTTTGTACCCATGGTTGCGATTGGCTTTGCCGGATTATTTTTAGGTCGAATGGCCGATACGATTGGCCGCAAGCCAATGATTGTCAGTGGTTTATCGCTTTATGCCTTGGCCTGTTATGCCTTTGCTATTGGCGAGCAGTTTTGGTTTTTTCTGCTCCTGCTTGCCTTATCTGGCATAGCGATAGGTATTTTTAAAACAGCGGCGTTGGCGCTGATTGGCGATATCAGCCCCACCAACGAGCAGCACACCAAAACCATGAATAAAGTGGAGGGCTTTTTTGGCCTTGGCGCCATTGTTGGGCCGGCGCTGGTCACCTTATTCATCGCGTGGCAGTGGGATTGGACGCAGTTGTATCTGTTGGCGGGATTACTTTGCACCTTGTTGATTATATTGGCGGCGCGAGTGCAATATCCGGCATTTTCGCCCAAAGCTGCCGACGCAGCCACCTTGCACAGCGCTTCAGATGTGCCAGCAAGCCGTTGGCAACAAATGAAAGCCTTGCTGGGCTGTCGTTATGCGCTTGGATTTTCATTACTTATTGCCTGTTATGTTTCGACGGAAGTGGCACTGTTTGTGTGGTTGCCGACACTGCTGGCTGGCTATAACGGCGATTTTGCCTGGCTTGCCGCCCATGCCATTACCATCTTTTTTGTCCTGCGAACCTTAGGGCGGTTTTTAGCCGAGTGGATTTTGAATCGTTTTCATTGGAGCAGCGTGATGGCGGTGTTCTGTACGGCTATTTTTGTTTGTTATGCCGTGAGCATGTGGTTTGGTCAAGCGGTGGCACTATGGTTGATGCCATTGTCAGGCTTATTTATGTCTATGATTTATCCCACATTAAATTCAAAAGGCATTAGCTGTTTTCCACGCCAGCAACATGGTGCCGTGGCTGGGCTGATCTTGGCATTTACTGCGTTTGCCGCCGCCTTAGCGCCGACCTTAATGGCACTGCTGGGCGATGCCTTTGGTGATGTGAAATATGGCTTTTATTTGGCCACTGCCTTGGCTGGGATCTTGGCGCTGGCCATGCTCGCCAACTGGTGGTGGCAACCGGCGCAAACCCGTTTAGCGGCGATGCAAGCGCAGGATTAATTTTTTTGACAATAAACTTAAACGATTAAGTGTCGAGCAACATCGACACAACAACATCTGCGATCGAAGGGTCGCAATCAGCAGGAGAACGACCATGGCCAGAAATAATCGATCTACCCATTCTATGATGAGTGTATCCAGATTTGTCGGTACCGCACGCGCGCTTAGCGTTGCCAAGCTTCAACCGCGAACTGCCGCTCGCCCGACGCAGGACTGGCGTTTAAGTTCGCTCTGCCTTGCGGTACTGAGCTGCTTGGCTTGGGGGGCACAAGCCGCCGCAAGCGATGCGACTAATCCGGCTAGCAGTGCTGCAAACCGTGCTGATACCACTATGGCAAACAGCGCTGCGGCACCAAACCAAGCGGCAAAAACGGCTGCGGCCGATGATTTTGAGCGCATCCAAGTGACAGGCTCCATCAGTGGCAAGCGTAGCGTGATGCAATCGAGCGTGTCGGTAAGCTCGGTGACAACCGATGACATTAAAGTGGCTGCACCACGGAGCACCGCAGAAATATTTCGCGCCTTACCCGGGGTTCGCAGCGAATCTACGGGGGGCGAGGGTAATGCGAATATCGCGGTACGCGGTTTACCTGTCGCCGCCGGTGGGGCGAAGTTTTTGACCTTGCAAGAAGATGGCTTACCCGTGCTGCAGTTTGGTGATATTGCCTTTGGCAATGCTGATATTTTTGTGCGAGCCGATAGCACCATTGATCGGTTAGATATTATTCGTGGCGGTTCAGCTAGCACGGCAGCCAGTAATTCGCCGGGCGGTATTATCAACTTCATCAGTAAAACTGGCGACTACGATGGCGGCAGCGCTGCGGTGACCCTGGGGCTTGATTATGATAGTTACCGCACTGATTTTGAGTATGGTGGCGCGTTAAATGATGCCACACGGTTTCATGTCGGTGGTTTTGTGCGGCAAGGCGATGGTGTACGTGATCCCGGTTTTAGCGGTGAGAAAGGTGGTCAGATTAAAGCCAATATTACCCGCGAGTTTGATAAAGGCTATGTTCGTTTATATTTCAAACATTTAGATGATAAAGCCACCAGCTATATGCCGATGCCGATGCGTGCCGATGGCAGTTCAGTGCCAGGCTTTGACGCGCAGCGCGACACACTGCAGTCGGCCTATTTGCTATCAACGCTTCGGTTAAACGGCCAAAATCAAATCTCTACCGGTGATGTGCGTGATGGCATGAATCCACAGGTGCAAAGTCTTGGTTTTGAAGCTGTGATGGATGTGCTGGATGGGTGGAGTTTGGAGAATCGTTTTCGGATCAGTGACATCAGTGGTGCATTTATTACGCCATTTCCCGCGGAAATTGGCGGTAGTCAAGGTATTGCTGAATCGATCGCAGGCAAAGGTGCAACCTTAAGCTATGCCAACGGCGCTCGGGCTGGACAGGCGTTTCGTGATGCGAATGTCATGCGAATTCATATGTTTGATGTGGAGATCGATGATTTTGGTTCGCTGGTGAATGATCTGCGTTTATCCAACACCATTAACAACATTGATATTACCGCAGGGTTTTATCGCGCCTCGCAGCAGATTGGCATGTCGTGGTTGTGGAATTCGTATTTGATGGAACTCAAAGGCGATAATGCCGCCTTGATCAATGTGGCGGCTGCCAATGGCACTAAGTATTCAGAGCAAGGCTTGTATGCCTATGGCGTGCCGTCGTGGGGGAATTGTTGTCAGCGCAACTACAACACCGCCTACGATATCAATGCGCCATATCTTGAATTAGCCACCAACTATGGCGATTGGAATTTTGATGTGAGCGTGCGGCAAGATCATGGCGATGCGCGTGGTACTTATGCCGGTGCTGCGATCAGTGCCCGCGATATGAACGGTGATGGCATCATCAGTCTACCGGAGCAACAAGTGGCGGCGATTGATTTGGCCAACCCACAGCTGGTGAATTATGGCTGGCGCTACAGCTCATATTCTGGCGGCGCTAACTATCAGTTGGACAAAAATTTAGCGTTATTTGGCCGGATCAGTAAAGGTGGTCGCGCCAATGCCGATCGATTATTGTTTGGCAAAGTACGTGCCGATGGCTCAGTGGCTGCCGAAGATGCGGTCGATATCGTCAAGCAAATGGAGCTCGGTGCCAAGTGGCGCTTTGATCAATTTAGTTTATTTGCCACCGCGTTTAGCGCCGAAACCGAAGAGCAAAATTTTGAAGCCACCAGTCAACGCTTTTTTGACCGCGTTTATCAAGCCAAAGGCCTAGAGCTAGAGAGCAGCTATCGGCTGGCGCAGTGGGAACTGCGTGGTAATTTGACCTGGACCGATGCCGAAATTAGCAAAGATGCGCTGAGTCCGGCGGTGGTGGGCAACACACCACGTCGGCAAGCCGATGTGATTTATGCCTTAAGCGCCAAATACTTCTTTGCTAAGGCCCAGCTTGGGGTCAGTGTGCTGGGCACCACCGATGCCTATGCGCAAGATGATAACCAGCTCAAGTTTGATGGTTATCAACAGGTCAATGCGTGGCTGGCGTATGATCTTAGCGATGCCATGCAGTTATCCCTTAGTGCCAACAATCTATTTGATGCCATAGGGATCACTGAGGCCGAAGAAGGCGTGGTACCTGCGTCCGGCATTATCCGTGCGCGTGGGCTCAATGGCCGTAGCACTTCGGTAAATTTGCGTTATAGCTTTTAAACCGGCAAGGGGCCATATTGCCTGAGTTCGTGAATCAATAGGGCCGCGGCCATGGATGCCGCGGCTTTTTTTAGGCATGACTCTTGTACAGAGTACGGTGGTGCAAACTATGTGCTGTTGTTTATGTGCTGCATCGTTTGTAACACGGTTTGTTCTATGTTTAGCGCGCAAGCGCCATGGCACTGAACAGCGCTAGCCGTCCAAACCCAGCTCGCGAATTTGTTTGCCGTATCGGCCTCACGTTGGCAGTGATTTTCCGCTTATTCATCGCATTTTGGCTGCGTTTACCAGCATGCTACCTTACATTGGCAATCCGTGAGATTGGCCTTGCTGCCTGTAACAAAGATGTCGCAACCTGATGTTAGGTTAGTGATGGTTTTTGCAAATTTAGAGCAAGGCGATAAGCGTGGTAACCGCTATTTTTTCAAACCTTGGAGGATGTTATGGGTTTATTCGATATGTTTAAAAGTGATGCCGGCGAACAAATGACGCCGCATCTCGCATTTGCCACTTCGTTGCTGTACATGATGTCGGCTGACGGTGAAATTGATAGTGAAGAAGTCGGTCATCTGCTGTCAGTGCTTGGTGGTCAAGATCAAGGCAATGGCGTGATTGGTGTGGGTGCGCAAAACCAAAAAATGCTGGATAACGCTGTCAAATATCGTCGCAAAAATTCGTTAGAAACATTCCTGCAAGAAGCGGCACCGTTACTGACTGATGCCCAAAAAATGTGTATTTTGGTGAATCTGATTGATTCGTCATTAGCGGATGGCACTCCAGAGCCACAAGAGCAGGAATTGTTTGGTAAGTTCCTGCGTGCCTTCAATATCACGGAAGAGCGCTTTAAGCCGTTTTTTGAAGTGATTGTGCTGAAAAATGACCGTGCTGTGTTTGTGAACCAAAACCACCCAAAAAACCAACCTGGTTATCAAGTGAAGTTACCAGTGTAACTATCGTTATACCTGTGGTGACCTCAGTTCACCGTATTCAAGCAAAGGCGCTCCTAGAGCGCCTTTTTCATTCCAAGCGCAGGGCTTGATGCCTTGTCAGCATTGGCAATGGCGCTTTTGCTGCACCAGCTGCATGCTAAACCCGTCGTTGTTCTGCTGGCCCACGTATGTCGTAACCGCAGAGATGGAACTTTAGCATCTGCGATTTTAGGTAAACTTATGTAATTTTTTTGCATAAAAACTATGGTTTTGTAGTATTTTTGAGAAAATTTCTGCAAAAACAATAGTTAACTTAAAACATTACCGATTTGCCTAAATCCATCAGCGAGCTATACACTCTTATGCTTTGGCTTATGCGCAGCTGGCAGAGCATATCCCTTTTGTGATGGGGGTGTATTGTGACTGCGTCTGCGGGGCTCTCGGGTTTAGTAACATTGAGTTCGCGCCATCAAGTTAACCAACAATAATCAAACACAAGGTAGTGCATGTGTTAGGTACGGGATCTCATCAATTTTTCTCACCTCGGTTGCGGCTGATGTGCTGGCTCGTCGTGTTGCCATGGCTGCTGCTTGGCTGTAAAGCGGATGTGAGTGTGCAGCCACAACCGACCGATGCTGTGGTGCAAGAGTTCCCGCTGGCTTTTGTAGAGCGTCCGCTGGACATCACGCGTGATGATGACACCGAGCCTTTTGCCACCGACGAGTTTATGCCGCAGCAATTTAATGCCGGCGCGCGGCTAATGATCAAACAAAATGCCTTTGCGCAGTCGGCGGAAACTGATATCACCAGCAGCCTGTTTGCTGCGGATGCTAAATATGATGTCAAAGATTTAGCCGTCTCGCCCGATGGCATGCAGTTGGTGTTTGCGCTGCGCGCCCCGGAGATTGCCAATGCCGATGAGGATGAACAACCCAAGTGGGCGTTGTACCGCTATGATGTGAAAAGCAAAACTGTATCGCCAATCATTGCCGATGCCAATATTCGCGCCGAAGGTCATGATATTCAGCCAGCGTTTTTACCCGATGGCCGGATTTTATTTAGCTCAACCCGACAACGGCAAGCGCGGCAAATATTACTTGATGAGTTTAAACCGCAATACACCGCGCTGGATGAAGATCGTGAATCGCCCACCTTTAACATTCATGTGATGGATGCGGATGGTCGCAACATCCAACAGCTAAGTTTTAACCTGAGTCACGATTTGTACCCGACGGTGTTGGCCGATGGTCATATCTTGTTTAGCCGCTGGGATAACCAAAGCGATCGCTCGATGATCAATTTGTATCAGATGCGGCCAGATGGCAGTCAGCTGCAGTTGGTGTACGGCTGGCATTCGCATCTGACGGGTAAAGACAATTCTCGTGTTGAGTTTGTCCGTCCGCATGTGTTAGCCAATGATCAAGTGGCGGTGTTATTGCGTCGTGAGGCGCAGCTTTATTACAACAGTTGGCCGCAGCAGTTGGCCTTAGATAGTGCCAGTGATGTACAGCAACCGCTGCACGATAAATCGTTACCTAGCTCTGGAGCGCAGCAGCCGGTGCTGCCGTGGCCGTTTCATAACGGTACGCGCCCCGATAAAGCTGGGGCGGTGCATAGCTATTTTGCCTTGCACGATGGCAGTGGTCGTTTTTTAGTGAGTTGGAGTCCGTGCCGGTACCAAACACCTCAAGGTGTAGTCACCTGCGCGCAGTTATCGAGCGCGACCGATGAAACGCCATTGGCGCCCCCTTTATACGGTTTATGGCTATTTGATAGCGTGAAACAGACCCAGCAGCCGGTTCGGCTTGGCCAAGAAGGCCGGATGGTGATGGAGCCGGTCGTGCTGCAAAAACGTAATAAGACTGTGTTTTTAGCCGGTGATCCTGCCATCAATCGCAATTTAGCCGCCGAAGGCGCCGCTATTGTGGATATTCGTAATGTCTACGATATCGATGGAACTTTAGCGCTTGATTTGGCAAAACAAATGGATCCTGCGCAAACACCCGCCAGCAATAGATCGGTGCACTACATTCGATTTTATCGGGGGGTTCCAATGCCACCTGAAGACGTGGTGGATATTCCGAATTTTGCGTTTGGCGTCAGCGCGCGACAATTAATGCGGGAACTGGTGGGCTTTGCGCCGGTCGAGCCTGATGGGTCGGTGCGCGTGAAAGTCCCGGCCAATGTGCCGTTATCGATCAGTTTACTCAATAGCGCAGGACAAAGTGTGTCGCCACAACACCAGCAGTGGTTTAGTGTGCGTCCTGGCGAAACCTTGCAATGCCAGGGCTGCCACACGCCGACCAGCACCAAACCGCATGGTCGTTTAAGCGGAATGGCCCCTCCAGCCTACGCCGGCGCCGCCGCGGATGGTGCCTACGTCAATGCCAATACGGCGTACCCTGCGATTAAAGGCGAGACTATGGCGCAAACCTTAGCACGACTGCGTGGCGACAAACCCTTAAGTGCGGATTTGCATTATGACGATCTATGGCCCGCCAGTACGCCAAGTGCGCCTGTCACTATCAGTTATCGTGATTTGACCACCACAGCGCCAGAGGGATTAGGTTGTTTTAGTCAGTGGCAAGCGATCTGCCGGTTACGTATTGATTATCCAACTCACATTCAACCGTTATGGCAACTTGAGCGGGTGCAGGTGAATGCCATCACTGGTGAGCGGCAAGTGCGAACCTGTGTCAGTTGCCATAATCGCAGTGATGCCAATGGTAATGCCCAAGTCCCGGCCGGGCAGTTAGAACTGACCGACCAAGCGTCGGATTTGCAAGCGCGGCATATGACCAGCTATCGCGAGCTGGTGAGTACCGATAATTCTCAGCAGCTGCAAGCTGGTATTTTGGTTGATCTGCAAGTGCCGGCATTGGATGCCAACGGCAACCCACGTTTTGTCCGTGATGCCAATGGCGAATTGGTCTTGGATGCCAATGGTCAGCCGCAACCGATTTTAGTGGCTGTACCAGTGGCGCCTAGTTTGCGCATTGGCAATGCGCGTGGCAGTGCGTTTTTCCGTCATTTTGCCGCTGGGGGGAGCCATGCCGGTGATTTATCCGCTGCCGAGCTGCGTTTAATTGCGGACTGGCTGGATTTGGGTGGCCAGTATTACAACTCGCCGTTTGTGATCCCTGCACCATGAAACGCATTGGCATGACACTCCACTGCAGCGGCCTGTCCGCACCTTATCACGCGGTTTCGGCTCGAATGGGCACAGTAAGTATGAGCTCAGTAAGTATGGGCTGGGCGCGTCAGATCCTTGGCATTGCCTTGGTTGCGGCCTCATTGCTGGCGGCCTGCCAGGTCCATGCTGCCAGCGCCTTGTCGCCGCTGGAGCCCACAGCACAGCCGCAGTTAACCAAAGCACAGCCGCAGTTAACCATAGCGCAGCCGCAGCTAACCACAGCGCAGCCGAATCTAACCACGCAGCCAGGCCTAAAGGCGCAGCTAGAAAAAGCAGCGCCGGCAGAACAAACAGCGCCCGCAGCCACAACGCCCAACGATACCGGCGATCTCGCGATGCAGGTCAAATCGGCTTTTGTCAATTTGCATACTGGCCCAGGCGCGGGTTATCCGGTGGTTCAAGTCGCGCTTAAAGGCGAATGGTTAGCGCTGAAGTTTCGCCGCGGTAACTGGGTTCGCGTGCGTTACAAGCAGCAAGATTTATGGTTGTCGCATACTGACTTAGCGATGTTAGCCAATGCGCAAGGTGAAGGCTTTGTGTTAACCGAAGATGCAGTTGCGGCTTTTTTGCAACGGGATTGGAGCTTAGGTTTGGCCTATGGTGACTTTAACGGTGCCAGTTTAACCGAGCTTAGTTTAGGGTATGCGTTTAATGGACATGTGCATGCAGAATTGAGTGCCGGGCAAGCGCATGGCCCACAAGCGGATCAGCAATTGCTGGAGCTGAGTTTATACCTGACGCCATGGCAGCAATGGATAGTGCTGCCGTATGCCGGTATCGGTGCTGGCGTGATGAATACCGATCCTCGAACCGTATTGGTGCAAACGCCGGATCGGCGCGATGGTTTGTTTAGTGCTGAGGTAGGCGTGGTTTATCCGCTATCGCAGCGTTTTATTGCCAGACTGGGCTATCGACACAGTGTGATTAGCACGGATCGTAACGAAAACGAAGAGAGTAGCGCATGGAAACTGGGCATCAGCGTATTTTTCTAAATGAGATGGCGGCGTCACGTCGACGTAGTGTCAGGCCTATGTCGTGCCGGCAGCTTAGGCATCGCTTATGGCGTTCGGCAAGATCTTGGCTTGCGCTACTGAGCCTAGGCGCGGTAGCGAGCATCGCCAATCCGGTGCTTGCCGCGCCGTCGAGCCTGCTAAGCCTACAAACCGCGCCGACCATCACGCCCCAAATTGAGCGCCGCGTCCTAAAAGAGCAGCGGTTAGACGATGAAAGTATGGCGGTCGCGGTACGGGGTGGTGTGCTCGGCTTAACCGATTTTGGCAGCAGTGGTTTGGTCGCGGCTCAGCTGAGTTACCACTGGAATGAACACTTTTACCTCGCAGCGGACATCGCGCAGGCCAAGGCCGGATTGACCTCGTTTGAAAAATTAAGTGGTGCGGCACCGTTATTAACCGATGCCCAGCGCGAATGGCGGTTTATCGGTGCTCAGCTGGGCTATGTGCTGTTGCCTGGTGAGGTTTTTGTTGGGCGTGACTTTGCCATGAATAGTGCCTGGTCGTTGTTTGCCGGTGGCGGCAGCGTTGATTTTGCGGGCGACTCGGTATTTGCCGCGCAATTTGGTTCGCAGTTTCGGCTGTATGTGACGGATTATTTAGCGATCGATCTGGTGGTCACCGACTATGTGTTTGAGACCTCCATTTTAGCCGAACAAAAAACCGACCATAACCTCAGCATGCAGCTTGGGGTGGCGTGGTATTTTTAAGCGGCTATTAACACGACAATTTAAGCGGCTATTCAAGCGTTGAGCCCACGCCCAATTGCTAAGTGGTCGATGCAGTATGGAAATAAAAAGGGGGTTGCCGCGATCTTGTGGTAACCCACAGTAACAACCAGTGCCGATGCGGTGCAGCGTCGGTTGGATAGACCCACTAAGAGTGAAAATGATGATGCGACGTGGTTCATTTTGGCTGGCATTCGCCGCTGCAACTTTGGCTTATGTGGCAATGCCTTTATCGGCGGCGCCGTTGGCGGCCGCGACCAGCCCGCTGGCGCCGGATTTTACCTTAAAAGCGCGCGATGGCAGCAATCTGCGGTTGGCAGAGCAGCAAGGCTCGATTGTTGTTCTCAATTTTTGGGCTAGTTGGTGCGGTCCTTGTCGGCAAGAAATGCCGCTGCTTGACACTATGGCGTCGGAGTATGCCGAGCTGGGTGTGCAGGTGTGGGGCGTGAATGTAGAAGCCGAGAACGACGAAGCGAAAACCTTTTTACAACAAGTGCCGGTGAGCTTCCCAATTATGTTTGACACCACCAATCAGCTGGCAAAAACGTATGCCGTCGAAGCCATGCCGACCACCGTCATTATTGATAAAAACGGTAAGGTGCGCGCTATTCATCGCGGTTACCAACCAGGGTATGAGAAAAAATATGCAGATGATATCAATGCGTTGTTGGCGGAATAAGCCCCGCGCTTTCACACTGCGGCTATCACAGCGTTTGCGGTGGGCGAGCTGGAGGCCATCTCGCTATTGGTTGCTCATGATGACGCTGCTGGCCACGACGCAATTGACCGGATGTGCCACCATAGAGCCATGGGTTAAACCGTATGAGCGGGAAAAACTCGCCGATCCTATCATGGCGTTTGGTCGTCACCCAGTGGCGATCCAGCATCAAGCGCATGTACGCGACTCGCGTGAGGCGGCCAAAGGCGCCAATGGCAGTGGCGGGGGTGGCTGTGGCTGTAACTAAAGCGGCAAGCCAAATCTGGGCTGGCATCTTAGCGGTCATTATGGCACTGCTGTGGCTGGTAACACCGAGCCACGCATCGGTGTTACCAGCCAATCGCGGAGACGTGATGCACCATCATTACCAAGGCGGTGGTGTCTCGATTGATGGGCCGGCAGTGATGCTGCGGCACAATGTCGGTCAGCAGTGGTCGCTGTCAGGTTTTCATTATATCGATACGGTATCCGGTGCATCCATTGATGTGGTGGCAACGGCCTCGGCGTATTCCGAAACCAGACGCGAAAGTCGGCTTGGCGCGGATTATTTAATTGGTAACAGCATTTTGAGCATGAACTATGCGCAAAGTGACGAAAACGACTACAACGCCAAGTCGGCGTCGGTGGGCGTGGCGCACGATACCTTTGGCGGCCTCACCACCCTCAGTATGGAAGCCGGAGTCGGCAACGATGATGTTGGTCGCAATGGCGATAGCAATTTTGCCGAGCAAGTTCGGCGCTATAACTACAAATTTGGTCTGACCCAAATTATTACCACCCGCTGGATCGCCGCACTCAACGCCCAGGTCGATTTAGAAGAGGGCTTTTTAAATAATCCATATCGCAGCGTGCGTTATCGCGATGCCCAAAGTAGCCGTGGTTTTAACTATCACGCAGAAATTTATCCGCGCACGCGCAATACCTCGGCGATTGCCGTGATTAATAAATACCACTTGCCCTATCGCGCAGCTATTAGTTTGAATCTGCGGTATTACCAAGACAGCTGGGATATCCAAGCTCAAGATGCCGAGCTGGAATACGTACATCCGCTCGATGAGCGTTTAACACTGGACGCTCGGCTGCGGTTTTATCAGCAAGGCGCTGCTGATTTCTACCGCGATCTGTTTGATTACGCTAAGCAATTCAACTTTATGGCACGCGATAAAGAGCTCAGCGAATTTCGCAATGTCACGCTGGGTCTGGGAGCCAGTTACAAGCTGCCGAGTTGGTCATTTTGGCCAAGTGCCAAACCCGAGCTGAATTTGCAGTGGGACCATATCCGCTTTGATTATGCCAATTTTCGCGATGTGACCGTGCACCGTAACCTCGCCAATAGCCCCGATGCCCCAGCGATTGCGGTTGGTGCAGAACCTTTGTATCAGCTCGATGTAAATGTGATTCGAGCATTTTTTAGTGTGTATTTTTAAATGAGGTGTCGCATGAATGGCGAATGCATCCGGCCGCTTAGCGCCCTAACGAACAACAAGCAGCATGCTAAAACCGTCTTGCACTTGACGTGGACGGCATTGCTGCTGGCCATGAGCACAGTGCCGGTGATGGCGACAGAGCTCAACACCAGCACCACGACGGCGGCGGTTTCAGCGCCTGCAAGCGCGCCAACCGCCTTGCCACAAGCGATTGCGGCCACCAAACAACAAGCCATAGCGCTTAATCGTGAACTGTTTTTATTAGAACAAGCGCTGTTGTTCCCACCGGAGACTGAGCTCGGCCTGTATTTATCGATCGACACCGGGCAGTTTTTTCAGCTCGATAGTGTGCAGCTGATTTTAAATGATGAGCCCATTGCTGCGCATTTATATACCGCCAGTCAACGCGATGCCTTACTGCGCGGCGCCATTCAACCACTGTATACCGGCAATATTGATGCCGGTGATCATCAGCTCACTGTGGTCTTTGTGGGGAAAGGGCCAGATCAGCGTGATTATCGTCGCGCGGTCGATTATCGCTTCACCAAAACCGATAAAGCCGTGCGTCTAGAGCTGCAAGTTCGTGATCGCAGTGAAAATTTTCAACCTGAGTTTGTGGTGCAGCCGTGGCAACAGCCCAAGTAAGTGTGATGAATCAGCTGCTGTTGGCGGGTCTGCTGTTATTCACGCCTGTGCTGGCGAACAGCGCCTTGGCGACGGAGGCGACGTCAGCGAACGACGAGGCTGAGCAGGTGCAAACCGCTGCCGCAGTTGGGCCGATGGGCTTATCGTTAGAGCATGCCTATAAAATCTCGGCGTATTATTTTTACTTGCAAGATCCTTATCAAAGTTTGCTGTATTTACAGCTGCCAGCAGCACAAGATGGCAAAGCTGCGTTACTCAGTGCTGGCTTGCTGCTGCAAATGGGACTGCCCAATGGCGCAGCACAGCAGCTGGAACCTTGGTTAAGCAACAACGCGGATGACAGTTTACCTTGGCAGCTACGCCAGATGGCGTGGCTCGAGTACGCACGTTTTCAGCGTGAGCAAGGCGATATCGCCGGTGCCAAGCAAAGTTTAGCCAACGCGCAACAAGTACCCGCCGGCTCTGAACTTGCCGAGCAACTGTTACAAGGGCCACAGCAACAACTCACCCAGTTACTGCAATGGCCGGATATTCACATTCCCGCCGCGCCTGAATTTAGCCGCCTCGCTGATGCGCCTGAAATGCCTTATATCGTTGCCAACCAAGCGTTGGCGCTGCATGCCAAAGGCGAGACCAGCCAAGCACTACATTTTTTAACCGCGTTAAGTGAGAAAATTGCCGATACCCGGCAACCGGCGTTTTGGCAACGCTGGTTTGGATTTGCCCCGCCGTGGCTGGCGGCCGATGCGCGTGAACAAGCGGCCATGGCCGATTATGTGCAATTGCTGCAAGCGCAGTTGTTATTGAGCCAAAAAGACTACAGCGCGGCGTTGGTGGTGCTGCGTAACTTCCCGCAGCAGAGTGTGCTCAGTCAAACGGCATTGCAGTTGTACGCGGTATGTTTAGCCGAGCTGCGACAAATTCCGACGCTGTTGGCGGTGTTGGAACGGCAATTACAACAGTATCCTGAGGTCAATCAGACCTGGCCAGCGGCCCTGCATATGGGCATGCAGCTTGAGCGAGAGGGTGATGCGACGGCCGCCTTTGCCGCTTATCAACAGGCGGAGCAATTTTACCAACAGCAGCTACAACAACTGAACGCGCAGCGGCCACTGGATGATGCCGGCGTACGCCAAACATGGCACCAGCTGATGCAGATGAATGTATCGCACAGCAGCGCGGTAGACCGCAAGACTCCGGCAAACACCACAGCGAAGCCAGACAACACAACAAACGCAGACAGCACAGTAAATTCAGACAGCGTCGCTGCACGTTTTGCGGATCTAACGCCAGCACAACAGGCGCAGCGACTGACGCAGGGCTGGAGCCCATGGCAACGCTGGCATTATCAGCAAGATCGCAGTTTGCAGTTAGCGTTAACCCAATGGATCTCGTTGCAGCAATTGGCGCAGCGTTTACCGACGCAGCAGAGGCGGATTGCGCATTTACAAAAGGTAGTGGCGCTGAAACAGCAGCAACAGCAACAGCTATTTGCCACCTTACGGCCGCAACTGCAGCAACAGCACCAAGCGTTGCAGGCACAGGTTTCGCAGTTAACATCGCAATTGACACAAGCGTTGGCGGCACCTTATGCGGCAGAACTGTGGGCGGAGCCGGAGCAAGTGTTGCAGCGTCGTTTAGATAAAAGTAAACAGTTATTGGCCGATTTAGCGGCGGCGGGTCTGGCAACACCGGCTCAGCAGCAGCGCGTAGCGCGATTATCAGCCTTACTGCAATGGCGTTTTGTTGATCAAGCCGCCGCGCTGCGCCAGCAAGCGCGAGCAGCCCACGCCAGTTTGGCTCCGGAGTTAGCGCAGCAACAACAACGTTTGGCGCGTTTAGCCAGCTATAGCGACCAAACGCCGCGCTTGGCGGCGCAGCAGCAACAGTTAGCGCAGCTGCAACGGGCCTATGAGCTGCAAGCCGCGCAAATTGCCGCCCAGCAGCAAGCGCTGATGATGCAAGTGAATCAGCGCTTTGATGCCATAGCGACGAATGATCAACAACAACTGCAACAGCTGAGCGGCAAAACCAAACAAGCCTTGGCACGCATTTTAGAGCAGCAGGTCCCGCGTGAGGTGATGCCATGAAGTTGATTCGCTTGCGTTATAGCTTATTGACCTCAGCGCTATTGCTGGCGGGTTGTAGCAGCGCCCCCGAACGTGCCGATGGTCGGGCAACCTTAGCCGACTTGGCCGATTACGATAAATCGCGCTTGCAGCGCAGCGCCTTACCGCAAGAGCCGCAACAACAGCAACAGCAGTTGCAGCGCTTGTATCAATCGTTATTGAGCTTGGCGCCAGATCCGGCGGTGCAGCAAAAAGTTCGTTATCGGTTATCGCAAATGGCAACAGCGCAGCTGGCCAATCAAAGTTTGCCGTTGCCAGAAGAGCATGCCGCCTTACGCGCGTTGGTGGCGCAGTATGTGCAGTTACTGCAGGATTATCCGCAGGACCCTGATAACGAGCTGATCCGGTATCAGTTGGCGCGCAGCTATGATTTATTGGGTGAACAAGACGCCAGTTTGCAGCAATTGGAGCAACTGTTAGCCTTGTATCCCGCGTCTGAATTTGCGGCGGAGGCTTATTTCCGCAAAGGCGATATTTTATACAGTCGCGGTCAATATGCGGGCGCTCAACAGGCCTATGAGGCGGTGCTAGCAAAAAACGTCGCACCATTGCGCCAACATGCGTTATACATGACCGGCTGGAGTTTGTTCAAACAGCAGCAGTTTGCCAAGGCCGATCCTTTCTTTTTGCAGGCGTTGGATGAGTTATCGCTGGAAAATATTCCAGCCACCGGCTTTGACCGCGGCGTTGACAACACCTTTAACAGCATCGAGCGCACCTCTTCAGATGCCACCGCGCAGCAGCAACAATTACGACAATGGCAAGAGCTCTGTACTATTTTAAGTACCTCGTTGAGCTATCAAGATCAAGCCAACAGTTTGGCAGCCCTGCTGGCAAGTACCACCTATCGCCAAGGCCCAGCGCCGCAGCGGCCGTTACCGCAGCAGGCGGCGTTATTCCAAGCCTTGGCGGACTTCTTACAAAGTAAACAGCTGTATGATGGGGCGCTGCAAAGTTATCGCACCTTTATTCGTTTACATGCCGGTACCGAACAAGCCGCGTATTTTCAATTGATACTGATCAAACAGCTGTTGGCCAGCGCGGATGCGCAAGGTGCCATCAGTGAGCAACAGGCGTTTATCCAAGGTTTTGGTCCCGCCAGTGACAGTTGGACGCAGTGGAGTGCAGCGCAGCGGCTTTACTTGCATGCACCGCTACTGGAGTATTTGGATTATGCCGCCCGCGATGCCTATCAGCGGCAGCAGTTTAGTGGTGCCGTTGCGTATTGGCAGCAATTATTACTGGTGTTAGCGGACCACAAGACCAGCATCGAGGCAACAGCGACGAACGCGAAGCCGGCAACCTCGGTGCTGTTAACCAAGTACCAAGAGGCCGATATTCGCTATGTGACAGCGCAAGCGATGGCGCAAGCTGGCCAGATGGATCAGGCCATCGCGATGTATGAATCCTTGGCTTACCCGACCACGCCGTATCAGAGTCAGTTATTTACCCCGGCGGATGCGGCATACCAAGCCTTACTGCTCGATGTTGCGCGCTATCCGGCGGTGCAGCAGTTGGTAACATTACCCGCGTCATCAAGTGCGTCACCCCGCGATCACAACTCGCCACAGCCAACCAGCAACACCGGAGCCTTGTCGGTGGCTGATGCCCTTGCTGTGATCAAGTCACCGCTGTGGCCGCGGATGCAACAATTTAGCCAGCAGCATCAAGCGCATCCACAAGCCAATGCTATTTTATTGCTACAGCGACAGTTGCAGTTTATGGCGCAGCAATATCCAGCGTTATTGGCAGATATGGCGAAGGATCTGCCACAGCTGCAAGGTTCGACCGCACTGGCGTTTTGGCAATTAAAAAGCCAAGCCGAACTGGCAATGGATGACTACGCGGCCGCCGAGCAAAGCTTGTTGCAAGTGCGTTCGCGCATGGCGTTGCCGGCCGTGGCCACACTCACCACGCCTGCGCGCGGCGACAGTGCCCGCACACCCCAGATTCGTCAGCCAGATGCGAGTGCGGCTACTGATACCAGCTCGCCAGCTTATCAGCTGAGTTTGCAGCTGGCGTCGAGTATTTATCAGCAAGCTAAAACCAGTCGCGATCCGCAAACGGCCAATAACCACCGGCAACGCCTACTGGCGCTGCCGCTGTCGCCTTACCATGAGGCCGCTGCCTTTGAGCTTTTAGATGCCGCGGCGCCGCGGCACGTCGAGCCAAGTGCGAATTCCACCAATGCAGCGCCACAGGCCTCGGCGGCGGTATCGGCAGACTATATCGCGCAGCTGCAGGCATTTTTGCGCAGTTATCCGCAATCGGCACGGCGTGCCGTGGTGCAAGCCCGCTTAGTACAAGCTTATCAAGCCAGTGAGCCTGCGTTGGCAGCCGATGTGCTACAACAAATGGCAGATGAACAAGCCGATGCTGGATTGGCGCAGCAAGCACAATGGCAGGCGGCGCAGGCATTTCAAGCCTCCGGTCGCACCGCGACGGCGCGGGATGCTTACGTGCGATATTTACAGCGGTTTGGCACGGCCACCACGGTTGAACAGCATGAACTGGCGCAAGAGGCACGCTGGCAATTGGCACTGATGGCGGAGCAATCGCCAGCACCACAGCCACCGCTGTCCTCGCGTAAAAAAGCAGTTAAACGGTCAACACCGAGCACTATGCCGCGCACGGCCGCCGATTGGTGGCGCGACATAGTCGCGCGTGATGGGTTGCACCAGAGTGATCGCAGCCGGTATTTGGCGGCACAATCGCAGCTCAAACTCGGCTTGGCGGAGCAGCATGAATTTAGCCAAGTGCGTCTTACGCACCCACTGAAGCGCAGTTTGCAACAAAAACGCCAGCGTTTATTGGCAGCAAAACAACATTTTGAAGCCAGTAGCCGCTACGGCATCGCCAGTGTGCATACCCAAGCGTTGTATCAATTAGCCGAGTTATATCGGCAGTTAGCCAGTGATTTATTGCAATCGGAGCGGCCAACGGGGTTAGATGAGATGGCGCTGGAGCAGTACAACTTACTCTTGGAAGAACAAGCCTATCCGTTTGAAGAGCAAGCCATCAGTGTGTATCAATCCTTAACTGCCTTGACGGCTGCCGAACAAAGTGGTGATACAAGCCGCAAGGTGCGCTATGACGATGCGATTAAGGCGGCATATGCTCGCTTGGCAGAGTTATTGCCCGCGCAATACCAAAAGATCGAAAGTTATGCGGAGGCGCAAACCGATGCTCGTTAATTCTTACATTTACCAGTCGAGATTTGCGCTGTTGAAACCCATAATGAAGCCCGTGCTAGCAGGTCGAGTGAGCCTGCGGCCGTGGTTGTTGTCCGTGCTTTGTCTTGGGGTCACACTGGGAATGAGCGGCTGTAGCAGCAAAACGGGCAGCGATAGTGCGGCGACATCGCCGAAAGCTGCGCAAGCGATAAACTCGGCATCGCAGGATAAAAACACCGCACCGCAAGCGTCGTCGGCGCCCGTGGATCGCGGGCCAGAATTATCGGCCGCTGATGCAGCCAGTTTTGCCAATGCCAATGCGGCCATCAAGGCGGCGCGATATGCCGATGCTGCAGCGCTGTTAGCGCCACTGGCGGCGCGCTATCCGCAGGCGGCAGGTGTACATTACAACCTAGCGCTGGCCGTGTGGCAGCAGCAACCGCAGTCCGACGCCCAGCAAGCCGCCGCCAGCCGTATTTTGCAAACCATAGTTCAGCGTCGGCCCGACCATGTTGCCAGTCTTAATTTATGGGCGGTATTACTGCGGCAACAAGGCCAATTTCAACAAGCGGTAACGCTATGGCAACAACTGATTGCGCAGGATGCAAACCATGCGCAAGCCCATAAAAACCTAGCCTTTACCGCCGAGTTATACCTGCATGATAAACCATTGGCTATCAAACATTATCAAGCCTATCAAGCCTTGACGGCCGATCCGAAAGCCGCCACCTGGCTGGGGATTTTGGGCGTGAATAGCCAACCGGCCGCTGCCGATAGCGGTGATGCGGGTGCCGCCGATGACGGTGCCACGAATGATGGAGCCAAGGATAATGGCGCCGCCGATGACGGTGCCACGAGTGATGGTGCCAAGGATAATGGCGCCACAGATGATAGTGCCAACGCTAAGAGCGTCACCGACGCGAGTACCACTGAGGCGCCAAGCGCGGAGTCCAGCAGCGCGGAGCCGACCCCCGAGCCTTCAGAACCTGCCATTCAAACACAACACAACTCTGCCGAGGTGAACTATGTATAAGCCGCGGAACCTGCATGAGACAACTCAGGCTGCGACAACCCAGGCTGCTAAAACCCCAGATACGTTGTGGTCGGGCACCCGAGGGGGCGATGCGATACGCAAGAACGTCCTATTCATCTGCGCGCTATTCGCCAGCGCTATATGCCTGAGCAATCTCGCTCATGCCGCGACACCAACACCAGCGCCAACGGAAACCACGCCAGCGCAGGCTCCAGTCGCCAATAGCAGAGAAAGCGCCAATGGCAAAGAAAGCGCCGTAGCCACCGTTGAGATCGAATCAACCATCAGTGGCAATGTTGAACAGCCCAAAACCATATATGTGATGCCATGGCAAGAACCCATCGCCAGCATTAAGTTGCCGGCACCGGAGTTGGCGTTACCAGAACCTGCGCTGCAACCCTTGGATCGTGAGCAATTTTTACAATTTATGCAGGCGCAGCCTGCAGCAGTGATGCCCAGTGCAGAAACCGGATCCAGCGCGGATGGCGCAGAGTAACCTGATGTGACCTCACTGAGCGATGAATATGGTTACAAGGCATCAGCATACCACTGCGGTGGCAACACCTCAGTGCATGATAACAAGCGACTAAACACAGCTTTTATTTAACACAACCACCGACAATAAGCGGTAAAAGGAAAACAAAATGACGTTGGTTCAAGGCATAGTGCAGTTCTTACAGGACGGCGGATTTTTTATGTACCCCATCGCACTGATTTTAGTGCTTGGCATGGTGATAGCGCTGGAGCGCTGGTGGTTTTTACGCAGTATTGATAGCCAAAACCGCTTGGGGTTGGACGAACTGCAGGGGGCACTGCAAAAAGCCGACACCAAACGCATCGTACAATTGGCGGATCAATACAGTTCACCGCTGTTAACCATGTTGGCGTCTGGCGTACATCGGATGCGACTGTCGCAGCGGCGTGATGATTTGGAATATGCCATGGAAGAGGTGGTGATGGAATACAGCCTGCGCCTGCAAAAACGCACGCAGTTTTTGGCCACCTTGGCCAATATCGCCACCTTACTTGGTTTGTTGGGCACCATCATGGGTTTGATCACGGCGTTTGCTGCCGTGGCCAATGCGGACCCAGCACAAAAAGCCAGCTTACTGTCATCGAGTATTTCAGTGGCGATGAACACCACGGCACTGGGCCTGATCACCGCCATCCCACTGGTATTTGTGCATGCGTTATTACAAAGCCGCACCGCCAGTATTGTCGATAGCATGGAAATGGCAGGCATCAAATTGATGAATAGTTTGGCGCAACAACAAAGCGGTGGCCAGGATGTTCAAAAAGCATAAAGCACCCATGCAGGATGCTGAGCTTGACATCACTTCGTTCATGAACTTGATGATAGTGCTGGTGCCGGTATTGCTGCTGAGTTTGGTGTTTAATCAGGTTCGCGTGCTGAATTTGCAGCTGCCCGCGCATAGTGCCAAGGCCTTGGCGCAGGAGCAAGCGCAAATTCCACAGACGTTAGAGCTGGCGGTATACGCCGACCAATTGGTACTGAATTATCCGGCCGGTCAACCGCTGCGTGCCTTTGCGCATCAACAAGGACAGGCGGATCTAGCGGCATTATCTAGCTTTTTGCAAGAGCTCAAACGCACCTTTATGCAGGCCAATCTCGATAAAAAAGCCATCACCTTATTGTTGCCGGCCGATTTATCTTATCAGCAAGTGATTGCGCTGATGGATACGGTGCGCTCCTTTAAAACCGTGGTGGTGACTGATGTCGTGGATGCCGAGCTGTTTCCCGATATAGCTTTGGCGGATTTGCCATCCGGTGCGGCACCGCGCGTGGTGGGTGAGCGGCCGGTATCCACGCTACCGCTGCAGGCGGCCGCGGGGCAAGGCTCGACGGCAACATCGACCGAGTCGAAATTGGTGAGTGCAGCCAGCGTAGGAGCTGCGCCATGAAACAGTCAGCCCGTGCCAAGCGGCTTTTTAAGCAAAATCAACGGCTATCGCAAGGGAGCAAGTTAAACCTAGTGGCCTTGATGGATATTTTTACGATTTTGGTGTTCTTTTTGATGTTTAACCAATCGGACGTCAAGGTACTGCAAAGTAATAAAACCATGCAGTTGCCGGCGTCGGTGGCCAGTCAATTACCGGCCGATACCTTGAGTTTGACCGTGACGCCGCAGCAGTTGGTTCTGCAAGGACAAACGCTATGGCAAGGTGATTTCACGGCCGATCCTGCGACTTGGCAAGAGGCGATCCAAACGGCATTAGCACCCGCCTTGCAAGCGGAAAAAGCCAAAGTAAAACTCGACAATTTATCCTCGGCGCAGCAGGCTCAGCTACAGCAAAAGGGCTATGCCCTGACGGTGCTCGGCGATGCCGCTATTCCTTATGCGGCGCTTAGACATATTTTAGCGGTGGCAGCCAGCGCGGATTATCGCGATGTGGCGTTAGCTGTTGAACTGCAAGCGACCAATGACGCCCACGCGAGCGGTCCTCAGCAAGCCGGTGCGGTGCAAGGGGGTGGTCATGAGTAATGCTGCTCTGTTACACGCTGGCAGCTCAGGGCCGTTGACAACTTCGCTGGGTTTAACCGCACAGTTGGGGTTAACCGCGCAGCGCGAAGATCAGCGTTTTACCCAAGCACTGTGGTTGGCGGTGGCTGGTTTTACCCTCACGGCACTGTGGGTGAGTTACCAACAATTACCGCCACCGGCGGCCATGACACCTCCACCACCACAAGTGCTGACACAAGTGGTGCTGGCGCCGATTGAATTGCCGCCTCCGACCGTTAAACCAGAACCAAAACCTGAGCCGAAACCGGAACCTAAGCCAAAACCGCAAAAAGCGGTGGCGCCAAGTCAAGCTGAACCTCCACCGGTGGCGGAAAAACCCAAACCCCGCCCCAGCGAACCTGAGCAAGCGTTAGCCGATGCGCGGGCGCAGGCCGAGCAAAGCGGTTTATTGGCGATGAAAGATGACTTGGCTGATTTACGTGATGCGTTTGATGCGCCTGAAGCGCCAGCCAGTTTACAGGACGATGGTGCTGAACCCGTAGCGGCGCCAAGTCGTGATGTGATTGCCGCGACGGCCAATCGGCAAATCGACGACGCCAGTCCTGCAGCGGCAAAAGCGGCAGCAAGCGTCGGGCGCGTAGCACTGGATAAAAACGGTGCCACCGATATTAAAGCGGGACAGTTAGCGGGATTAGCCGATAAAGCCAGCGTGGATAAACAGCGTGCCCAGCAAAGTGCGGCGCGCCAGCAAGCCAGTGGCAAAGCAGGGCAGGGTCGTTCTGAAGCACAGATCCGGCAAGTGTTGGAGCGCAATAAAAGCAGCTTATACACCCTTTATAACCGAGCGCTTCGGCAAAACCCGATGCTGCGCGGCAAAGTGGTGTTTGCGCTGGAAATTGCGCCCGATGGTCGGGTAACGCAGGTACGTATTGTGCAGTCGGAACTCAATGACGCCAAGTTAGAGCGACAACTGCAGCTGCGCTTGCAATCGGTCAGTTTTGGTCCAGCCAATGCGGCGTTAACTCGTTCGCAGTGGACAATTGAGTTTTTACCTAGTTAAGGATGTGCTCGCCGGTCGGCACAAGCGGGTTAAAACGCGGAAATAGAACAGCGCATTTTGTCGCGCTAAGGATCCATCCATGTTGAGAAAGACACAAGGCCAACAGCACCCAAGCTTATGGCGGTTGATGGCGCTGCCGGTATTCCTGGGGTTGCTACTTGGAAGTGGCGCGTTGCAGGCTGGGCCGCAAGAACAAGCCAAGCGCTTGCATGATCGCCTCGCTGGCGTGCCCGCCGATAGCGACACCCTCAATCAAATGACGGCGTTAATCGCTACGGGGAATGCCAAAGCGGCGGCCGAATTGGCCATGGCCCATCCCGATTTTTATCGCTCCACCTTAAAGATGTTTGCGGCTCCCGCGACCAATCGTGATTTGGATGTGTATGAACCGCTGAATGATTACACCGCCACGGTGATCGGTTTGATCCGCGATGATGTGGATTATCGCCAGTTGCTGCAAACCAATGTGTTGTATGTCGGCGCCGATGGGTTGGGATTACCGCCCTATCAAGCCGATAGCAACGCACACTATGTGGCGATGGAGCAGCAAGCGGTGGATTTGAAACGGCATTTGGTGGCCAAGCCGCAAGCCGAGCTGACCGGTTTGCCAGATGAAGCCGCGGCGGGTGTGATGACCAGCCGTGCCGGTGCGAAAGCCTTCTTCTATTTGGGTACAAACCGCGCCATGCTTCGGTTTACCCTGATGAGCCAGTTGTGCACCGATTTAGAGCCGCTCAAGGATGTCGAAACGCCAAGCGATCGCATTCGGCAAGATGTTAGCCGTAGCCCCGGCGGTGATAGTCGTATTTTTAACAACCGCTGTTTAGGATGCCATGCCGGCATGGATCCACTCGCGCAGGCCTTTGCTTATTACGATTATCGCTTCACCGATGCTGATGGCAGTAATGGCCGCATTTTTTATCAAGCCGCCGGCACCACCCATGAAAAAACACAAAGCCGCGTGCAGCCAAAATATCACATCAATGCCGGAACCTTCCCGTTTGGTTTTAAAACGCCAAACGATGAGTGGGAAAACTATTGGCGACAAGGCATCAACCAATCGCTTGGTTGGGATCCAGCACTTCCAGGCAAAGGTCAAGGTGCCAAAAGTTTAGGTCAAGAGCTGGCAAGCTCGCAGGCATTTGCCCAATGTCAGGTGAAAAAGGTGTTTCGAACTGTCTGTTTGCGTGACCCGCAATCGTCGGCTGATGTGACACATTTACAAAATGCGACGGCCCGTTTTCAAGCCAATGGCTATCGGATGAAAGCCTTGTTTGCCGATAACGCCACTTATTGTATGGGGAATTAATGATGCGTACCATGCGTCGAATCGCAATCATGCTGGGCATGCTGAGCGTAGTGTTAACAGGCTGTGGCGGCGGGGCTGAGGTGGAGCAACAACCACAACAGCGGCCGGATCCCGGCAGTGGTCAATATACTGGACCTGCCCCGAAAACGGCGGATATTCAGCAATACAAATTAGCCCTATGGGACAATATTGCCCAGCCGACTCGCTGTGCCGGTTGTCATACCGAAGGTAAAACCCAGCCGTATTTTGCGCGGCGGGATGATGTCAATTTGGCCTATGCGGCTACCACAGGGCTGGTCGATTTAAATGACCCGAGTAAATCCAAGTTAGTGCTTAAAGTTGGTGGCGGCCACAACTGCTGGCTGGCCAGCAGTGCTGCTTGCGCCGATACCATGGCACAATGGATTAAACTGTGGGGAAATAGCAGCGGCTCTAGCCAAGCCGAGGTGGCCTTGGTGGCCCCGCCACTGCGTGATGTGGGTGCCAGTAAAACCTTGCCAGCGTCGGATGCGCTGTTTGCCCAGCATCTGCACCCATTGCTTAGGCAATATTGTGTCAATTGCCATACGCCAAGCAGCCCGCAAGCGCAGTCACCGTTTTTTGCCGATGCCGATGTAGCCAGAGCTTATGACGCCAGTCAGAACTTAATCAATTTAAATGAATTGGAATTGTCGCGTTTTGTCGCGCGCTTAGGGCGTGAGTTTCATAACTGTTGGTCGGACTGCAGCCAAAATGCTGCCACCATGAAAGCGGCATTGAGTAAAATCAGCGAGGCTATTCCTGCCTCTGCCTTAGATCCAACCTTAGTACCATCCAAAGCTCTGCGGTTAGAAGATGGTATTGTCGCGGCCAGTGGTGGGCGACATGAGCGCAATCAAATCGCCTTTTATCAATTTAAAACCGGTTCTGGCAGCATTGCGTACGATACGTCGGGGATTGAACCTGCGGCAAACTTAACCTTGCAAGGGGATATTCGCTGGATCACCGGTTGGGGCTTACAAATCAATAGTGGACGTGCGCAAGCCAGTACGCTAAGTAGCGCTAAGTTTCATCAACTTATTGGTGCAACAGGCGAGTTTGCCATCGAAGCTTGGGTGGTGCCGAGCAATACGGCACAGCAAGGACCGGCGGCCATTGTGAGTTATGCCGGTAGTAGTGAAAGTCGAAATTTCACCTTAGGACAGAATCTGTACAACTATACCCTTGGCCTACGCAGCAGTCGTGCTAACAATGCCGGTATGCCTGGTATCGCCACACCGGATGCGGATGAAGTATTGCAAGCGACGCTACAGCATGTGGTGGTCAACCACGATCCGGTGAATGGCCAGCGTATTTTTGTCAATGGCGAAGAAACAGCGGCGCGTGGTGCGCCTGCGACCCTGAGCAATTGGGATAATAGTTTTGCTTTAATGATCGGCAACGAGGCCAATGGCAATCGCCAATGGCAAGGCAGTATTCGGCTGCTGGCCATCCACAATAAAGCGTTGGATAAAACACAAATCCAGCAAAATTATGCGGTGGGTGTTGGGCAGAAGTTCTACTTACTGTTTGCCATCGGTCATTTAATTGATACCCCCGATAGTTACATGTTGTTTGAAGTGTCGCAATTTGATGAATATTCCTACCTTTTTAGCCAGCCACGGCTGGTGAATTTGTCAGGTAAAACCTTAGCCAGTAACTTGCTGATTGAAGGCATGGCGATCGGTATCAATGGTCGCGAAGTGGTGACGGGGCAGGCGTGGATCAAGCAGCGTTTTGAAATCCAAGCCGGACAATCCTTAGCAAAACCGGCGCCGCTATCGAACTTAGGAACTATTATCGCCAGCGAGCAAGGCACCAGTCGCGATGAGTTCTTCTTGTCGTTTGGCCGCATTGGCGGCAAAACCCATGTGCGGGTGCAACCACAATATCCATTGCAGCAAATCCAACAAAGCAGTAGCGATTATGCTGACATCGGCTTGCGACCTTTTGCCGCCATCCACGCCAGTATGAGCCAGCTGACCGGCGTGCCCCAGCAACATGCCAAAGTGGCTACTGTGTATCAGACCATTGCGCGGCAATTACCGGCACAAGACAATATTGATACCTTTATTTCGGCGCAACAAATGGCCATCACGCAATTGGGGATCGCCTATTGTAATGCTGCGATTGAGGACAGCAGCATCACGCAGCGCTGGTTTGGCAATCTCGATTTAAATCAAGCGCCGGCGCAACTGTTTAATCCAAGCCAAAAAACGCAGTTCATTCAGCAATTAATGCAGCAATTGATGCCGCGACTGACTGATGCCAACTTACAGGCTGCCCATGGTGCTGACGTGCAAACCTCAGCGCCACGCGCGGCGGTAGCCGCGGAGCTGGATGCGTTAATCACACGCTTAGGCAGTTGTGGTAACCAGTGCCCGACCGATCGCAGTAAAACCATTGCCAAAGCAGCCTGTACCGCCGTACTGGCCAGTGCTGATCTGTTGGTGCAATAGGAGTTGATGATGAAAACTAAAAAAGCCTTACATCCTGATGCGCCGCTGTATTTTGCTGATCATCGTAAACCGATGACACGGCGTGATTTTTTAGCCTGTGGTTTGGGCATGGGCGGTGCGATCATGACCGGTGGCTCGGTACTTGGTTTATTTGCCAACCCCAGCAAAGCCTACGCCGGCTTGTCGTCGGATTTAGAAGCGTTAAAACGGCAATGTGGCATTGCGGTCGAAGGCGCCGGTAAGATCCCGTTTATTTGTTTCGATTTAGCCGGCGGGGCCAATATTGCCGGTTCAAATGTGCTGGTCGGTGGCGCCGGCGGACAGCTCGATTTTCTATCGACGCAGGGTTACAGCAAACTGGGGTTACCATCAGATATGGTGCCAGGCGCCGTCAACCGCGATGATCCGGCCGCAGGTTTTATTAATACCGAGTTGGGATTGGCGTTTCATCGTGATTCCGCCATGCTGCGCGGTATTTTAGAGAAAACGGCGGCCACCACCCGACAAGCGGTCAATGGCACTGTGATCCCAACCCAATCGGAAAATGATACCGGTAATAACCCGCATAATCCGATGTACGCCATTGCCAAAGCCGGTGCCAATGGTTCCTTGTTGCCACTGATTGGCTCTCGGAACTCCGACTCCGGCGCCAACTCGATGGCGCCGCTGGAGTTTTATAATCCAGAATGGCGGCCAACTAAAATTGATCGGCCGTCGGATGTGACAGGCTTAGTGGATGTGGGTGATTTATTTGGCCTGTTAGATCAAAGTGACGCAGTCGCTGTGATGGAATCGGTACAGCGCATCAGCGCACGCAAAATGGGGCAGCTGAATGCGCACGTTAGTCGCAATGAAGTGATCCAAGATTTAGTGCGCTGCGGTTATGTCAAAAGTGCCGATCTCGCCGATCGGTTTGGTAATCCCGCGACGTTAAACCCAATTGCCGACCCCGATATTGTCGGTGCCGCAGGTATTTTTAGTGTGGCGGAATTTGAGGCGGATGCCGAGTTTCGCAAAACTGCATCCATCATGAAATTGGTGGTGAATGGTTTTGCCGGCGCAGGTACAGTCACTATGGGTGGCTTTGACTATCATACTGGCGAGCGTGGTACCGGCGAGCTGCGTGATTTGCGGGCGGGGCGCTGCATTGGTGCTTGTTTAGAGTATGCGGCGCGGCGGCAGCAACCACTGATGATTTATGTTTACTCTGATGGCTCGGTTGCCAGTAACGGTCGGATCGATGATTCGATGGATGGCCGTGGCAAAGGCGAGTGGACGGGGGACAACTCCTCAACCGCAGCATCATTTTGGTTGGTGTATAGCCCCAAAGCGCGCCCCACCTTGTTGGGTGGCTCGGCACTGGAGCAAGCACGGCGGCAACAACTTGGTTTTATGCGGCCGGATGCCTCAGTGGAAACCGGTTCCTCTGCGGCCGCCAATAACGTCAATTTGTTGGTGCAAACGGTACTGCTCAATTACATGGCATTGCACGGTCAACAATCAACTTTTGCCAGCATAGCGCCATTTCATGGCTTAGGCAGTGCGGCAAGTTTGGATCGCTTAACGGCATTTGCACCTATTGTGTAACACCCGCGCCAAAGGCCCTCATCATGCTTCGCGATGGTGGGGTGCCTTGGGACGGTGCATGCGTTCAGTGCATCCGGCGGCCGCTGGTGATAGTTATGTACCGGTTTGTGATGGTAAGCGGACAAGTACCCGCCGGCGTTTATTGCAATCCTTTGGAGTAAAATAGCCGCCGATCCGCCGTGATAAATACGGCTTCGTAGCCCGGCAGCTGCTCGATCAACGCCAAACCCTGCTCTAGCCCCAGTACAAATAAGGTGGTGGAGAGCGCATCCGTGGTGGTGGCGTCAGGTCCTATCACACTGACACTCATCATGCGGTTGGCACTTTGGCCAGTTTTGGGATCCAAGATATGGTGATAACGCTGTTCGCCATCGAGAAAATAACGCTCAT